>Ga0114916_1001877_pt1 | contig 11453 bp, 19 predicted proteins | sample MalvirAntarct_66_FD_83501 | JGI IMG/M metagenome (GOLD analysis project Ga0114916, IMG submission 83501) | Marine viral communities from the Global Malaspina Expedition - Malaspina viral metaG Antarct_66 | ecosystem: Environmental > Aquatic > Marine > Oceanic | place: West Anvers Island... | reverse complement strand
ATCCATACTATCGGTGGTTTATCGCGCACCGCGACTGCTGCACTGCGGCAATTGATTGATGCGGGTACGTTATCGAACCTTCCTGCGGGCTTTAAAGCACGCGGCCTGCGGATCAGGGACGATGATACCCCGCTACAGCCGGGTGAATTTAGAGATGTAGACGCGCCGGGTGGTCAAATACGTGACAGCTTGATGCCGTTACCGTTCAAAGGCCCAGATCAAACGCTATACCAGCTTTTAGGCTTTGTAGTAGATGCGGCGCAGCGTTTTGCCACAATAACTGACATGAAGGTTGGTGATGGCAACCAAAACGCGGCTGTCGGTACTACTGTTGCGTTATTGGAGCAGGGCAGTCGTGTAATGAGCGCAATCCATAAGCGTTTACATTATGCAATGAAGACTGAGTTTAAGATTCTAGCGCGGGTAATGGAGGAAAGCCTTCCTCCGGTTTATCCGTATGACGTTCCGGGTGCAGAAGCCACTGTTAAAGCGACTGATTTTGATAGCAAGGTAGATGTTTTACCTGTTTCAGACCCCAATATCTTTTCTCAAAGCCAGCGTATTGCTTTAGCTCAGACAGAGCTTCAAATGGCAATGCAGGCTCCGGATATACACAACATTCCGGAAGTATATCGCCGTGTTTATGATGCCTTGGGCGTTAAAAACACTGACATGATATTGATTTCAGATACGCCAAACGATATTTCACCCAAAGATCCGGCGCAAGAAAACATAGATGCGCTTGAAAACGGGGCTTTACAGGCTTTTAAGGGTCAAAACCACATGGCTCACATGCAATCGCACTTGTTGTTTATAACGGGTGGATCAGCGTCTCAGATGCCCAACGTGCAGTTAGCCATGCAAAAGCACTTGTTAAACCACATACAGTTGCAGGCAGAAGAGCAGGCGGACCAGCAATTTGCTCAACAAAACCCCAATGTGACGTTGCAAGATCCTGCAACAAACATACAGTACCAAGCTATGCTGGCGCAGTTTGTAGCTCAAGGCACTCAACAGCTTGTAGAGCTTGGAAAGCAGATACAGGGTGGCGGGAAAGAGCAGGCACCAGATCCGTTGATTCAATTGAAGCAACAAGAATTGCAGCTTAAATCGCAGCAAGAGCAAAATGACATGGCTATGGAGCAACAACAGCTTCAACTAGACCGTGAGAAGCTTGCTCAAAGAGAAGCTCAGTTCCAGCAGCGGCTACAGAGCCAAGAAAACATGACTTCTGCACGTATAGATGCGGGTATGCAGAGAGAACTATTAAAACAACAAAACAACTCACAACGAGGTGATTTATGAGCGGCAAAGTAAAGATAATGGGCGGGCCTATTCAAGAACCACCCACGCCGGTAAACAAAGCAGAAATCAAAGGCCAAGGCAGTATTCCATACGCTCAGTTAAAGGAAGAAAAAACGCCTAACACCATGATGGGTAAGATTACCCGAGGCACTAAGAAGGGCATGGGTGCTGCGGAGCGTGGCGGGCGTTACACAAGCTGTTAAAGGCATTGCTTGTTTGCTTTCCCATATAAAAGAAGCGACAATATCGGATATCGTCAGATAATTAAGGATAATTAGCATGGACGGTATCGATATCGTGCAGTTTGTTCGTAAGACGCTGCTTGATCGCAAGGGCCAGATCTCTGAACTTATGTCAGAGGGTGGCGTTAAAGATATGGAACATTATCGGGAGTGCATGGGCGAAATCCGCAATTGTGATTACGTTCTTGTAGAACTCTCTGAAATGCTAGACAAACAGGAATATATGGATGTCTGAAAGTAAAGAACCCTTGGATTTATCCAAGCTATACGTTCCCGAAGAGGAGCGCGTGTTAGACCCCACTTTAATTACAGCAACTGCAATTGAAAGACTTCCTCAACCAACAGGTTGGCGGATTTTGATTATGCCGTTTCGAGCGCCGAAACGAAGTAAAGGCGGTATTTTGTTAAATACTAAGACTTTAGAAGAAGACGCTGTTCAAACTAATGTGGGCTACATTCTTAAACTTGGGCCAGATGCCTATAAGGATGACGAAAAGTACCCCCGCGGGCCGTGGTGTGAAGAACGAAAATGGGTAATTTTTGCTCGTTACGCCGGTTCTAGATTCCGTTTGAACGGGGAAGATGCCGCTGTCTTTGGCAGCGAGGTTAGAATTCTCAATGATGATGAGATTTTAGCCACAATTCTTGATCCTAACGATATACACCATAGTTAAGGGACATGCAGATGAGTGAAAAGTTAAAGGCCCATGAGGCCGACGATGGACAGATAGATTTGGAGTTTACCGAAGAAGCTCAAGATATAATTTTAGAGCCAGAAGATTCGGATGAATCCAGTTCATCGAATATAATATTAGAAAGTGAAACTGATACTGAAGATGAACATGAAAAATACAGTAACTCAGTTCAAAAGCGCATCAATCAGCTTACTAAAAGAGCTAAAGAAGCCGAAAGAGAGCGTGAAGAGGCATTACGCTATGCTCAAAACGTTCAGTACGAAAACAATGACGTTAAGCAAAGGCTTCAAACTTTAGACCGTAGCTACATAGATGAGTACGGGCATAGAGTTACCTCGGAACAAGCCCGAGCTAAAGATGAATTAAAGTCTGCTATTGAAACGGGTGACACAGATCGCCAGATGCAGGCTCAAGAAAGAATTACTCAATTGACGTTGGCTGCGGATAAACATGCGCAGGCTAAAGCAAGTAGAGCAGCGCAAGCCGCACAAGCGGAACAGCAACAAGCTTACGCTCAACAACAGCAGCAGCAACAACAGCAGCAACAGCAATACCAACCTGCCCCTAGACAAGCCGCACCTGATCAAAAAGCCGAAGAATGGGCTTCAAAAAACGATTGGTTTGGCGAAGATGACGCAATGACGTTTGCAGCATTTGGTTTGCATAAGAAATTAGTTCAAGAAGAAGGGTTTGACCCAGCTAGTAATGATTACTATGATGCGTTAGATTCTCGTATGAAAAATGCGTTTCCTCACCGGTTTCCGGATGGAGGAGCAACAAGACAAAATCGTTCTGGTCAGACTGTAGCGGGAGTATCTCGCTCTAAAGGAACAGGACGCGGTAAAAAGGTTCGTCTCTCCCCGAGCCAAGTTACCATTGCAAAAAGATTGGGAGTGCCACTCGAAGAGTACGCTAAGTACGTGAAGGAAGGACAATGACAGATAATCAAAACGATGAAATTGAAGCTATCAAGAGAACTTCCCGCGCTAAATCATCACGGACTACACAGGCTAGAAGAAAGCCGTGGAGTCCACCGTCTAAGTTAGACGCGCCCCCTGCGCCAGAAGGGTATAAACATCGTTGGATACGTGCTGAAGTGCGCGGTTTTGAAGACCGCACCAATATTTCTGCTCGTATCAGAGAAGGCTATGAACTAGTCCGACGCGATGAATATCCAGATTTTGAGGCACCTACTATAGAATCAGGGAAATATGAAGGCGTGTTTGGTGTAGGCGGATTGTTGCTAGCAAGAATACCGTTAGAAACCGTGGCTGAAAGAACTGAGTACTTCCAACGGAAGAGCGCAGATCAGATCGAAGCGATTGAAACGGACATTCTTCGCGAAAATGCACACTCGACTATGGTGATTGACAAACCAGAACGTCAATCCCGTGTAACTTTTGGTGGTCCTCGTAAGTAAAACGCTTTTAGGAGCAATTAAATGGCAAATCAAGAAACTGCTTACGGGCTTCGTCCTATTGGACTAGTAGGAGCAGCCGCAAATTCAACAGGCTTAACTCAATACGAAATCGCTTCGGATAACACAGGCGCTATATTTCAATATGGCATCGTTGTTCCGTTAGCTGCTGGGGTAATTGCTCAAGCAGGCGCAACCGATGGCGGCACTACGCAAGCCCTCGGTGTATTAGTTGGCGTTGAATATGTGGATTCTGTATCTAAGAAGCCCACTTTCCTCAACTTCTGGCCCGGATCTAACAGCGTAAGCGTTGACACGAATTTTCCTGTCAAAGCACTCGTTGCGGATAATCCGATGCAAACTTTCCAAGTCGCTACTGATGCAACTATTACCAACAGAGCTACTGCTCTGGCGGCAGTATTCGCTAATGCTAGTCTTGGTAGTTCTGCTCGAACCGGTTCAACCGACACAGGTCGCTCTAACTCGGCGTTAGGCGTGTCTACAATCGCAACTACGGCTACTTTGCCGCTGAGAATCATGGGTATCGTTGATAACGATGCTAATAGTGATTTCGCTTCAGCGGGAATTGGTTTGATTGTGCGAATAAATGCACACTTTAACTCTCCAAGTTCGAGATTCGATTCACAAACTACAGCCACAACAACTGGCCTATAAGGTAGGAGAATTTCAATGCCTATTACACGCGCCCAACTGGCGAAAGAGCTTGAACCCGGCCTAAACGCTTTGTTCGGCTTAGAATATGATCGATATGACCAAGAGCACGCTGAAATCTTTGACGAAGAGTCTTCGGACAGAGCGTTTGAAGAAGAAGTAATGCTTTCTGGCTTTGGTACTGCCCCAGTTAAATCTGAAGGTGGTGCAATTTCATTTGACCAAGCGCAGGAAACTTATACTGCACGCTACTCACATGAAACTATTGCACTAGCCTTTTCGATCACTGAGGAAGCTATTGAAGATAATTTGTACGACAAACTTGCAGCACGCTACACCCGTGCATTGGCACGTTCTATGTCACAAACCAAGCAAATCCGTGCGGCAAGCGTACTGAACAATGCGTTCAGTACCGGTACTCCAATCGGTGATGGCTCGTCTTTGTGTGCATCAGATCACCCGTCAATCTCAGGTGATCAGTCAAACGTATTGGCCGTAGCCGCCGATCTCAACGAAACATCTCTTGAGCAGATGTTAATTGATATCGCAGGCTTCACCGATGAGCGTGGCTTAAAGATTGCGGTTCGTGGAATGAAATTAATCATTCCTAAAGAGCTTCAATTTATTGCAGAAAGAGTTATGAACTCTACACTGCGATCAAGCACTGCTGACAATGATGTCAACGCTATGAAGTCTATGGGAATGCTTCCAGAAGGAGCGGTTGTAAACCACTTCCTTACGGACACAGACGCATACTTCATAAAGACTGATGCTCCAAGTGGCTTTAAACTGTTTCAAAGAACTCCCATCAAAACTGCGATGGAAGGTGACTTTGATACAGGTAACATGCGCTTCAAGGCACGCGAACGTTATTCGTTCGGCGTATCTGATTGGCGTTCTGTTATCGGTACACCCGGAGCCTAGTTCTTTTGAACTAGCTATAAGAAAGGGGCACTTGTTGCCCCTTTTCTTTTTGTGTATATTAAATTTATCCCTGACAGACACATCCCGTGTCTGACATTAGCCACGACAGGAGATAATCATGGCGAATACAACTTTTACTGGAGCAGTACGCTCAGAGAACGGTTTCACCGATATTACCAAAAGCGCAACAACTGGCGCGGTAACTACTAATTCTACTTACAGCAACAATGCCTCCGTTGGCGGGACGCTCGATGTAACAGGCGTTGCTACCTTACCCAACAACACCTTGAACGGCATAAGCATGTTCAATGAAGCTATTGGTACAACCCAGTTAGGTTTAAACCCTACTTGGAACCTTAACTTCGGCGGACCAACCAAAGATGGTTTGATTGCAACAGCCTCAACTTTAAACCTGCTTACACCACCAACTCAGATGTTAAAGCTTTCTTTAGCTTTAGAAGCTGCGGCAAATCAAACTGCGGTGGTTTCAGCGGCGCAGTCTAGCGTTGTGTTTGGTGGTACAGGTGTAGTTGGTATTGACCAAGCTCTTGCTGCTGTAGCACTGCCTACAGTTACGCTCAGAACAGTTCGTTTGACCGGTGGCATTACATCTAACATCGCGTTCACTGCTGGTGCAGATATGACAACTGCTGGTGACCAATGCTTGTTCCTTTTCAGTGGCGACAACACGATGGCTAACACCAACACGTTGACGTTGACTTTGAACGCAGCAAATGAGCTTGACGCTGAATCTACTGAAGCGTTTATCACAACTGCTGCTGGCAAGAACCACCTAGAAAAAGAAGGCGCAGCTACTGATGGTAATCAAACGATTATTCTTACAGCTACTGGCGCAACAACTATTTTGCCGGGTTCATTTATCTATCTTCATGCGGGTAATAACACCGATGTTATGTCAGCTAAGATCTGTATTAGAACGTCTGCGGGTGTAGTTGCGGTCACATACGGATCTTAATAGATCCAATGAATAGGGGCGACAACGCCCCTTTTCTTTACGGGAGTAAACTATGAGCGTGCAATCAGATGTAACTGCGGTCACCATTACGGCGGATACGCTTGCAGCAGATGACGATGGTATTTCGGCAAATGCGGCTGTTGGCAATAACGCCGCACTGACTATTGGCGGAGCCTTGGCAGACGGCGGTTCTGTCACGTTGAGTAATGCTCGAAAGGTTACTATTACTTCGGCAGGCGATGATGATGGTATATCTTTCACCATTGTTGGCACGGATATTAACGGTACGGCTCAAACCGAATCTTTGACGGGTGCCGATTCGGGCGTTGCGACTAGCGCAGCATTCTTTTTGACCATTGCCTCTATAACCGCAGTGGGAGATCCCGCGGGTAACGTTAAGGCTGGGATAAGTGCAGATTCTTCTAGCATTGTTTTTTCCGGTAGAGCTAGATTAAAAGGTTCTTTTTTGACCAGCACCGCCACTGCTGGAACCATAGATTTTCTAACCACTTCTACGGCAGGCACAAGTTTAATGAAAATTAGCTCGGTAGCTTCTGCTACGGCAACGCGAGACGTGGTTATTCCGGAAAACGGAGTCTTGTTTACTGACGGGATTTTCTTGCAATATACGGTGTCTACTTTTTTAACTATGACTGTTTTTCACGCATAGCATAGGTGATTAAATGGCAACAACCAAAGACGTTACACGCACTCCTTCGGGTCGTATAAAGTATCGCGGAGAGTCTTTTGCGGGTTTTAACAAACCAAAAAGAACCCCGAATAAGCCTAAAAAAAGTGCGGTTTTGGCTAAAAAAGGTAGTGAAATCAAGATAGTACGTTTTGGTGACCCCAAGATGTCTATTAAGAAAGATCAACCAGCTAGACGTTCTAACTTTAGGGCACGCCATAAGTGCGAGACTGCCAAAGATAAATTTAGCGCCCGTTATTGGTCGTGTAAAGCATGGTAATGACACGCGGGGACATGCCCAAAGGGTTGACGTATTACCGTAAAGGTGGCGCTGCGTCTAAAAAAAGCAAAGGCAGTAAGATCTGCCCTGCGGGTAAAGCGTGGGCAAAAAGAACCTTTGACACGTATCCTTCGGCATACGCCAACATGGCCGCTTCTAAGTATTGCAAAGACCCTAACTATGCCAAAAGCAGTAAGAAGAAAAGCTAATGGGTGAGTTAAAGAAATGGCGTGATCAAAACTGGGTTCGCATTGATTCCGAAGGCAATATTGTTGGGAAATGCGGTACTTCCCCAGACAAAAAGAACCCAGACCGTTGTTTGCCCGAAGCCAAAGCACGATCTTTGTCTAAAGCAGAACGAGCAGCAACAGCGCGTAAAAAGAAAAAAGCCGGTAGTAAAGGCAAAACAGTGGTGTCTAACACTAAAAAAGCTACTGTAAAAGGAATGCGAGATGGAGGCGAAGTTCGTCAACAGATTGCAAAAGGATGCGGTGCGGTATTAGAAAGCCGACGAAAAATAACTAAATATTTGTGAGGTTAATATGTCTGTAGTAAATCTGGGTAACGGTGCCCCAAAGAAAAAAGGAATTAAATCCAAAGGTATGTCTATGGGCGGAGCTATGAAGTCCAAGGGTATGGCTGCTGGCGGTAAAATGAAGTCCAAGGGTATGGCTGCTGGCGGTAAAGTAGTTAAGAAGTCCAAGGGCGGCGCTATGAAATCTAAAGGCATGGCTGCTGGCGGTAAAATAAAATCCAAAGGTATGGCTGCTGGCGGTAAAATGAAATCTAAGGGTTATCGAAGTGGTGGCAAAGTAAGCAAATAAAATATGTCTTACTTAACGTCGAATATCCCTCATTTTAAGTGCTGGGTCAGAAAAGAATTTACGCATAACCATGAGCAGTTTCATGGAGAGTTTCTTCATGCAATGGTGGTTGCTGTAACTACAATGCCTTGCCGGTGTTTAAGCTTTCAAGTTATTTTCACCGGTATTGAAGCCGAAGGTGAAGAAGAAGACACCGTTCATGGTGGTGCAATGTGGGCAAGAATGCCTCTAACCGCTCTTGTTGCAGATATTCCTCTGGAAGAATGGCCGGAGCCTATGGCGGTACACGATGCTCAACCGTGGGACTGTTCGTCTAATCATCACTCTGTGTATGTTTTAGATAGAGCAACGCCGTCCCCGTGGATGGCTAAAGTAAACGGGGAAATGTTCCCCGCAAAGTATCTGTTTACCGTGGATTATACGGAAAGCGAAATAGCAGATGATCCGGCGCAGCATAAGCAATCGCATGTTCTACAGCTATTAGATGCAGGTCAATGGACGGGTAATATTGTAGCTTTGCCAAACAATAGAGTACGGGTTACACATCCGGCTTGGTTTGAAACAGGCTCCGGTGCCCCCGATTTTAAACCTTCGGCGCACATACATTACTCTAAATCTGATTTAGACTATAGTTTGGACGTTAACCGAATATTTGATAATTTATACAATGACAACATCGAACAGTAAGAATTTTGAAATAGATGTCGCTGAATATATTGAAGAGGCGTTTGAGCGGTGTGGTCAAGAAGTACGCACGGGCTATGATCTAAGGACCGCAAAAAGGTCTTTAAACTTGTTGTTTGCTGATTGGGCAAACAGAGGTTTAAATCAATGGACTATAGAACAAACTACTATAGCGCTTGCCGCCGGGATCAGTGAATACCCTTCTGGCTCGTTAACTCTTTCCGCAGCAGCTACGGGTAGCTTCACGGGTGGTGAAACGATTACGGGCGGTACAAGTGGCGCTACTGCTTCTATAACTAGCACTCTTACGACCACGTCTTTTGCTACTACTATTCCGGTAGGCTCATTTACGCTTAATGAAACGATTACGGGCGGTACAAGTGGCGCTACAACCACTGTTTCGGCGGTTCAAGATTTATCGGACACGCAATCTACAATAGATATGCTTTCTGCGGTGGTTACTCGAACCGGGACAGACTTTGAAATTACACGTCTTAGCCGCTCTGAATTTTTAAACATTCCAATAAAAACTCAAACAGGCCGCCCGAATCAATTCTTTTTAGATAGGCAAATAAGCCCTGTTTTAAAAATTTGGCCGGTTCCGGACAACAGCACGGACGTTATTAAATTTAATCGTCTAACTCGAATAGACGATGCGGATGCTTTTACAAACACGGTAGATATACCTTTTAGGTTTTACCCCTGTCTGGCGGCGGGTCTTGCGTATTATCTTTCTATGAAGCGTAGTCCTCAACTAATGGCACCACTTAAAGCTATTTACGAAGAAGAAATGCTTCGAGCAATGGAAGAAGATCGGGATAGGGCATCGTTTAAGATAAGTCCTCCTTCATACCAGTACGGTCTTTAGTCGTGTCAGGCTTTGCTTCTGGAAAAAATGCTTACGGAATATCAGACCGCTCTGGTTTTCGATACAAGCTTAACCGCATGAAACGCGAGTGGAACGGCAATTTAGTCGGGTTTGATGAGTTTGAGCCAAAACAACCACAATTGTTTCCGACACGACATATAGATGACCCGCAAGCTTTAAAAAATCCTCGCCCAGATCGTATAGAGCCGTTTGTAGTGTCCGTGGGTGTTTCAACAATTGATAACTTCCCATTTGTGCCCGTAAAAGGTTCGGGACAAGTAGGTCAGGTAACTGTGGTGATAACATGAGTTTTACACTAGCAACATTAAAATCTACCGTACAAGATTATTGCGAAACGTCTGAAACAACGTTTGTAGCAGATTTACCCACGTTTATAAAAGAAGCCGAAGAAAGAATTTTAAAAAACATAGAACTTCCTTTTTTTCGTAAAAATGTAACGGGCACAGCCACTTCTAGCAATCCGTACTTATCTACCCCAAGTGATTTTTTAGCTTCGTACAGCTTGGCAGTTATTGAAAGTGGCGTGTATAACTACTTGTTTTTAAAACAAGTTTCGTTTATTCGAGCGTATACGCCCAACCCGACTACAACGGGTTCGCCAAAATACTATGCTTTGTTTGATGACTCTACGTTTATTGTTGCGCCTACTCCCGACAGTAATTACGACTTCGAGTTACATTATAAATTTAGACCCGCGTCTTTAACAGCGGGAGCGGAAAGCGGCACTACATGGCTTTCAGAAAATGCCCCGGACGCGCTTCTGTACGGAACTTTGGTAGAAGCAGCTACGTTCCTTAAAATACCGGAAGAAGTTGCGCAGTATGAACAACGGTTTGGCGCTGCGGTTGCTGGATTAAAAGCTTTGGGTGAAGGCTACGGTTCTCGCGATGAGTACCGTTATGACATAAGTAGGGGTGCGTAGGTGGCTTTTTTTGAAGCACCAAAGTTGGAAGTAGGCAACGTATTAGTAGCAACTACGAACAATAAAGGTCATGACCCCGAGTTTTGGGCGCAAACAATAGCTGATAGAATTGTAAGTGTTGGTGGTAGTTGTCACCCTGTTATTGCTCAACAAGCAGAAGAGTTTAAGCAGGCCGTCAGAGATACTGCGTTGCATTACCTTAAAGAAGCAATTAAGAGCGATAGGACTACACTTACCGCTGAATTTGAACGTCAAGGTCATAAAGATATGGCTGATATAATTAGGAGGCTATAATGGCTATTACAACCGCTTTATGCACAAGTTTTAAAGTTGAAATTTTAAAAGGCGTTCATAACTTAACCGCTGCGGGAGATCAGTATAAACTTGCGTTGTATACCAGTTCCGCATCTTTGGGTGCAGCAACAACTGCTTACACCAGTTCTAATGAAGCTAGTGGTACAAACTACACTGCAAAGGGTGCGTTCTTAACGTCTATAACTCCCGTTGCTAGTGGTACTACTGCTCTTGCCGACTTTGCGGACCTTACCTTCTCAAATGTTACGATTACAGCAAGAGGCTCGTTGATTTATGGCGAAGCCATATCAGGTGATCCTTCTATATGCGCTTTAGATTTTGGTGGGGATAAGACCAGTACAGCGGGAGACTTTACTATTCAGTTTCCCACCGCTGACGCATCTAACGCGATTATTCGCATCGCATAGGGCGTAACGTGTGGCAATCATTAATGGTTGGGGCAGAGGCACTTGGGGCCAAAACGGCTGGAATGAAGACATCAATCCGGTCACAGTCACGGGCGTGGCTGGCACAAGTGCGATCACCACGGTTACGGTTGATGCCGAAGCCGATGTTCCGGTTACAGGAGTTGTTGGCACAAGCGCGATTGGCGCTGTTACTGTCGTTGCGGAAGCCAATGT
>Ga0114916_1001875_pt1 | contig 11466 bp, 10 predicted proteins | sample MalvirAntarct_66_FD_83501 | JGI IMG/M metagenome (GOLD analysis project Ga0114916, IMG submission 83501) | Marine viral communities from the Global Malaspina Expedition - Malaspina viral metaG Antarct_66 | ecosystem: Environmental > Aquatic > Marine > Oceanic | place: West Anvers Island... | reverse complement strand
TTCCATGGCGTTGAAGATGCGTTCGGCCGCCGCGGTGAAGTCGGTGGTATCGGTCGGCACATATTCCTCATGCGCAATCTTGGCGCCCGAGGCATTGAGCGCCTCGCGGAAGGCCGCCACGCCATCGCGCCCGAAGGCATAATCCTGCGCCAGTGTGGCGATCGTCACGCCTTCGCCGCCGAGCGCGACTGCGTTGGAAATGGCGTCCTGCGACGAGTTGCGGCCGGTGCGGAAGATATAGCGGTTCCAGTTTTCGCCGGTGATCGAGTCGGCGACGGCAGGCTCGACGATCAGGATCTTCTCGTATTCCTGCGCGACCGGAAGCATGGCCAGCGCGACGCCCGAGCTGACCGGGCCGACCGCGATGTCGGCCTCGTCGTCGCCATAGGCTTCGGCCAGCAGGGCCTTGCCGATATCCGGCTTGAGCTGTGTGTCCTTCTCGATGACCACGAGCTTCTCGCCATTGATTTCCATGGTCCCGCCGGTGGCGTATTCGAGGCCTAGCATAAGGCCGTTGTGCGACTGGGCCGCATAGGCCTCAAGCGCGCCGGTCTTGCCGTAAACATGTGCAATCTTGATGTCGGCGAGTGCAGGTACGCTCAGCATTGCGGCTGCCACGCCTGTTGCCAGTATCGTCTTCATCTTCATTTCGGGTCTCCTCCCCTAAGCGAATAACGGTAAGAACATGAAACATGAATCAATATTCATGTCAATGATCCCGGCACAGCAGAAATGCTGTGAACCCGGACGGAATTGGGGACAAATCCCTCCGGGCCGAGAGCCCAGACATCGCGCTGCGGCAAACCGGTTTTCAGGCCCGGCTTGAAAAGGACAAACGAGGAGGGTGTGGCCCGAAGATTGGCATGGGCGTTGCATGTCAACCATCCGGCCCGCTCGAATGGGCAACAAACAGGCAGAACGGATGGGGCAGTGCATGAACACCTGGATCAAGAACCCGCTGGCGATCCTGGCGGAGAACGCCGGTGGTGGCATCGTCGTCTCCGGCAGCCGTATCGCCGAACTCGTGCCCGCTGGCGCGGTGCCGCAGACAGAGGTGGATGAAACCGTCGATGCATCCCGGCATGTCATCATTCCCGGCCTGATCAACACCCATCATCATTTTTTCCAGACCCTGTGCCGCGCTCATCCGGCGGCGCGCGACAAGGAGCTGTTTCCCTGGCTGCAGGCGCTCTATCCGATCTGGAGCAGGCTCGACCGCGACATGTTCCGTGTCGGTGCCCGGCTGGCCTATGCCGAACTGCTGCTGTCGGGCTGCACCACGGCGATGGACCACAATTACATGTCCTATGACGGGCTGGAGGACGCCACCGACATCGAGGTTCAGGAGGCGCAGGCACTGGGCATCCGCGCAACGGTGACGCGCGGTTCGCTGTCGCTGTCGAAAAAGGATGGTGCGATTCCCGATGACCACATCGTCCAGGATGACGACACCATCCTCGCCGACAGCGAGCGCGTGCTCAAACGCTATCACGACACGTCCGACGGGGCCATGATCCAGATCGCGCTCGCTCCTTGCGCCCCGTTCAACGTGTCGAGACATGTCATGCGCGAAAGCGCCGTGCTCGCCGAGGCCTATGATTGCCGGCTGCACACGCATCTGGCGGAGACCGTGGACGAGGAGGCCTTCTGCATCGAGACCTTCGGCTACCGGCCGATCGACTGGCTCGAGGATTGCAACTGGTTGCAGCCCCGGGTCTGGCTGGCCCACGGAATTCACTTCACCTGCGAGGATTGCGAGAAGCTCGGCAAGCACGGCGTCGGCGTCTGCCATTGCCCGACATCGAATGCGGTGCTGGCTTCAGGCTTCTGCAAGACGCTCGATCTCGAGGCCGCCGGCAGCCCTGTCGGCTTGGGCGTTGACGGATCCGCCTCCAACGACAGCTCCAACCTTATGGAGGAGGTTCGCCATGCGCTGATGGTCAACCGGCTCGGCTACAATTCGGCCGAACGGATCACCCACCGCGATGCCTTGCGCTGGGCGACCACCGGCTCGGCTCGTTGCCTCGGGCGCAGCGACATTGGCGAGATTGCCGTCGGAAAACAGGCTGATCTGGCCATGTTCACGCTCGATGAATTGCGCTTTTCAGGAAATCACGACCCGATCGCGGCCCTGGTCCATTGCGGCGCCAATCGCGCCGACCGGGTGATGGTTGCGGGCGAGTGGCGGGTCATGGACGGACACATCATCGGGCTTGATGTCGCAGGATTGATCGCAGAACATTCCGCCGCCGCCAGGCGGTTCAGTTGAGGGAAAACCATGTCTGAACACAACATTCCAGTCATCGACATCAAGAGCCTCTACGGCTCGGATCGGCAGGAGATTGCCAGGGTCGCATCCCGGATCGGTGACGCCTGCCGCGGTATCGGCTTTTTCTACATCAAGGGTCACGGCCTTTCGCTCGACGACATTGCAGCCCTGTTTGCAACGTCTCGCGATTTCTTCGCTCTTGCCGAAGACGTCAAGAAACAGGTCGAGATTTCACCTTCCACCGGTAACCGCGGCTATGTACCGATGCGCGGCGAGGCGCTGGACCCGTCCAAGCCGGCGGATCTGAAAGAAGCCTACAATATCGGTCTCGAGCTTCCTGCCGACGACCCCGAACTCGCTGCTGGAGCCCGGTTCCGTGCTCTCAATCTCTGGCCGGAGCAGCCGGGCTTTCGCCAGGCCATGCTCGACTATTTTGACACCGCGCTCGACATCGGCCGTCGGCTGCACATGGCCTTTGCCACCGACCTGGGATTGGAGGCCGACCACTTCGAGGACAAGCTCGACCGGCCGCTGGCCACGCTGCGGCTGTTGCATTATCCGCCGCAGCCCGGCGTCGTTGAAGACGGGCAGATGGGGGCGGGTGCGCATACGGACTATGGCTGCGTCACGCTGCTTCTGACCGATGAAGTCGGCGGTCTCGAGGTGCGCACGCGAACCGGCGACTGGATCAATGCGCCCTACATTCCCGGCGCCTTTGTCTGCAACATCGGCGATTGCCTGATGCGATGGACCAACGACACCTATGTCTCGACGCCCCACCGGGTCGTCAGCCCGGCTGGCCGCGAGCGTTACTCGATCGCTTTCTTCCTTGATCCGAACCCTGACGCGATCGTCGAATGCTTGCCGACCTGCAGCGGACCGGACAGGCCGGCGCGTTATGAGCCCATTCGGGGTGATGACTATCTCGAGAGCCGGTTGAATCCGACCTATAAGGCGAGCGGTCTCGCCTGAGAGGCAAGCGCAGATCCCAGACGCGGACCACCTTCAAGGCGTTAATGTATGCAATGAGAGAAATTATGCTCAAAAAATAAGCGCTATTTATATTTTGTTTATAATTTCGCCTTCCGCTGCCCTGATTTCGTCCTTCCGGATTCCGTCCTCTCGAGGTGGTTTTCCCTATCTATTTGTAAAATATAACAAAAAATAATCCGTTCGAACTGGCATGCGTCTTGCAAAACCACTGGCAACCGGGTGTCTCCCAGATCCGGCCATAGCAGGGGTTCGCAAAGCCAGCAAAGGAACTGGACATGGCTACAAGACAGATTTCACGGCGTTCGATCTTGAAGACCGGCGCTGCCGGCATCGCGGCGATGGCGCTGCCGATGCCTTTCATCAAGGCTGCATCAGCCGCCGACGGCGTAGTGCTAGGGGCAGTGTATGTTGGTCCGCGCGATGATTTCGGCTGGAACCAGGCGCACGCGGTCGCGATGGAGATTCTCAAGTCGACCGACAATGTCACCGTTATCGAAGAGGAAAACGTTCCAGAGACCGATTCTGTCTCCAAGTCGATGGAATCGATGATCAACCTCGACGGGGCAAACCTGATCCTCGGAACTTCGTTCGGCTATTTCGAGCCGTTCATGATCGATCTTGCCAACAAGTATCCCGACGTCCAGTTCCGTCACGCGGCGCCGTTGTGGAGCGAGGACAAGCACCCGGCCAATCTGGGCAGCTACTTCTGCTACCTCAACCAGGCCCATTATGTGGATGGCGTGGCCGCAGGCCTGAGCACCACAACCAACAAGATCGGCTTTGTCGCGGCCAAGCCGATCCCGACAGTGCTCTCCAACGTCAACTCGGTGCTGCTGGGCGCACGCTCGGTCAATCCGAATGTGGAGGTGCAGGTCATCTTCACCGGTGACTGGTCTTTGCCGGTGCGCGAGGCCGAAGCTGCCAACGCGCTCGTGGATGCGGGCTGCGACGTGCTCACCTGCCATGTCGACGGTCCCAAGGTTGTCATCGAGACCGCCGAAGGCCGCGGCGTGAAGAGCTGCGGTCACAATGCCTCGCAGGCGGCACTGGCGCCCAAGGGCTTCATCACCGGCGCGGAGTACAAGTGGGAAACCATCTACTCGATGTATGCCGATATGCTCGCCAAGGGTGAAACCCTGCCGAACGTGGTCGTCGGCGGCTACCACAATGACATGGTCAAGAACACCGCCTACGGTGCCGGCGCCACCCCGGAAGCCATCGCCGCAGCCGATGCGGCAATCGCTGGCCTCAAGGAAGGCAAGCCGATCTATGTCGGCCCTCTCAAGGACAACCAGGGCAATCTGGTCCTCGACAAGACCTTCGACAACTACGATCCGGTTCTCGATGGGATGAACTACCTGCTTGAGGGCGTTATCGGCTCGATCACCTGACCGGCCTGTCGCCGGGCTGCGCGGAAAAACCTGCGCAGCCCGATTTGTTTGCCTTCGAAAATGATCGTGATCAGGCATGGCACAAGCAGAGACGTCGTTCGCCACACCTCCCGCCTATGATACTGCCCGCATCCGCGCTTCGATCGAGGCGGTAGCCATACCGCTTGGAGCCCTGGTTGCTTCGGCCATCATTTTTTCGGTGTTCCTGGCGCTGTTGGGCAAGAGCCCGCTACAGTTTTTCGAGCTGGTCTGGCGCGGTGGCTTCGGCTCCTCGTTCTCGCTCCAGAACACGTTGCAACGCGCCACGCCGCTTATCCTGACGGGACTTGCCTTTGCCATCCCGGCGCGAATCGGACTGGTCATGATCGGTGCCGAGGGCGCGCTGGTGATCGGTGGCTTTGCCGCGGCCGCGCTCGCCATTCCGCTCGTCTCGGCCGAGGCGCCGGTCTATTTGACGATGCTGCTCATGGTGCTCATTGCAATGGCCGCCGGCGGCGCCTGGAATGCCATTGCCGGCTGGCTCAAGCACGCCCGCGGCGTCAATGAGACCATCTCGACTCTGCTGCTGACCTACATCGCCATCGCCATCATGAACTTCTTCGTCGAGGGCGCCCTGCGCGATCCGGCGTCCCAGAACAAGCCGTCCACCATGCCGATCGGCAAGGACTACATGGTCGGCAACATTCCAGGCACCGATGTGCATTGGGGCCTGGTCTTCGGCCTGGTCCTGGCTGTTGCCCTTCAGGTCCTGATGTCGCGGACCACTTTCGGCTTTGCAGCCCGTGTTACCGGTGGCAATCCCCGCGCGGCCCTGGCCCAGGGGCTTCCCGTCGGCACGCTGATTGTCGTCTGCTCGGCCATTGCAGGCGCCTGCGCCGGTCTCGCCGGTTATTTCGAGGTCGCCGCCATTCACGGGCAGGCCAATGCCTCGCTGGTCGCAGGTTACGGCTTCACCGGCATTCTGGTGGCGTTCCTGGCCCGGCACAATCCGCTGATGATCGTGCCGGTCGCGATCATGTTCGGCGCCATTGAAGCCTCGGGCGGTCTCATCCAGCGCCGGATGGATATGCCTGACGCAACGGCACTGGTGCTGCAGGGTATCATCTTCGTGGTGCTGCTGGCCAGCGACAGCCTCTACGGCCGCTTTGCGATCTTCCAGCCCAAAATCAGCACGGAGCGGACATGACGGCCGAAGCCCTTACCACCATTCTGATCGCCATGCTCGGCGGGGCCATAAGGGTCTCGACCCCGTTCATTTTCGTGGCGCTGGGAGAAACTCTGACCGAAAAATCCGGCCGCATCAATCTCGGGCTCGAGGGCAACCTGGTGCTCGGCGCCATGGTTGCCTACGCCATCTCCTTCCACACCGGTTCGCCCTGGCTAGGCGTTCTTGCCGCCGGCTTCTCCGGTGTCTTCCTCGGCCTGATGCATGGCAGCATCTGCAGCCTCAAGAAGGTCAATGACATCGCCGTCGGCATTGCCATGATGTCGTTCGGCATCGGTGTCGCCTTCTTTTTCGGCAAACCCTACATCCAGCCCTCTGCGCCGCGGCTTGAAAGCCTGCCGCTTGGCGGCTGGGCATCCAATCCGGCACTGCAGCAGGCGCTTGAAATCAATCCGCTTTTCATTGTCGGCATTCTGATCGCCATTGCCATGTGGTGGGCGCTGGCCAACACCCGCGTCGGCCTGGTCGTCCGCATGACCGGTGATTCCGAGCCCGCCGCCCGGGCCATGGGCATCAACCCGGTCAAGGTGCGGATCCTGGCGACCGCGGCGGGCGGCTTTCTCGCCGGAATCGGCGGGGCGTTTCTCTCGCTGTCCTATCCGGGGAGCTGGAACGAGGGTCTGTCCTCCGGGCAGGGCCTGATGGCGGTAGCCCTCGTGATCTTCGCGCGCTGGAACCCGCTGCGTTGTATCCTCGCGGCCCTTCTGTTCGGCGCCGCCGGCGCTCTTGGCCCGGCACTGCAGTCCGTCGGCATCAGCCAGGGCTACTACTTCTTCAATGCGGCGCCCTACATCCTGACACTTTTCATCATGGTTGCCGCAACCGGAAGCAACTCGGCCCGCTCGGCGCCGGGCGAACTGTCTATCGCGAAATAGGAGACGAAAGCATGAGCGCACTTGGCGGATTGAACAAGACTCCCAACGGCGTCGTCATCGGCGTTGTCCAATTGCAGCTGCCGCTGATCAAGACCCGGCATGATCTTGCCCGGCAGACCGAGAAGATCGTTTCGATGGTCGGCAAGGCGCGGCGCAACATGGCGACGATGGATCTCGTGGTGTTTCCCGAATACGCGCTGCACGGCCTGTCGATGGACACCAATCCGGAGATCATGGTGTCGATGGACGGACCGGAGGTCGCAGCCTTCAAGCAGGCCTGCATCGACAATTCGATCTGGGGCTGTTTCTCGATCATGGAGTACAATCCTGGCGGCAATCCCTACAATACCGGCATCGTGATCGACGATCAGGGCGAGGTGCAGCTCTACTACCGCAAGCTCCACCCGTGGGTTCCGGTCGAACCCTGGGAGCCGGGCGATCTCGGCATTCCGGTGATTGACGGACCCAAGGGTTGCAAGCTGGCGCTGATCATCTGCCACGACGGCATGTTCCCGGAAATGGCCCGCGAATGCGCCTACAAGGGTGCCGAGATCATGCTCAGGACGGCAGGCTATACCGCGCCGATCCGGGAGAGCTGGCGGTTCACCAATCTCTCCAATTCCTTCAGCAACCTGATGGTCACCGCCAATGTCTGCATGTGCGGCTCTGACGGCACCTTCGATTCCATGGGCGAGGGCATGATCGTCAATTTCGATGGCACCGTGCTCGCCCACGGCACATCCGGCCGTGTCGACGAGATCATTACCGCCGAGGTGCGTCCCGACCTGGTCCGTGAGGCGCGCAGGCACTGGTCGGTCGAAAACAACATCTACCAGCTCGGCCATCGCGGTTACACCGCAGTCCTCGGTGGCGCCCAGGACTGCCCCTACACCTTCATGAAGGACATGGTGGCGGGCACCTACCGGCTGCCCTGGGAAGACGAGGTGGTTCACACCGACGGCACCTCCTGCGGCTTCGAGCGTCCGACCCGGCGCTATGGCGAAACCAAGCTCGGGGAGGCGGCTGAATGAATGCTGTGTCCGCAGCCGTCGTGGCCGAAGGTCCTGTGCAGGCGGATCCGTATCCATGGCCTTATGACGGCAACCTCACCGCTGCCAACACGGCCTTGATCATTATCGACATGCAGACCGACTTCTGCGGACCAGGCGGCTATGTCGACAAGATGGGCTATGACCTGTCTCTCACCCGCGCCCCGATTGGGCCGATCAAGGTGCTGCTCGCCGCCGCGCGTGCCAAGGGCATGACGGTCATTCACACCCGCGAAGGCCACCGCCCCGACCTGTCGGACCTGCCGGCCAACAAGCGTTGGCGTTCGCAGCGCATCGGCGCGGGAATCGGCGATCCGGGTCCGTGCGGTCGTATCCTGGTGCGCGGCGAACCGGGCTGGGAGATCATCGAGGAACTGGCGCCCGTGCCGGGCGAGCCGATCATCGACAAGCCCGGCAAGGGTTCGTTTTGCGCCACGGATCTGGAAATGCTGCTGCACGTCAAGGGCATCCGAAACATCATCTTGACCGGCATCACCACCGATGTCTGCGTCCACACCACCATGCGCGAAGCCAATGATCGCGGCTTCGAATGCCTGATGGTCGAGGATGGCTGTGGTGCCACCAAGCGCGAAAACCATCTCGCCGCCATCGACATGATCAAGATGCAGGGCGGTGTGTTCGGCGCGGTTGCCAGCAGCGCCATCGTGCTCGACGCGCTGGAGCAGATGGCATGACCGCGTTGAAACTCCCGGAAGATCTGGCGGGACAGCCGGCTGGCGGAGGAAAGACTGACGCGTTCTCGCTCGAAACCGTTTCCATGACCAAGGTCTTCGGCTCCCTGGTTGCCCTTGACGATGTCTCGATCAAGGTCGGCGCGGGAGAGTTCCATGCGCTTCTGGGCGAAAACGGCGCGGGCAAGTCGACGCTGGTCAAGTGCATCATGGGTTTCTACCAGCCGACCCGCGGACAATTGCTGGTCGACAATCGCGAAGTCGTTATCAAGGCGCCCGCGGATGCGCAAGCCGCCGGCATAGGCATGGTCTATCAGCATTTTACCCTTGTGCCCTGTCTCACGGCTGCGGAAAACATGGTGATATCGCGGGCCGATGCGCCGGCTGTGATCAACTGGGCGAGGGAAAAAGAAGAGCTCCAGGCCTTCATGGAACGGATGCCGTTCCGGGTTCCGCTCAACACGGTCGCGGCCGATCTGTCGGCGGGCGAGAAGCAGAAGCTCGAGATTCTCAAGCAGCTCTATCTCAACCAGCGCTTCCTGATCCTCGACGAGCCGACCTCCGTGCTCACGCCGGGCGAAGCCGACGAGATCCTCGGCCTGTTGCACGACATGGCGCGCGCCGGCGACATCACAGTACTGATGATCACCCACAAGTTCCGCGAGGTGAATGCCTTTGCCGACCGGGTCACCGTGCTCCGGCGCGGCAAACTCGCCGGTTCCGGAGCGGTCCAGGATCTCAGCACCGACGACATGTCGAAAATGATGATCGGCGAGGCGCAGATGCGTGAAAAGGCACCGCGACTGGCGAGGGTCGAACCCAAGAGCACGATCGAGATTGCCGGCCTCAGCGTCGATGACAATGAAGGCATGCGGGCGGTCGATACCGTCAATCTCAAGATCCGCGGGGGCGAGATAGTCGGTATCGCCGGCGTGTCAGGCAACGGCCAGTCGGAACTGGTGGAGGCCCTGGCCGGTCAGCGCAGCCTTGCCGGTGGTGCCGTGATTGTAAACGGTCGGCGCTTTGACGCGACCCGTAAGGATTTTGCCGATCTGAAGGTCTTCGGCCTGCCCGAGGAGCCTCTGAAAAATGCGGCCGTCAAACGCATGAGCGTGTCGGAAAACATCGCCTTCCGGAGTTTCGACAAGGCTCCGATGGCCAGCATCGGCTGGTGGCTGAAACCGGCTGCCATGCGGGACAATGCCGTGAGGCTGATCGACAAGTACCACGTCAAGACGCCATCGGCGGAGACGCCGATCGAGAACCTCTCCGGCGGCAATGTGCAGAGAACCATCTTGGCCCGGGAACTCTCGGGCGACGTGAATGTGCTGATCGTTGCCAATCCCTGTTTCGGGCTGGATTTCGCCTCGGTCGCGGAGATCCGGGCGCAGCTCATCGATCAGCGCAACAAGGGGGCAGCGATCCTGCTGGTGTCGGAGGATCTCGATGAAATCCTCGAGCTTTCAGACCGGGTGGCGGTAATGTCGGGTGGGCAGATCACCTACCAGGCGCCGATCGACGCGACCGACCGCAACACCATCGGCAAATACATGGCGGGGCACTGAGGCGATGCGAAACGTCAAGGCAGAACCCTACGACTATCAGTTCCCCGAAAGCGGGACCGCGCTGGTGGTCATCGACATGCAGCGCGATTTCATCGAGCCGGGCGGCTTCGGCGATGCCCTTGGCAACGATGTCTCGCGTCTTGTCGCCATCATCCCGACAGTGGCCGATCTGATCGCGCTGTTCCGGGGGCGCGGGCTCACGGTGATCCACACGCGCGAGGCGCATCTGCCGGACTTGTCCGATTGCCCGCCGAGCAAGGTGGCACGCGGCAATGCCTCGGTAAGGATCGGCGAGGAAGGGCCGATGGGGCGGTTGCTGGTACGCGGCGAAGCCGGCAATCAGATCGTCGATGCTCTGGCGCCGGTCGAGGGCGAATGGGTGATCGACAAGCCCGGCAAGGGTATGTTCTGGAACACCGGGCTGCACGAGAAGCTTGTGGACGCCGGAATCACCCATCTGGTCTTTGCCGGCGTGACCACGGAAGTCTGCGTGCAGACATCGATGCGCGAAGCCAATGACCGCGGTTATGAATGCATGCTGGTCACCGATGCCACCGAAAGCTATTTTGAACATTTCAAGACGGCCACGATCGAGATGATCACCGCGCAAGGCGGGATCGTTGGCTGGGCCGCCCCGCTGGCCAATCTGGCTGTGGCGTTCGAGGCACTGGAGGCTCCTGCATGAGCAAAGACGAATTCGACGCAGACGCGATTGCCGAGAGCATGCACGCCTATCTCGGTCTGCCTGATGAGCCGGCTTACCGTCCCGGCATTGTTGCCCACCTCGTGGCCGCGCGCGGGATCGCCGCCGGGCTTCTTGCGCTGCCGCTGGAAGACGAGGCGGAGCCGGCTCCGGTGTTCAAGCCATGACCGACTGGACAATCGCGACAGCTACGGAAATCGCGGAAGCCGTGCGCAGCGGATCGGTTTCGGCAAGCGCCGTGGTCGAGGCATGCCTTGCCAGGATTGACACCCACGACAAGGCCATCGGCGCCTTCACCCATGTTGCCCACGATCGGGCGCGGGCGCGGGCAGCTGACATCGATGCCCGGATCAAGCGTGGCGAAGATCCCGGGCCGCTGGCCGGTGTGCCTTTTGCGGTCAAGAACCTCTTCGACGTAGAAGGGATTGCCACCCTGGCAGGCTCCAGGATCAACCGTGATCTGGCTCCCGCCTCCAGGGACGCGGTGCTGGTCGAGCGGCTGGAAGCAAACGGGGCGGTGCTGGTTGGCGCACTCAACATGGGCGAATACGCCTATGATTTTACCGGCGAGAACTATCATGACGGGCCCTCGCGAAACCCGCACGCGCCCGAACACATGACCGGCGGCTCGTCGGGTGGGTCGGGCGCGGCAGCGGCCGCCGGGTTCGTGCCGCTCACGCTTGGCTCCGACACCAACGGTTCGA
>Ga0114916_1001870_pt1 | contig 11472 bp, 10 predicted proteins | sample MalvirAntarct_66_FD_83501 | JGI IMG/M metagenome (GOLD analysis project Ga0114916, IMG submission 83501) | Marine viral communities from the Global Malaspina Expedition - Malaspina viral metaG Antarct_66 | ecosystem: Environmental > Aquatic > Marine > Oceanic | place: West Anvers Island... | reverse complement strand
CGTATAGATTTTCTAATTGCTCAGGTGGAAACAAGGTAAAGCGACGTTTACTAACCGCGCAGCACGCTAGGTTTTGGGCAAAATCATAATGCGCGGCTATACGACTCGCATTACCCAACCAAATATTCACTAATGGGGCGTTAAGCTCGGGTAAGGTTTCTATTTGCTCGAGTAAACCAGGCAAACTTTGCTCAAGGCTGGTGGCGCTAACATACACGCACTGCCCTGTTTTATTGTGAGCGTTGTGCAGAATATCTGTCAGTATTTGCGGCAAGCGCTGTTGGCTTGATTCAAAGTTAAACCCTGTCATTGCAGTGTTATAGAACACTCGACCTTGGGCGGAGCTCGGCAAATAATGAGTATGAAAAGAGGCACCTTTATCGAACTGTAAAAGGTGTTGTGCCGCTGCTTCATCAGAACGTTTAGCGGCATTTACCAATGGCCAGTGGTTGCAATAACCTTTCAGTACAATGGGTTGTTGGCTGTTGAGCAAAGCTTTAGGGATATTCTTAGGTGTGATCCCCTCAAGATGTTTAACCGTTTGAGTGATCTGCTTCGCGTTTGATAAAGGCACGTCAGTGTTCTCCGATTATTCCTCTTGTGCGACCCGCTTGTTTTTCAAGGCCACTAAATCATTGAAATGCACTTGCGAGGCTAAAATCAGATAAGCAGCTTGTAAATACCCTGCTTTATGTAACTGCACTATATTGTCTGAACTAAGGGTATTGAGTACGTCTTCATTAATGGTATAGAAACCCACTAATTTATGATTAGCACCGTTATCTAAGGTGATATCAAGTGTCATAGGCTCCAACAAATTTAGGCTTATCAGCGCATTTACAAAGTTGTCATTGCCTTGCAGGCCATGATGCAAGGTTTCAAGTATGGCGGCTATGTCTTCTAAGTATTGACTATTTCCACCGTATTCTAAAAACAACTCGACACCCTGCGTTTTGCTGACGCGTGGAGAATCAATATCCAAGGTAATCACACGTTGCTGCTCAGTCACGCCATCGGTAGTCACGTCTTGCCTACCAATGAAGAAAGGCATACGTTGAACAGACAAGGGGATGTAGTTTGCACACCATTTTGAGGATTCTAGAAATAAGTTTTCTTGCTGCTCGAAACCAAAAAGAGCGACCGGCGTGAACTGGGCACTGTTTTGGTCTTTGTGAAATACGATGGGGTAATGCGCTTGCACACTACGTATCTCGTCAACAAAGGTGGGCGAAAACCAAAGGTTGTCTCCATATTTATCGCCGCGCTGGGTAATAACACGAATATCACTATGCTCAACACTGTTCAGTAATACATGGTTTGCCATAAACGTCCCATTCGTTATTGTTATGCATATCACTATTCGCTCTTATCTATACTTAACTAGTACTCGTTAGAGGCACTGCACAAAAACCACAGGACTTATGTAAAGCATAAGCCTGTGGCTACCTTTTTATTTTTATAAACAGAGTGTGGAGTTAAAACGTATACCTCGCTCCTACGTTATAACGCGCACCTGTTTGAGTTAACTTATAGATCAAACGGTTATCACGACCAAATTCATTTGTATATTCGTCAGTAATGTTAATACCTTCAACGAAAACGGTCAGTCCTTCAAGCTGCTTAACCTCATAACTGATGTTAAAGTCAATTTGATAATAAGCGTCGGTAAAAATAGGTGCGGTTAAATCACCGTTTACCCGGCGCTCATTTAAATACTCATCCCGCCAGTTGTAAGCAACCCTCGCTTGTAAACCGTCTTTGTCATAGAACAACACTAGATTAGCCGTGTCACTTAACCCCACAAGTGCTTCGGTATCACTCAGTGAAGACTTATCGTATTCTAAACCTGAATCCACCATGGTGTAGTTGGCAATACCCCCAAAACCAGACTCACCAAACAGATGTTGAACGTTAAACTCTATCCCATCTATTGTGTGCTCAGTGTCGCCATTGACAGGTACGTTAATTCTGAAGTTAACGAGGTTATCTGTCGCTGGGTCGCCTAGTATTGTGCCGCCATCTAACTCCCCACTCTCATCAACGTTAGGGGTAACATACGGATCATCTGCGAAGTTTTCGAAGATGTAAGCTCGAAGCTCTTGGTTACTCGCACCTGCGCCCAATGCGGCGACAGCAGCATCAAACTTCTCTCCGTCCAGTGGGTTAGCAAGATTAAATATGGTTGAATCAACAGTGCCCGTGGTTATCCAATTAGTGACGTCTTTTCTGAAGTAGCCCAATGAAACGTAACTCCCTTCATCGTAATACCACTCGGCAGAAAGGTCATAATTCACAGATTCTAATGGACGCAAGCCTGGGTTACCTGAATTTCCGGAATAGCCACTCAAGCTACCTGATGTATTGATAGTTGTGCCGCCCTGTAATTCGCCGTAGCCAGCTCGTGAGATAGTTTTCCCCACAGCTGCGCGTAAAATGACGTCATCCGTTACGGAAATATTAAAGTTGAAACTCGGTAAAAATTGAGAATAATCAGCCTCTTGGCTTAATGTCTCTACCCCAGTAACGCCGGTGACAGCGGTTGACGTATCTTCTGACCATTCAACACGGCTATAGCCGGGAGCGGATGCGGTTGAGGTAACATCGGTTCTTTCGTAACGCATGCCCAAGTGAGCATCGTATGGCATATCACCTAACTCACCTTCGTAGTGCAATTGCACGAATGCGGCGGTCGTTTCTTCTTCGGTGAAACGATTAGTATCAGCGTCCCAGTCGGTTGAAGCACAAAAGTGTCCCTCTCCATTTGGCCCCGCAGATGCGCCCTCAGGTGCTAAACAATCACCCCAAACCGTATCTACATTGGCAACCGGGTCGGCAAATTCAGCAGCCCTCACTATCTCATCAAAATCAGCGAACCAAATACGGTTAAATAGATCATAGTCGCCCTGAGTAGGGGTACCTTCGAAGTTACCTGCATCGGCGTCGAACTTGTCTAGAATAGTGTCTTCTGTCCAATTAACGTCGGCAAAATCACCTTCAACCCCTACGCCTGCCCAGTCAGCACGTTGCACTTGAGTATGCCGGTAGCGGTTATTAACGGTGTTGATTGATACACCAAAGTCGATACTGGCTTCATCGTTGTAGTGATATTTACCTGTAACTTGGGTCTGATCAATTTCAGAGGTGTAAAAATCGTTAGCAAACCAACTGCCCGACAAGCGCATGGTATTAGGGTTAAAGTTCTCAATATTACCTGTGGCAATACCGGGTAAATCACCCGTTAAGTCTAAGCCGGTGCGTGTTCGAGTATAAGAAGGTAATTGTAAGTTGTTGCGCGTACCATGGCGCGGGTCCGACGCCTTCATTTCGGCTTCAGAACTATGGTGATCTAGGGCAAACTGTAAATCGTCGTTGACCTGCCAGTCTAAATTTAGGCCAATAGAATCAATGCTCTCTTCGCGACCCCAAGCACCTACGGTTAAAGAGGTATCTTGCAAATCAGCGTCGCTGTTGATTTGGTATATCTCTGAGTAGATTAATGGTACTGCGTTGGGTTCACCGGCCCATACCGACTCGCTGCGATCCCCTGAATAGGTAAACCACACAGAAGCATCAGTATGTTGCTCTTCTATATTGTTGCGGATTAAGGTGTAATCTAGGGTGGCAGTCAGGTTATCTGTTGGTCTAAATTGCAGAACCAGCTGTCCATTGGTTCGTTCGCGCTGGCGCTCTTCAAATACATATCTAGGTTGCTGTGGATTAGAATAAATACCTGATGTAGGGCGATTGATACCGCCCTCTGCACCAGCGGGAACACCTCCCCAGCCTGTATTCGTATAGTCACTTGCGCGATAACCTTGGTCTGCTAAAAACTGCTGCATGCCGCTTTCGCGTTCTTGATAACTACCAGATATTGAAATACCAAAGGTTTCATCAGCAAAGGTTTGCGAGTACAAACCGCTTATTTCGGGCGTAACATCACCCTTATCTGTAGACTTATCGTCCACTAATTTAGCGCCAAACGTTGCTTTTGTGCCCGGAGATTGAAAGGGTCTATGCGTTGATAAATTAATGGTTGCGCCTATACCACCTGAGGTAACGCTGGCATCCGCGGTTTTATAAACCTCAACCCCAGATACACTTTCGGAGGCTAAGTTTGCGAAGTCGAATGTTCTGCTGCCGGTTGTGGTCGGCAACTGGCGACCGTTTAGGGTAATTAAGTTATTGGCTGCGCCAAAGCCGCGTACAGTAACCTGCGAGCCCTCACCACTGGCGCGATCAATGGATACACCGGTAATACGCTGTAATGATTCAGCTAAGTTTGTATCGGGGAACTTCCCCATGTCTTCTGCAGATATAGCATCCACTATGCCGCTTGAATCGCGCTTTATATCCATGGCGCGTAATAAACTGCCGCGAATCCCGCTGACTTGTATCACTTCTACATCTTCTGGTGCTGCTTGATCTTGGGCCATGACAGGCATTGTTATTGTTGCTGCACTACTGAGGAGTAGTGAAATACTGCTAGTCAGTAGTGACTGCTTAAATCTTTTGCGTGTGTTCATAAATGTACCTTGTGATCCTGATTTATAATCATCAAATGAGGCGCGTTCCTTGGTGTTCCAGCTAGCGTTGAACTAACAGCAAGATGTAAACGCAGGATTACGTTAAAGTCATGTTAACTATATGTCAATTGATGGTATTTAACTTACTGTTAACAAAAATTGTTATTAATTTATTTTTTTTCGTGAATTGTCTCTTTACAACGCAATTGCGGAATATCGGTGCCAAATAAAACCCAAATTGATCAAATGTGAACAAGGCAGCGATAAAAACTCCATTGATAAAACGCCGCAAGTGCCGCTATATTTGCGCTAATTTGTAAAATCGTTTATTTTTCTCTCAACCTGCGTTCTTCACCCAATTGGAATCTATTTTTAGTGTTGAAAACTATCCCTGTGAGCGATTTAGAAGTCGGCATGTATGTAGACTCAATTGCAGAGCAAAATGGCAATCTTAAAATCAAAAGCAGAGGAAGGGTGACGACAAACGCGGCGATCACCGCTATGAAGAAGCAGGGTATTGTTTCTATCGTCATTGATTTAAGTAAGCAACTGATAAAAGAAGAAGAGCCTTCTCCTGAAGTGGAGCCACCTCCAGAGCAGGATATTCCTTTTGTTGATGAAATAAGTAAGGCAGCAAAGCTTCACGAGAAAGGTAAAGTACTGCAGCGGCGAATGCTTCAGGCGGCGGATAAAGGTTTGCCGATTGACATTGCCATTCCAAAAGAGTTTACCTCTAATTTGGTGTCTTCTATTGATCGTAACCCAAATGCACTTTTGTGTATGACCAAAATTCGCGAAAAAGACAGTTACCTACTTGAGCACTCCCTGAACGTTGCTATCTTGCTAGCCAATTTTGCCAATTATTTGGAAATGCCAGAAGATGAGGTGCAAGAGCTCGCCCTATCGGGCTTCTTGCACGATATTGGAAAAATCAAAGTACCTGATGAGATCCTGCATAAACCGGGTCGTTTGACTGATCAGGAAATGGTGATAATGCGTGATCACGTTTATTACGGTATCCGAGTATTAGAAGACATGGGTATACCAGAGCGTATGATCGAAACCATCTCACAACACCATGAGCGACTCGACGGTTATGGTTACCCAGATGGCGCCCGAGGAGATGAAATAACCAAATTTGGTCGTATGATAGCCATAGTGGATACCTATGATGCCATTACCGCAGATCGTTGCTATAAAGCGGGAATGCCCTCGCAAAAAGCACTAAAAATACTCCATGAGGAAACACCGTTAAAGTACGATCAACACTTAGTTGAGCAGTTTATAAAATGTATTGGTGTGTATCCAGTGGGAAGTTTAGTGAAACTTTCAAGCGAGAAAATAGCCGTTGTGATTAAGCAGAATGAGAATAACCCCCTCAAACCGTTGGTAAAGGTTTTTTATTCAGTGCGCAGCGCTCACTATTTGCAACCAGTAGAGATTGACTTACTTCACTCTCAGTATCGCGTTGAAAAGGCGGTGCTGGCCAGTGAATTCAAATTAGATTTCAATCGTTATTTCAACGAATCGATCGCCATTTAGCTACTGCGGGCGTCCTGCAGTATCACTTTGACCTGATCGGTCGTGACGTCTGAAGGGCATACGCCTTTACTCACAAGTACATCGCGAATTTGCTCTGCATCGTTAGCGGCTAATACATTGCTATTTCGTTGGATATAACGAGTAAGCTGCTGCTGTAATTTTCGTGTTAAACAAGACATCTGCGCATTTAAACCAGTTAGTTATCTATCAGTTAAAATAGGTATGCCATGTTAGGGCATACTCAGTACTACATCTCTTTTCAATAAAAAGCATATAGCAAGCCACATAATTAAAAATGATAAAAATCAAAGTGTTAATTTCTTCATTCGAGATTTTTTACAGTTACTGTCAAATTTGTCGACACTTATATCCATGGTATTCGCCATGTTTTTGACCATTCTAAAATCGCTAAATAGTGATATTTAGATGAAATAGTGGCTAACTCGAGTGGTCGGCATACTAGGGCACTCGCCCTTATAATTAAACCCCAGTGCTAGTGGAAATGCTGCTTATATATGCAGTTAGGTTGTAAAGAACATGAAGCGCGATTGTCATGTGTTCGAAAGCTTCTGTGTTTCACATGAAACTCAGGCAAGGGTAACTATTTGAAGAACAAGAAAATGAGTAACACAAGTGTTTTTCAAATTATTGCGGCGACACTAACCTTTGTATTTCAGATTTACGCTCGGCCAACAAGTTCACGAAGCTAGACACGGTTGGGCTCATTGGTGAGTGTTTATATTGAGCTACCAACGGAATTGAAACACTGACATCATTGATTTTGACAAAGGCACAGGTATTACTGACCAAGCGCTTTATACAATGTGGTGCAATACCTATCCCTAAACCGGCACCCACCTCAACTAATAATGTTTGCATTGAGCGTGGCTGGCTAGAGATTACAGGCGTCACGCCGGCGGCTTTAAATGCATTCAATGTTTGCTCGTATAAACCAACTGCTTCTTCACGCTTAAATACAATAAACGTGCTATCACGCAGCACGATTGGCGCAATGCTAGGCACATTAGCAAGGTGGTGGTCTTGGGGTAAAACTAACACAAACTCGTCGTTGTAAATCAGCTCGGTTTTGAGTCCCATAGGTTGAGCAGCGTCAGAGATAGGGCTAGTCAAAGCAATATCAATGTCGTTGTTCTTAAATGCTTGCTGCTGACCATGAACGGTTAAATCAAGCAATGTGACCTGCACATTGGGGTGCGAGACACTGTGCTGCCTGACTAAGTCAGGTAAGAAAATTCGAACACGCTGAGCTGATATAACCAATGCTAAGCTGCCCTGCTTCACCTTTGGCCACTCTACATACTTTTTCGGTGGCGCTTTTTTGCAGCGCTATCATGCGGTTACTTTCAATGAGCAATGCTTCCCCAGCAGAGGTGAGTTTAACCTCTCGGGTGTTACGCCAGAAAAGCTTTACCCTAGTTCGTTTTCTAAGTCTGGTATTTGCCGACTCACTGCCGGTTGAACCGTGTGAAGTGCTCGGGCAGCACCAGCAAAACTGCGGTACGAAAAATAAGTCGGCGTAATTGCGCTAGAGCTACCGCCTGAAATCAAGCGCTGTTTCAGCTTAAATAAAAAAAGCCCCAATGTTTCATTAACACAGGGACTTTTTTATGAATAAATTTGTTGGTATATCGTTACTCTATATTGGCTATCTGCTCGCGCATTTGCTCAATCAATACCTTTAACTCGACCGCTGATTGCGTGATGTCGCTATTGATTGACTTAGAGCCTAGTGTGTTTGACTCACGGTTAAACTCTTGCATCATAAAATCTAACCGACGACCTACTGGGCCGCCTTTTTTAAGAATTTTACGGGTCTCACCAATATGCGATACTAAGCGGTCTAGCTCTTCCGCTACGTCGACTTTTTGCGCCAGCATGATCATCTCTTGCTCTACGCGAGTAGCATCGAGTTCAATCTTAGCTTCTTCAAAGCGGGCAAGTATCTTGTCTTTTTGCCACTTGAGCACATCAGGCATGTGCTGGGTCACTTTATCGACTTCCACTTGAATGCCATCAAGGCGTTGCTCGATCATCGCTCTAAGGTTAGTACCTTCGGTGGCGCGGGCCGTAATAAAATCACTTAAAGTGGCGTCGAATTCAGCTAAAACATCGGCTTGAATCCCTTCCATATCAGTTTCTTCTGCGGCGATAACACCGGGCCAGCGCAATACGTCTAACGGGTTTACACCTGATGATTGGCCATGAGATTGCACCCAGTCGGCTGCATTCATCACTTGGCGCGCCAAATCTTCATTCAAACTTAATTTACCGACCGCTGCATCGTTCGCTACAAAACGCAGTGCACATTCTACTTTTCCGCGTTGTAATTGTTTACGAAAACGTTCGCGCAATATGGGCTCTAGGCTTTTGAATTGCTCAGGCAGACGAAAATAGGTTTCAAGAAAACGTTGGTTAACAGAGCGGATTTCCCATACGGCTGTACCCCACTGTGCTTTAAGTTCGCGACGGGCAAATGCGGTCATGCTGTAAATCATTAGGTTCATTCCTTGGTGAAAACTGATGGGTATTATACCCCTGTGACATCAATGCGCGATAGCTAACATTTTTTCAGACCTTTTCAGTAACAGAATAAGTGCAATATTGGCCACATTTTTGTAAGAACCCGCGCTGTCATTTGGGTATAATGCGCGCAAATTATTTAAAGGAGTTATCCATGCGCCCGAACGACAGAACTGCAAGCCAAATTCGCCCAGTTACTATTACCCGCAATTTCACTTGTCATGCAGAAGGTTCTGTATTGATTGAGTTCGGCAACACGAAAGTATTGTGCAACGCCTCTGTTACTGAAGGTGTGCCACGTTTCATGAAAGGCCAAGGCAAAGGCTGGGTGAATGCTGAGTACAGCATGTTGCCACGTGCGACCCATACTCGTTCGGATCGTGAAGCAGCTCGTGGTAAACAAGGTGGTCGCACATTGGAAATTCAGCGTTTAATCGCTCGTTCATTGCGTGCCGCCCTTGATTTAAAACTGCTTGGCGAAAATACCATAGTCGTAGATTGCGATGTGATTCAGGCCGACGGCGGCACTCGTACTGCATCTATCACAGGTGCATGTGTGGCGCTCGTTGATGCGCTAACGTGGATGCGCAGCAAAGGGATAATCAAAACCAACCCTATGAAACACATGATAGCGGCGATTTCTGTTGGTATTTATAAAGGCAATGCGATTGCTGACTTGGAATACACAGAGGACTCAGAAGCAGAAACCGATATGAATGTGGTGATGACCGATACGGGTAAAATGATCGAGGTACAAGGTACTGCCGAAGGCGAACCTTTTAGTATCGAAGAAATGCACGAAATGTTAGAGCTAGCAAAACACGGTATCCGTGAATTGTTCGACGAGCAAAAAGCAGCACTTAACTAAGAATTAGCCAATCAACATCTCAAAACATAGGTAGATAAATGCTAGATTATCAAAAAGAGTTTATTGAGTTTGCCTTGGGCCGTGGTGTGCTCAAATTTGGTGAATTCACTTTGAAATCTGGGCGCAAAAGCCCGTATTTTTTCAATGCCGGTTTGTTTAATACAGGCCGTGATTTGGCCAAATTAGGTCAGTACTATGCTCAGGCGCTGCAAGCGTCAAATATTGAATACGATTTGCTATTCGGGCCTGCTTATAAAGGGATCCCCATCGCAACAACAACTGCTGTAGCATTGGCTGACAAGCACGATGTTGATAAGCCCTACTGCTTTAACCGAAAAGAAGCCAAAACCCACGGTGAAGGTGGAAATTTGGTGGGCAGTGCATTAGCTGGCAAAGTTATGTTAGTAGATGATGTCATCACAGCGGGCACGGCAATACGTGAATCTATGGCATTAATTGCGGCCCATGATGCGAGCCTAGCGGGTGTGTTGATTGCACTTGATCGCCAAGAGAAAGGCCAAGGTGAGTTGTCTGCCATTCAAGAAGTCGAGCGAGATTTTGCCACGCAAGTGGTGTCTATTGTTAGCTTGGCTGATTTAATTGAGTACTTGCAAACCCAAGTTTCAACGCAACCTGATTTGGCTGAGCATTTGGCAAATATTAAGCAGTACCGTGTTGATTATGGGATCTGAAGTGACATCTGCTAATTTTGAGGACGCTAATCATCAACTTGACGATCTTGGTCTGCGTTGCCCTGAGCCTGTGATGATGGTGCGATTAAGCATACGTAACATGCAACTCGGGGAAACCTTGGCAATCAGCGCCGATGATCACTCTACTACCCGCGATATCCCTAGCTTTTGTCGCTTTATGGGGCATACTTTACTTGCAAGTGAAGTGGACGCAAAGCCCTATCGCTACTTGATCCGTAAAGACCAAAGTTAGTACTTACTTTCTATATATGCTCTTAGAATTAATGTAATTTCGATACAAGCCGCTGTTCTAAACAGCAGCGGCTTGTAACAATAGATTCATTAATATGCGTTTACTGCGAGTACAATCGCAATGCAGCTCTTCGGCGCATACGTTGTGTTCAGCCAATAAGCGTTTAAGTACATCTACCCGTAATTGAATGGGCACAAACTGTTCTTGGTCGCGTGACTTAGGGCTATAAGTTTGCATGTTCTATCCACCCGTTATAAAGATTAATGAAGAGCGTGCTCCTCGTTGAGCTGTGACTGCATGAACTTCTGATGAAAGCCCGCCCCTAGTGCCAAAGACTTAATACAGTCGATAACACAACGCTGTAGTTTAGGTTGCTGGTAACTGAGGGTCAGTTCTGGCTTGAGGCGTTTTTGTGCCTGATCGTATATGGCTAAACTAAGGGTTTTTTGTCCTAGCTTTTGTAGAGTATCGGCCAATAGCACTGCGGTTGCGGTGAAATCAACGATTTTTGAAGAGGTTTGCCTATCAGCTTGGGTCATCACTATTTCAGCGGTTTCATAGGCGCAGCCCAAATAAGGTAGTGCTTGTTGCCACGCCCCCTGCTCTCGGTAATATTGGCCTGTGTCTTGGGTTTCACGTAGATGAGTATGTGCGGCCAAAGGGTTGGTTGCTAACCACTGGCGGTGGTTGGGGCATAGAAAGTTCTGTGACATATCGATTCTCGTGTTGATTGCGTAAAATTAAATTAACGCAAATGAGAATGATTATCAATTATTATTGTTAAGTTTATTAACCTTTCTCGAGAGGCCTAGAATAGGTGCTTAAGAAAGGTTAATAACGTATTTTAACTGATTGTTTTAATTAGTTAGTTTTCTTTACAGCACTTTAAACTAAGGCTTTTTAAATTTTAGCGTCCAGCGATCAGTATTCCCTGTTACGCTTTTTGCACCGACTTCAAACCTAAGCTCATCATCTTCTCTGTAATGCAAATCGCTCACATCCACTAGCTCGAAGCCTGCTTGCCGAATTTCATGAATAGCCAATACTGGGTCT
>Ga0114916_1001869_pt1 | contig 11474 bp, 10 predicted proteins | sample MalvirAntarct_66_FD_83501 | JGI IMG/M metagenome (GOLD analysis project Ga0114916, IMG submission 83501) | Marine viral communities from the Global Malaspina Expedition - Malaspina viral metaG Antarct_66 | ecosystem: Environmental > Aquatic > Marine > Oceanic | place: West Anvers Island... | reverse complement strand
GTGGTGGCGCGGTGGGCTCGGCTGGCGATGCCGGGGCTGCGAGCCGTGCGCTCACCGTCACCGGCTGTAGCCCGTCGTTCGAGGACGGGGATGGCGGAACCACGCGCGGCGCGAGCGCTCGATCGGGCACGTTCAGGCGGGCGACCTCAGGCATCGCCCAGGCGGATGACGCTGCGTCGACGACGGACTGGAGCGCTTCGGTGAAGTCGTGGACGACCGGGGGTGCGGTGGCGGGCGGCAACGTGGTCACGGGCGCCTCGGGAGCGGAACGCGACGCACCCAGCTCGCCCGGCCGCGGTAGGACGGGCACGACCACGACGACCACGGCGAGCCACAACACGCCGAACGCAACAAGCCGCGACAACGGCATTGCTCACACTCCTGGGCAGACCGGGGAGAGCGTGATTGTTGCGATTCACTCGCGGGCTCGCATGTAGATATGACAAACACGCAACACCGCGGGGCGGCGGTAGAGGATGGAACTGCAAGCGCTTCCGGCCGAGCGGTTAGCAGCGCGACCAGATCCGGCACCTACGCTGCCGGCAGCGGCGCACGGATGGCATCAAACAACTGAACCGGCCGGCGAAGGGCACGACGTGACCGACGCACGCACCGAGCGTGAGTTGCTCGGATCACGTATTCGTCAATGGCGTCAGCGACGGCACCTCTCTCAGTCGGAGCTCGCCGAGCGCAGTGGCGTCACGCAGTCCACCCTCTCGAACTACGAAAACGGCAAGCGCGAGCCCGCCGTGAGCATCCTCATCCACATCGCTGAGGTCCTCGACGTCAGTCTCGACGAGCTCGCGGGGCGCATGCCTCGCCGCCCGCGCTAGCGATCGATCTCGCCCGTGAGTTGACGCGCTTCTCGGGCACTGTTCTCATCACGTCTCATCACGGTCGCAATCACCGATCCAGACGTGCCGGGAGCAAGGGGACTCGATGACCTGGGAGCCAGAACTCGAGGAACTCGCACGCCGTCGGGAGTTCGCCCTGCAGATGGGCGGCCCGGAGGGCATCGAGCGGCAGCGCGCGCGCGGCAAGCTCACCGTCCGCGAGCGCATCGACGCATTCGCCGACCCCGGCTCGTTCCGCGAGTTCCGCGGCCTCGTCGGCGAAGCGACATACGAGGACGGCGTCCTCGCGCACGTCACGCCGAAGCCGGCCGTCGAGGGCTTCGTGGAGGTCGATGGCCGCAAGGTCGTGGTGACCGCCGGCGACTTCACGGTCCGAGGCGGCTCGGGCGGCGGAGCTCGTGGCGCCATGGGCCAGGAGCTTCCCGCGAATCGTCGCGCCCTCGAATGGCGCGTCCCCTACGTGCGCCTGCTGGACGCCGCCGGCGGTAGCGTCCGCTCGTTCGAAGAACTCGGCCGCACGTACGTGCCAGACGGGAACGACAACACCGCCTACGACGTGCAGCTCCTGCGTGCGTCACCCGTGGTCTCGGCCGTCCTCGGATCGGTCGCGGGGCTGCCGGCGGTGAACGCCTGCCTCTCGCACTTCAACGTGATGGTGAAGGGGATGAGCCAACTCTTCCCCGGTGGGCCGCCGGTCGTGAAGGCGGCGCTCGGCTACGACATCACCAAGGAGGACCTGGGCGGCGAGCAGATCCACGTCTACCAGAGCGGGGTCGTCGACAACCTCGCCGAGGACGAAAGAGACGCCTTCGCGCAGATCCGGCGCTTCCTCTCCTACCTGCCCTCAAATGTGTGGGAGCCCGCCCCACGCGTCGAGCCGACCGACGACCCGGAGCGGCGCGAGGAGTCGCTAGCGTCGATCGTGCCGCGCGACCGGCGCTACCCCTACGACGCGCACAAGATCCTCGACGCCGTCGTGGACCAGGACTCGTTCTTCGAGATCGCGCCGTACTACGGCCGGTCGAGGATCACCGGCCTCGCACGCATCGACGGCTACCCCGTCGGTGTCATGGCGAACAACCCGGCCTTCATGGGCGGGACCACGGACGTTGCCGCGGGAGACAAGGTGATCCGCCTCCTGCAGTTGTGCGACACCTTCCACATCCCGCTGATCACCTTCGCGGACGAGCCCGGATTCCTCGTGGGGCTTGAGTCGGAGAAGCGCGGCATCGAGCGGGCGGGCGCTCGCCTTGTCGTCGCGACCTGCGAGAGTCAGATGCCGTGGTGCACCGTCGTGGTCGGGCGCGTCTTCGGTGTCGCCGGTCAGTGCCAGCAGCGCCCGAGCGGCATGTTCCGCCGGTACGCATGGCCCTCGGCGCGGTGGGGCTCGATGCACATCCAGGGCGGCGCAAGCGCGGCCTACCGACGCGAGATCGAGTCGGCGCCAGACCCCGACGCGAAGCGCGAGGAGATCGAGGCGCGACTGGAGGCGATCGCCTCCCCGTTCCGCACCGCCGAGGCGACGGGCCAGGACATCATCGACCCGCGCGAGACGCGACCGCTCCTCGTGGAGTTCGTGCGTGACGCTCAGCGCATCCTCGCATCGCAACTCGGGCCGTCGCCCGTGACCTACCGGCCATAGGCCGGAGAGCGCAAAGGCGGGCACGATGCGCGTCGTCGAACTGAGTGACCGAGAGGACTCCGCGGCCTACGCCGGCAAGCTCTTCGCGCGTTGGGGCGCCGAGGTCATCAAGGTCGAATCCCCGCGCCGGGCGCCCGTCGTCGAGTCCGACAACCTCTACCTGAACGGCGGCAAGCACCGCGTCATCCTCGATCGCAACGCGACCGAGGGCCGCGAACGCCTCGAAGCAATCCTCGGACGCGCGGACGTACTGCTCACGGACATTCCGGCGCGCGAGGTGCTGGGGTTGGGGCTCCTCGAGCCGGACGGCGACGACGATCCGCTCGTACGGCTGAGCCTCACCCCGTTCGGGCTCGACGGGCCGTACCGCGACTACGAGGCGACCGAGGCCACGCTGCTCGCCCTCGGCGGGTACACCTATCTCTCTGGCGATCCGGGGCGCGCTCCGCTCACCTTCCCCGGGCGCTACCCGTACTACCAGGCCGGGACGTACGCCTACATCGCCGCGCTCGCCGCCTACCTCCACCGCTCGAGCGGTGGCGTCCCCGAGCCGATCGAGATGTCAATCCTTGAGGTGGTCACGACGCTGCACCAGTTCACGGACGTGCTGTGGACGCACCAACGCCGCGTCCGCGTCCGCAACGGCAACCGGTGGCAGAACCTCTGCCCCACGACGATGGTCCCGGTCGCGGATGGCTACGCCGCGCTCAACGTCATCGTCTCGTTCTGGGAGTCGTTCGCGCACATGCTCGGTAAACCCGAGTTGGTTGCGGACCCCGAGTGGGCGACCGACCTCGAGCGGATGAAGCGATACGACCGCATGGACGCCATGATGGCCGAGGCGTTCGGCGACTGGACGCGCGAGCGGTTCCTGCACGAAGGGCAGGAGGTGTGGCGCGTGCCGGTCGGGATCGTCCTCACGCTCCCCGAGATGATCGAGGACGCCCATCTCGCCGCACGGGAGTTCTGGCGGCCGGTCGAGGGCACCTCGATCCGCACGCCCGGCTCGCCGTTCCGCCTCGTGGGCCAGCCGCAGCAGCCGGAGCGTGCGCCCGAGGAGCCCTCGGACGCCCACGACGTCTCCGAGCGCAGGGCTGCACCGGCAGCCGGACTCTCGGGGAGGTCGGGACGACGGCCGCTCGAGGGGCTCCGGGTCGTCGACCTGACGCGCATCTGGTCCGGGCCCCTCGCGACGCGCATCCTCGGTGACCTCGGCGCGGACGTGATCAAGGTGGAAGCGCCGACCGGGCGAGGGCCGGCGGTCGTGCCGAAGGGCGATCCTCTCTACTTTGCCGAGGGCGACCCGGGCGACAGGCCGTGGAACCGCAACGGCCTGAACAACAAGCTCAACCGCAACAAGCGCAGCATCAGCATCGACCTGAAGGCGCCCGAGGGCCGCGAGGCGCTCCTCCGCCTCGTCGCCGAGAGCGACATTGTGATCGAGAACTTCAGTGCCCGCGCGATGCCCTCGCTCGGCCTCGGCTACGAAGCGCTGTGCGAGGCGAACCCGAAGATCATTTATGTCGCCATGCCCGCGTTCGGCCTCGAAGGGCCCTACCGCGACTACGTCGGCCTCGGCCCGAGCATCGAGCCTCTGACGGGCACGACGGCGCTGATGGGGTACAGCCCTGACGAGCCGAGGATGTCGGTACAGGCGATCACGGATGCGATGTCCGGCACGGCCGCTGCCGCCGCCGTGCTCACCGCCGTCGAGCGCCGCGCACGCCTCGGCGAGGGCGCGTTCATCGAGCTCTCCCAGCACGAGGCCGGCATCTCGTTCATCGGCGAGCAGTGCATCGAGTACCAGCTCACCGGCGAGGTCCCGCCTCGCTCGGGGAACGCGAGCCCGAGAATGGCGCCGCACGGCGTCTACCGCTGCGAGGGCGACGACCAGTGGCTCACCCTCGTCGTCCGCGACCAGGACGAGTGGCTCGCGCTCTGTCGACTGGCGGGCGAGGGCTGGGAGGCGCGTCCCGAGTTCGCGACGCTGGACGAGCGGTTCGCGCACCGTGACGCCCTCGACGCGGCCCTCCAGGCGTGGACGTCGAGGCAGCCGAAGTCGCAGTTGCTGCGCGACCTGCAGGCGGCCGGCATCGCGGCCGGAAGCGTCCAGTCCGCGCCCGAATGGCTCGATGACGCTCATTTGCGCGGGCGCGGCTACTTCTTCACCACCGAGGAACTGGACACGGGCACGCGCACCTACGACGGTTCGCCGGTCCGCTTCGGTGGTGACCGCGGGTACGAGGAGTGGCGTCGCGCGCCCGGCCTTGGGGAGCACAACCGCGAGGTGCTGCAGGAGATCGCGCGGCTGTCTTCGCCGGAGGTCGACGCCCTCGAAGCGTCGGGGATCATCGTCGATACGCCACCTGCGTAGGTGGCCACCGACGGCAGCAACGAGCATGGGATGGAGAGCACGTGACGAACTCTGACGCGCCCGGGACGACCGAAATCCGCGCGGAATGGCCGGGGCGGGTTGCCGCGTTGCATGTGACCGCGGGCGAGGCCGTGGCGGAGGGTGCGGATCTCGTGACCCTCGAGGCGATGAAGATGCTCAGCGTGATCACGTCGCCGCGCGACGGGACGGTCGCCGAGGTGCTCGTAGCCGTGGACGACTTCGTCGACCAGGGGACGCTGCTCGTGCGCTTGCAATCGGCCTCGTAGCGCCTCTCTCGCAATCCTCGGGCGGGCGTCGACTTCGCATCGCATCGACCTCCGGATGCACGAATCCCCTGCCTCTGCGCGGTACGGTCGAGGCATGCCTACTCCCGCCGAGATCGCAAGCCTCACCGCCTCTGCCCTGGCCGAAGCCGGCCTCGACCTGATCGTGGAGCACGACGAGCGGCGCATGGTCATATCTGGTGTCGTCAACACCGAGGCCGAGCGCACCGCCGCCCTCGACATCGCGAACGTGATCGCCGGCGATGAGCTCGCCATCGATGACACGATCGAGGTCAGCGGCGCCGTGCCAGACGAGGCCGGCCGCGTGCACCTGAGCGAGTCGGAGGTTGCCGGGTTCACCGGAGCGACACCGGGGCTGGAAGATCCTGAGAACGCCCTACCCGGCGACTTCACGGATCAGGACACCGTCGACGCATCTTCGTTTGCCCAGCCGGCGAGCATGTCGGACGACGGGCGCTCACTGGGTGAGGACATCTCCCGCCCCGCCGAGGACGGCGAGACCTACGTGCCCCCGACCGACCCGGTCGGTACCGACACGGAGGTCATCGGCGGCTTCGCGCACTCCTCGATGGACTCGACGGAGCCCGACCGCGCGAGCGACGGGACCATCGGCGACGAAGCGATCCGGGACGCCATCGCGCGCGAACTGCGCGAGGATGCCACCACGACCTCCCTTGAGATCGCCGTAGAGGTGATCCAGGGTGTCGCGATCTTGACGGGCAGCGTGTCGGACATCGTGGATGCAGAGAACGCCGAAGAGGTCGCCGCACGAGTCACCGGAGTCCTCGAGGTTCGCGAACGCCTTGAAGTGCACGGATCAGGACGGGAACGAGGAGCCGAACGCCAGTAAGTCCGACCCACTAACCCTCCAACTAGCAGCACCGCTAAACGAACTCCTCTTCTGAGAACAGGGTGCGTTTCCTAGCGCCCGCTCAACCGGTTCTCAACCCGACTGATTCACCGTCCAAAGTGTCCCGGAAACCCGGGCCACGCCGGGCGGGGCGGCGTATCGGCTCCGCGCACACGCCTAGGTGCGTCATGGAATCCGTCACCGCCCCTCGCACCGAACCGGTACTGCCGGCACTGCTGCGCGACTCAACGCTCAACACACTGCTCGATGATCCGTCGCGAGCCATCGCGCTCGTGGACCGCGAGGGCTGCCTCCTCTTCGCGAACGACCTGCTCTACGCAGCGCAGGGGATGCCGCGGGGCGAGAGCCTCGGACGGCACCTCAGTGAGATCGCCCCTGACCTCTGGGCGCATCTCGAGCCTCAGTTTCGGCTGGTCCGAGGCGGACGAGCCGTCGAGGTCGAGCGAACCTCGACGCGCCCCGACTGTCCGGCTGAGCCGCGAGAGTGGACGGAGCGATGGCAGCCGGTCCGCGATGAGCAGGGCCAGGTGGTCGCGATCCTCGGGACGGGCGTGGACGTCACGGAGCGGCGCGCCGACCTCGAGGCGCAAAAGCGGATTGCCGACCTTCGAGGACGGCTGATCGAGACGGCGTCACACGAGCTCCGCGGCCCGCTCGCGAGCGTCCTCGGCTTCGCGCATCGCCTCACGCGGGACGAGCGTCTTCCGCCACCTGCGGCTGAGGCCGCTCAGTTCATCCGCGAGCAGGCCCAGGAGTTGGCGTTCCGGCTCGATCTCCTCCTCGGCGTGTCGGAGCTCGACGACGCAAGCACGGCACAGCCCGGCGACCCGCCGACGGAGGACGTCTTCATCGACGACTTGCTCGAGCGAGAGGCCGAAGCATTGCGGGCCCGGCGTCCGGGCATCGAGGTCGATGTGGACTGCCCTTCCGGCCTCACCATCTCCTCGAATCCGCACTACATCAGGCAGATCCTCGCCAACCTCCTCGACAACGCAGCAAAGTACGGCTCGGGGTGGATCGGCGTGACCGCCGAACGAGGCGAGCGCCACCTGGTCATCCGCGTCGAGGACGACGGCGACGGCATCGCACCGGCAGAGCAGTCCGAGGTCTTCGAGCGCGGTTACCGAGCGGCGTCGGCACGAACGATCTCAACCGGGCGAGGGCTGGGCCTGTTCGTCGCCCGGGAGTTCGCCCAGCGGCTCCACGGCGCGCTGACACTTCGCAGCGAGGCCGGTGTCGGCACGACCTTCCTCCTCCGGATCCCCCTGCGCGCGCCGAAGCGCTCCAGACGCCGACGTGCCAGCGCGCGGGCCTCGTAGTCCCGTCAGAGCAGGGCGCCGCACGCCGACACACAATGCCCCGGTCAGCCTGGGGGTGCTGGTCTCCGTCGAACAGGCTCTAGCGGTTCGGCGAATCCTCGACGAGGCGACGTACCGCGGTGTCCACGATGTCCTGAAGCGGACGACGCGCGCGCCAGCCGAGGAGGGCGTTCGCGCGGGCCGGATCGGGTCGCCGCGCCGGCGGGATCACCGACGGTGCCCGATCGGGCGGCAGCAAGGCCGGTAGCGACTCCCCGGGGCGATGCCGCTCAGCCCGTTCAAGGACGGACCGCGCCACGTCGGCGAGCGCGCCCGTGTTCCCCGGGTGCGCAACATCGATCGCCTGGCCGTCGAGCTGGGCGGCATCGCCGAGCACGGCCAGGCCGATGCACTCGGCGACCTCCTCGACGTGCGTGAGGACCCGAGGCACGAGGTCCTCGGCGTCGAGCTGGATCGGGCGGTCGACGTGGTTGCGGATCGCGCCCGTCACCAGCTCCATCAGCGGCGGCGTCCGGCGGATCGGACGCACCTCCAACTGGTCGTTCAGGACGTCGAACACCTGCAGCACCACGTAGCTCAGCTTGTCGGCGGGGTAGGAGAGGATCAGTTCCCGCGTGTCTCGTTCGGCCTCGGCGCGGATCACGCGACTGAGCGAGGCGTCTGGCGCGATCTCCTCCACGCCGTCGCCCCACTCGGGGGTGACGTAGACGAGGCGAGCACCAATCTCGGCGCAGGAGCGCACAAGGTCGGCGCGGTTCCGCGTGTGGACGCTGTCGTCGGCCGGGCGTTCCACCGCCGAGAGCACAACGACGACCTCGGGGTGGTCGGACACTCGGCGCAACAGGGTGGAGTCGTCGCGGTCCGCGACCACGTAGAAGCGGAAGCGCGAGGCCGCGAGCAGGTGTCCCATGTTCTCGTGATCGGAGTTCGTCCCCACGATCGAGGCCGTGGAGTGCTCCAGGAGCCAGCGCACCAGCGGCGGCCCCAGGATTCCTCCGCAGTCGCTGATGTAGACAGTCTTCGTCGTGGCGGCGGCAACGGGCGAGGTCAATGTGATCCTCGAGCCCGGATGACGGCCGGAACTGTGGCCAGCAGGATCTGGCAGTCGCGCCAGAACGAGATGTCTTCCAGGTACGCCAGGTCGAGCTCAAGCATCTCCGTGAAGTCGTGGTTCTCCCGCGCGCTCACCTGCCAGGGGCCGGTGATGCCAGGCATCCCACGGAGCCTCATCCGGTCACGGGGCCCGTAGTGCTCCACCTCCGCGCACAGCGGCGGCCGAGGCCCAACCAGCGTCATCTCGCCGCGAAGGACGTTCCAGAACTGCGGCAGCTCATCCACCGACGTCTTGCGCAGGATCTTGCCGGCGCGGGTACGCCGCGGATCGTCGCGGATCTTGAAGACGTGCCCGCTCGCCTCGTTGAGGTGCGAAAGGGACTTCAGCCGTTCCTCGGCGTCCACGTACATCGAACGGAACTTGAAGCAGGTGAACTCGCGGCCTCCGTGACCGATCCTCGGCTGCCGGAAGACCGCCGGGCCCGGGCTGTCGAGGCGCACGAGGATCGCGACGGCCGCAAACAACGGCGCCAGTGCGATCAACGCCATGCTGGATAGCACGATGTCCATCGCGCGCTTCCACCGGGGAAGCGGGATGGGGTCGAGCGCTTCCTCGGCGCCCTCGTCCGACTCGCGGACGGGCCCCTCGATGGCACGTCCCTCCTCCTGGACCACCACGTAGTCGTGCGGCGCGGAGCGCCGCCGTGATCGCGTCACCATCTAGTCTGAAGCCAGGGCGGGCTGTCGCCCGTTCCGCGTCGGGACGGAGTCGCGTCCGATGCGCTGATCCCGTTCGTTGAAGGACGCGCCCTGTCCCTCCGCATTGGGGCGGCCGATGCAGCGGTAGATGAAGCCGGCATCGCGCACCGCACGTTCGTCCAGCACGTTGCGGCCGTCCACGATGAGCGGGCGGCGCATGACATCCGCGAGGTCATCGAACGGGAGGTCGAGGAACTCAGGCCACTCCGTTGCCAGGACGAGGGCGTCCGCGTCCTGCGCTGCCGCCAGTAGGTCGCCGGTCACAGTGAGCTGGGGGTATTGGGCCTGCACTTCCTCGGACAGCACGTGCTCGTCGACCACGCGGACCTCGGCGCCACTCAGCCGGAGGAGGTTCGCGACCTCCAGCGCCGGCGACTCGCGGACGTCACTCGTGTTCGGCTTGAACGACGCGCCGAGGACGACGATGCGGGCGGTCTCGAGGCGGCCCAGGACACCTCGGAGCTTCCGGAGCACCTGGCGCCGCTGGTCACGGTTGGTCTCAGCCACGCCGCGAAGCAACTGAGCGCGCACTCCGTGGAGCGAGGCCGCGTACTCCAGGGCGCTGACGTCCTTCGGGAAGCAGCTGCCGCCCCAGCCGATGCCGGCGCCAAGGAACTTCGGACCGATGCGAGGGTCGAGCCCCATGCCGACCGCGACGCGGCTCACGTCCGCGCCCAGCACGTCGCAGATCGAGGCCATCTCGTTGATGAACGAGATCTTCATCGCCAGGAACGCGTTCGAGGCGTACTTGATCATCTCGGCGGTGCGGATGTCGCACTGGACGATCGGCGCGTCGAACTCCCGGTACAACTCCGCGACGCGAGCGGTGGCCGACGGATCGTCGCCCCCAAGGATGATGCGGTCCGGAACCGTGAAGTTCCGGATCGCATCTCCCTCCTGGAGGAACTCGGGATTCGACACGACCGAGGCGTTGTATGCGCCGTGCAGGCGCAGCAGTCGGATCACCTCGTCGCCGGTCCCCACCGGAACCGTGCTCTTGTTCACCACAATCGCGTTCTCACGCAGTGCCGGCGCCAGGGAGGTGGTCGCCGACTTCAGCGCCTTCAGGTCGCAAGCGCCGGACGGAGATGTCGGCGTATCCACCGCGATAAAAACGAACTCGGCTTCGATGCGCTCGGGGTACTCGTGGAGGAAGGTGAGGCGGCCAGCGGCGAGACCTTCCGTCAGTAGCCGGTCCAGTCCCGGCTCCTGGATCGGAGTCACCCCGTCTCGGCACGCCTCGATCTTCCGGCGGTCGATGTCGATTCCGACGACGTGATGACCGAGCGAGGCGAACGACGTAGCTACGACGAGCCCAGCCTGGCCGCATCCGATCACGGCAATCTCTGCCACTGTGCGTCCTCCAACCGGCACCACGAGCTGATTCAGATGAGCGGCTCGTGCATCCGAATCTGAGCGTGTCCGATTGACCTGACGTTGAAGCGGAGTGGCGCAACTCCCGTGCTCTGGCGCCCGCTTCGGTCGGGCCCCAGCGGGGGCCAACAAGCCGACGGTGAGACCACGACGGGCTGCCGTCGGACTGCGATGCGGGGCCGAAACGGGGCCGCGATGCCGCTCTCAGGAAGGGACTGGTTGAGGCACGGGTTGAGCAAACGTGATGACGATCCGGCTCTTCGCGAATCTGTTACGCGGGACAGGTACGCGGACGCGGATCGCGTAGGCCCCGCGGCGGTGCTGCTCTGTAGTGTCAGCAGTCGGGGCGGCAACCCCATCTCACAGCACGGAGTTCGAAGATGAAGTCGTCATCCATGGTTCAAGGGACACCGCCGGAAGCGGTCCTGGTCGTCGACGCTGACCAGGACTACGTGAAGGCCATCCGCGCCGCGCTCGTCGACGACGTCGATCACGTCGAGGCGGTCGCTTCGATCTCCTCGGCGGTGACTCAACTGCAGGGCCGGGGCCACCGGCTCGTGATCCTGGACTGCGGGCTGTCCGGTGACCCGACGCCCATGGACCTGGCGCGCGCGTTGCGGCGCACACGTCCGGAAGTCGCGGTGGTCATGACGTCCTCGGTCCACCTCACCTCCACGCAGAAGGCTGCGTGCTTCGAGGCCGGAGCGGACGAGTTCGTCGAGAAGCCCTTCCATCCACAGGAGTTCGCCGCACGCGTCCGCGCGGTGAACCGACGCGTCCGCCGTTCGATGTCGCCGTCCGTCGCCCCGGCGTCCTCGGAGGTCGAGCAGGAGGAGTTCCGCGCCATCGCCTAGACCGGCGGCGTCGCTCCAGGCGACCGAGTAGATACGAACAAGGACCGCGCCCCTGGCGCGGTCCTTGTT
>Ga0114916_1001867_pt1 | contig 11477 bp, 5 predicted proteins | sample MalvirAntarct_66_FD_83501 | JGI IMG/M metagenome (GOLD analysis project Ga0114916, IMG submission 83501) | Marine viral communities from the Global Malaspina Expedition - Malaspina viral metaG Antarct_66 | ecosystem: Environmental > Aquatic > Marine > Oceanic | place: West Anvers Island... | reverse complement strand
TTTCTGTTGTTACCTCATAGGCATAACCTAAATTAAATTTGTCACTTACTTTAAAAAGGAAAAGTCCACTAATACTTTCATTGTATCTATACGAAGCGCCAATATTGAATTTATATCCGAAATCAAATATGGACGTTATTTCTGCTGAAAACGGTGCAGCATCTACATATCTAAATAAGACAGAATTTTGAAGTTCCGTAAAACTTCCTAAGGCTACATTAAAACCGCCCGATAGATATAGGTGCATTTTGCTTTCACCTAAGTATGCATTTCCATCTTCTTCTTGTAGACGTTCTGGTGTTAAAAGTTTAGGGATGGAAAAAGATAGAAAATATTCTTGATGCTGGTAAAAAATTCCAGCCCCTACATTAGGCATAAAGCGGCTTTTGTAGTCTGTTAAACTTCCATCTTGACCAATACCATAAGTTACAAGTCCAGAGGTGTTGGCACTATAGGAATTTGCACTAGCCTTAATACCAAAAAACAGTTTTGACATTTCATTTATTTGAATGTGGTACGAAAAATCGATTGCGGCCCAAGTTTGATTTTCTATAAAGGTTTTGTCGTTTAAAATGGACACCCCTAAACCAACCCTATTATGTAGGGATGTACTGAAAATAGCACTTTGACTTTCTGGAGCTCCTTCGATACCAGCCCATTGACTACGAAGGCCTAAGGTAACATCAGAACCTTCAGAGCTTCCTGCAAACGCTGGATTATAAATGTTCATGTTGTAGCGGTAAAAAATGGAATTGGGATCTTGCTGAGCGTTTGCTGAAACGCTGAAAAAGATGATGATTATTAGAAAAGTTTTATATAATTTCATGTTATCTGTTTAAATAATTAGAGTTCTTGTTTAATAGTTGATAAAAATCCATCCCTGTAGTGGTGCTGTGCCATTTCCAAAATCAATCACATATAAATAAGAACCGGACGGAAGCTTTTCCCTATTGTCTTTATAAAAGCCTACCCAGTTATTTTGATAGCCTTTTGTTTCAAACACCTTATTTCCAGACCTGTTGAAAACCTTTACAGCATTGTTCGGGTAGTTTTCGATGCCCGGAATGGTCCAAGAATCGTTTATACCATCGCCATTGGGTGTAAATGCTTCGGCAGGAATCAATGATGGCTGTGTATTGGTCGGTGGCACTTCCACTTCTTCTTCAACGACAGGAGTTTCTTCTACTACGACGACTTCTTCCTCTTCCTCTTCTTCTACATTATCCTCAACATCATCTGTGATGGTAATGGTAATATTCTGTAGGGCTGTAGCGCCATATGAATCACGAATCGTCACCTGAATTTCATAGATGTTATCTGAATTTTCATCCGTTGGATTTTCAAAATCAGGATTCGCTATAAATTCAATAATACCTAGGTCTGTGTTTATGGAAAAAAGAGAATTGTCTATACCACCATTATTTGTAGTCGATAATGAAAATTCTATACCATTTAATTCTATATCCCCTTCACTATCCGAAACTTCCATATCTATGACCGCTAGGCTGTTCTCCATTTTTTCAATGGAAGCCGAAGTCAGAATCGTCGGAGGTGAATTTTGTTCAACTGTGAACGTTTGATCTAAAGTACAGCCGTTGGCATCTTCAATGGTGACGGTATAGAGTCCCATACCAAGGTTTAACAAGTTGCTTTCACTTTCTCCATTCGACCAGGTATACTTATAAGGTGTCGTACCGCCGGCCACAGTAAGTTCAATCACTGCATCGTTAGCATCTAAAAAGCTTTCCATGGTTATATGTGCCGTCGCATTCAAGTTGTCTGGTTGACGTATGGTCACCACATCCGTTGCGCTATCACCTTTGCTATCCGTAATTTTAACGGTGTAGTCGCCAGCAATTAAATGTTCAAAGGTATAGCTTGGTTCTTGGTGGTTGATTGCATCTCCAACACGAGTTCCATTCAAGAATAGTTCAGAAGCATAGTCTGGAGTACCTTGACTTACTTGAAGGGTCACAGAACCAGCATCCGAGCCAAAACATAGTACGTTTTGGGCACTGATATCTAATGCCAAGTCGTTTATGTTGGTAATGGTGACCGTAAGGTTCTGAACGGTGGTACCGCCCTGTGAATCTGTAACGGACACCTGAACCTCATATATGTTGTTATGGTCTTCATCTAAGGGAGCTTCAAAATCAGGGGCGTTTTTAAAACTAAGTACTCCTGAATTTTGCTCAAGGGCAAAAAGGTCATTGTCTGTACCACCATTGTTGTGGGTAGTAAAAGAGAAAGACAAACCGTTTCCTTCAGCATCTCCATCAATATCGGTGGCATTAATATCCAGTACCTCAATTTCATTTTCGGCAATGCTTACCGTTGCTTCACTTGTAAATACGGGTACTACATTATCAGTAAATTTTTTGACGAAAAACGTTTCATAACTGTTATAAGCTGCATAAATACTACCGTTCCTAGCTGCTTTAATAGTAAGCAATTGAGTCCGCGAAGCTGAAAATGCTGGCGTGCCCGTATGTTCCCAGTTACTCTCTTTGAAACTTTGAACGGTTAATTTGCTGTTGCTCGCTCCATCTTGATAAGCAATAAATGGCACATTGTCAGGGGAAATTGTTAAGGAGTTATCATAAGCATAATTTCCAGAGAACCCATCCAACCCCACAAATTCCCATGTATTGTCTACAAGCTTTTTAACAGCAGAGGAATAATTATTGCCATTATCACTATAAGAAATGTAGACTACATCATTCGAATCAAATTCAAGATTAACAATATACACCGAACCTGCAGCCGTACTAGGGGAACCAACATCTTCCCAGCCTTCGTTTACAAGACGTTTAATAGTTTCCTTACCACCATTACTTTTATCACTATAAGCTACATAAAGGGTAGCATCATTACTAAAAGACATAGCATAACTTGAAGATTGTCCAATAAGGCTGGAGGTATCAACCTTTACCCAACCTGAATCGGTGAACTTCATGATTTCCATAGTGTAGTTACCTCCACTATAATAGTATATAATGTGGGGCACACCATTGGGGTCAATTTTTATAGAAGGGTTATAACCATTTGTTGCAGTGAACCCTATCTGGCCCACAACTTCCCATTGGTTATTAATGAACCGCTGTACCGTTCCTTTATCATCAGCAGAACCATCCATATAAAAAACGTACGGGATGTCATTAGAGTCCATTGCCATGGTTATTTGAGATGCAGATGCCGCAGAAAACCCTTGATTCCCCACCGGAACCCAGTGTTCATCTTCAAAGCGAAGTACACTTGCTTTATAATCATTATTGCGATTCGCAAAGGCGACATATGGAATGCTATTGCTGTCGATGGCCAACGCATTTTTGTAAAGATGCCCTTGGCCAATACCGGTATTTTCGCCCGCAGTAGACCATTCATCGTTGGAATATTGATATACTGTAGGTGTAGAGTGGCCCATCATAAAATCATCGCCTTGTAATGAAGTGTAGATAGTGTCGTTGGTTATAGTGATGTTGGGTTGACCGTATACATATACATTATCGGAAATAAAATCTTCAGCACCTACGGTCTCCCAAGTTTCATTCACTAATTGCCTAACGGTTATCTTGCTTTGTTGATTTTGAAAAACCACCACAGGGTCATTATTCTCATTAACGGAAATAGCGAAATAACTAGTATTATATTCTGTAATGGTATTGGTACCTACAGGTTCCCATGTATCATTTATATATTTTACAACAGAGAGCGTGCTGTTACTATTGTTGTTGAACAACACATAGGGAGTATTGTTCGAATCCAAATCGAAGGACATATTACTGTAGGTGGGTCCAGTGAATGATGGGGTACCTACATATTCCCAAGTATTGTTGCTGAACCTTTTAACCGAACCTGTGGTAGTCCCAGTATTTGAATCGTATTCGGTGTACGCAACATAGGGTATAGAGTTGCTATCCAATTTAAGATGCATGGTATTGGTGTTGTTCTCTGAAATTCCTGAAACGCCTACAACTTCCCAAGCTTCGTTCACATAGTGATATACCGTATGTTTCGATGAATTATCGGCATCTCGTACAGCAACATAGATAGAGCCCTCATCATTGACGGCTATGGCATTGTCATAAGAACTATTAGCACTAAAGCCAGCGCTACCGACAACCTCCCAGGCATCATTTTGAAAACGCATTACCGTGGTTTTTCTACCATGGTCGTTATCGGAAAAAATGATATACGGGGTATAGTTCTTATCGGACGTAATCGTCAATCGATCTGCATATTGGCCAGAAAAGCTTGGTGATCCAACATATACCCACTCATCGTTTATAAATTGTTTGACACTTATTTTGCCTGAACTTTCATAATCTACATAGGCAGAATAAATAGAATTGTTGGGGCCATTGGCGGTACCCAAAAATCTAGACTCGGTAGAGGCAGGTGCGTTAAAATCATCGGGCCCTACGGGTTCCCATTCTTGTGCGTAATTAATTTGCGCTACGAATAGTAAAAAAAGCAGACTGAAAAGTTGTTTTTGCATTTGGTTGGTATAATTAATTTAAATGAATGTTAAAATCAGCGCGAATTACATTTATTAGAAGTAGGTAATTAAATATTAGTTGTCAAATGGTCTCATTATGTTGTATATTTTATAACATTCGTAGTGTGAAATGTCTGTTCTTATTCTTTTTGCAAAATGGCTTTTGCTAGCTTCGAAATACATACTACATTTATCAAAGGAGAAAACTAAGTATCAAACAAAATGAGCGATCTAAAAATACCAGAGGAATATCAAATTACAGCAACTATTGACCAAAGGCATTATTTGGTAAACGGTGAATTAAAGGAGTGGAAAGGGGAAACTACCGAAGTATTTTCAACCATATCTTCTACGAAAGAATACCAGCCTACTTTGTTGGGCAGTATCCCAGATTTACAGGAAACCGAAGCCTTGGATGCACTAAATGCAGCTTTAAATGCGTATAATAGGGGGCAAGGTATTTGGCCGACTATGCACGTTAAGGACCGAATTGAGTGTATGGAGGTGTTCGTAAAAAAGATGAAGACCAAACGTGCAGAAGTGGTAAAATTATTGATGTGGGAAATTGGAAAATCACTGCCTGATTCACAAAAGGAATTTGATCGAACGGTGGAGTATATAGAAGATACTATAGAAGATTACAAGCAACTAGATCGTGATGCCGCAAAATTTAAAAAGCATGATGGTGTTTATGCTCATATTAAAAGAGGACCATTAGGGGTAGTGTTATGTCTCGGACCTTATAACTATCCATTAAATGAAACATTTGCCCTATTGATTCCTGCCATCATAATGGGCAATACCACGATATTTAAGCCGGCCAAACATGGTGTACTTTTAATCACACCACTTTTAGAGGCTTTCCAGGCAAGTTTTCCAAAAGGAGTGGTCAATGTCATTTTTGGTCGCGGTAGAACCGTAGCCGCTCCAATTATGAAAACGGGCAAAGTAGATGTTTTGGCCTTAATAGGGAATAGTAAATCTGCAAATGCCTTACAAGAACAACATCCAAAGAGTAATCGTCTACGGCTGGTACTAGGCTTGGAGGCAAAGAATCCAGCAATTATTTTACCAGATGCAGATTTAGATTTAACGATAAATGAATGTTTGGCTGGAACACTGTCGTTTAACGGACAACGATGTACTGCACTAAAAGTAGTATACGTTCATGAAGATATTAGGTCGAAGTTTAATGAAAGCTTTGCGAAGAAGGTGGATGAATTAAAGTTTGGAAATCCTTGGGAAGACGGCGTAAAGCTAACGCCATTACCAGAACCGGGAAAACCGGACTACATTCAAGAATTAATCGACGATGCCCTTTCAAAAGGTGCCAAAATATTAAATAAAAAGGGTGGTAAACGTTTTGACAACTACATCTGGCCAGCTGTTTTGTATCCAGTGACCAAAGAAATGAAGGTGTATCAAGAAGAACAATTCGGACCCATCATACCTATTGTACAATTTTCAGATATAGAAGAGCCGTTAGCTGATATGGCCGAAAGTAATTATGGGCAGCAAGTAAGTCTATTTGGTAAAGATGTGTATGCGCTTTCTCCATTAATCGATACTTTGGTGAACTTGGTTTGTCGCGTTAATTTGAATAGCTCATGCCAAAGAGGACCAGATGTATATCCGTTCACGGGCAGAAAAGATTCTGCACAGGCTACTTTAAGTGTACATGATGCTTTGCGTTCTTTCTCCATAAGAACATTTGTAGCGTTCAAGGATAATGAATTGAACACTGAGATCATCCAGAATTTGTTAGAGGCCAAACTCTCGAACTTCGTAAGTACAGATTATATATTATAAGTACATATCTACTCTTCATAAAAAGCACCGAGACCATGTGTCGGTGCTTTTTATGTAATACATGCTCATATTTAACTTTATTTTTAGAATTAATATCAAATAGGGGTAATCTAGAATAGGTATTGTATAATCCTGTTGAAATTTCATGGCAAATGGTAATCTAACTTTGTACCCTGAATATTCTTTCCAGCTAATAATAGGAGAGAGCTAAATTATCAGATTATGAAAATTAATCCATCAAACAAAAAAGCATTATTTGCTTTGGCAATCGGAGGTTTCGGAATTGGACTTACCGAGTTTGTAATTATGGGGATTTTGACAGAAGTTTCTGGTTCGTTGGGAATAACAATTCCCGAAGCCGGACATTTTATAGCGGCTTATGCACTAGGAGTAGTGGTCGGTGCCCCATTGCTAACAGGTTTAGGTTCTAAGCTTACTCCAAAGAAAATGTTATTCTTATTAATGATATGGTTTACTGTTTTTAATTCACTTTCTGGTTTAGCTACCGGATACAGTAGTCTCCTATTTTTTCGCTTCTTATCGGGAATACCGCATGGTGCATTCTTTGGAATAGGAGCGGTAGTTGCCACAAAACTTGCCAAGAAGGGAAAAGGGGCACAAGCCATTTCAATTATGTTTTCAGGATTAACCGTAGCCAATGTTATTGGGGTGCCAATTGGTACTTATTTGGGACAGCAGTTTAGTTGGAGTGTCTCTTTTTATCTCGTTGGTTTTGTAGGTTTATTGGCATTGGGTAGTATTTACTTATGGATGCCAAAAATCGAAATTGAAGAAACAGAGGAAAAGGTAAGTGTTTCAAAAGGGTTGAGAAACAGTGAGCTTTGGGCTTTAATCGCGTTGACCACGATCGGAACAGGCGGGTTCTTTGCATGGTATAGTTATGTAGCTCCATTAATAACCGATGTAGCAGGTTTGCCCAGCCATTTTGTGGGGTACGCTATGATGTTAGCTGGTTTGGGTATGGTTGTAGGTAATTTTTTGGGGGCAAAAATGGCAGAGTTGTTTTCGCCGTTAAGGGCCGTTATAATTAGTCTGTCCATTATGTGCGGTATCTTATTGTTAAATATGTTCATCGCTACGAACCCATATTTGTTAATGCTAATGACATTTGTAATTGGTGCAATATCATTTACGGTAGCAACTCCTATTCAAATGGCCATCATCAATACCTCAAAGGGTTCTGAAATGTTAGGTTCTTCAATGAATCAAAGTGCCTTCAATATGGGTAATGCCTCTGGAGCATATTTGGCAGGATTGCCGATTGCATTTGGTTACGGGGTTGTGTATTCGAGCTTGGTAGGTGCACTTTTAGCGTTTTCAGGTGTCGGTATTGCGGTTGCTATTTTAATAGTTCGAAAACGAAAAGAATCCAAATATAGAAAAATGGCTATCAGCTGTTAGAACAAGAAATTTTAAACTTTTAAAAAGGAGCTTGTATTTCAAGGTCCTTTTTTTTGCGTTTTTATTAAACTGTGGTATTAGCATCATTTAATTACTGGTGATATACCTGGTCGTATCTATGTTAAATTTGAAAATTTTGTGTAGTTTATCGATAATTTTATTTGTTTTATTACGTTCTTAGTAAACCAAAACTTACTACTCTGTGCAACGTACTAAATTCTTTCTTGGAACGTTAATATCCGTTCTCTTTTTATTTGTTCTTACTACATCAAGCTTTAAGCCAGAACATACCAAAATAATTATAAAAGATGTCAACCCTGTAAAAACGCTAGCGGAAAAACGTGCAATTAAATTGTATGCGATCCGCCAACGGGCACTGAAGGAAGCTCTAAAGGTTTATTTTGACAAAGCAATTTTATCAGGTGATATCGTTGGTGCCGGGGTAAGTATCGTTAGCGGTGATTCGGTACTATTTTCAAGTGGATTCGGAAAGCGAGATATAAAGGGAGAAGAGCAAGTCGATGGAGAAACCTTATTTAGGTTAGGATCGATTTCTAAAGGATTCACGGGTGTTTTGGCAGCTAGTTTAGCAAGTGAGGGAAAGATTCATTGGAATGATAAAGTGTCGGACTATTTACCGAATTTTCAGTTTGGGGATAAAAGTAATACCGAAAAGATAGAAGTTGCACATCTTTTATCACACACCACAGGAACGCCATATCATAGTTATACAAATTTGGTCGAAGCCGGCCTTTCCATGGCAACCATAAGCGAAAAGTTCGATCAAGTAAAACCAATTAGCGAGCCAGGATTACAATATAGCTATCAAAATGCCATGTTTTCCATTAGCCAAGAGGTTATGCTTAAGGCTACAGGAAAAAATATTCAAACACTATTGTCAGATACATTTTTTGCCCCCTTAGGAATGTCGTCTGTTTCGATGGATCATCAAACCTTAATCAATTCGGAAAATGTTGCTTTACCACACAGGAAGAAGGCATCAGGTTGGATACCATTGTCCTTAAGGGATAATTATTACAATGCCATTGCTGCAGGAGGTATAAATGCCAATTCTATCGATATGGCTCGATGGATGCGATTCTTGCTCGGTCATAACCCTGAAGTCATGTCAAAGAATGATATAGAACAAGTATTCAAGCCATTTATTGAATTAAAAGGTCATAGCAAATATTACCAGCGTTGGCCTGGACATTTAAAATCTGCCTACGGTTTTGGATGGAGAATACATACGGTAAAAGAAAACGAAAAGGCAGTAGAGGAAAGAATATGGCACCATGGAGGCAGTGTAAATAATTATAGAAATGAAATTGCCCTTTTTCCCGAGACCGATTTAGGTATTTGTGTATTGATAAATGGACACGCGAAATTGGTCAAGACCGTAATTCCAGATATACGTTCCATTGTAAAAAGTATTTACGAGCAAGAAACTGTTACTTCTGCTAGTTTGTAATAAATACACACTATTTATGTTGGTGCACTATAAGTCAACTAATATCAATCTAAAACATTATAAAGCCCCTTTCATCATTGATGAAAGGGGCTTTTAATAATCATAAACCAAATTAAATATTGCTGGCCAACCAATTGCCAACCTCACTTGTTTTATAGCTTTTACCGCCATCGGCTAGGTCTTCTGTCACATAACCCTCCGCTAATGATTTATTGACGACTCTTCTTATATCTTCAGCTTCTTGTTGCATGTCCATATCTTCAAACATCATGGCAGCTGATAAAACGGTTGCTAACGGATTTGCAATATCTTTTCCTGCCGCTTGTGGATAAGAACCGTGAATTGGCTCATATAAAGAGACTTTACTTCCTACCGAAGACGATGGCATTAACCCCATTGAACCTGCAATTACTGATGCTTCGTCAGTTAAAATATCACCAAATAAGTTTGCCGTAATAATAACATCATATCCTTTAGGCCACTGTATTAAACGCATGGCAACGGCATCAATGAATTCGTATGAAACTTCTACTTCAGGATAGTCTTTTTCCAAGCCTTGTACCGTTTCTCTCCAAAGTCTTGAAGATTCCAGCACATTGGCTTTGTCTACACAACATAATTTTTTAGAACGTTTCATTGCCATGTCAAAACCCTTTCTGGCTAAACGCTCAATTTCGAATCGTTGGTATGTCATCGTATCAAAGGCAGTATTACCATCATCTTTTCTACCTCGTTCACCAAAATAGATACCACCTGTTAATTCCCTTAGTATGATTAAATCAGTGCCTTCAATTCTATCTCTTTTTAAAGGAGATTTATCGATAAGCGACGGAAATGTAAAAGTAGGTCGAACGTTGGCAAACAATCCTAATTTTTGTCGCATTTTTAATAATCCTTGCTCAGGGCGTACTTTTGCCGAGGGATCATTATCAAATCGTGGGTGACCAATTGCACCAAAAAGAACAGCATCGGCATTCGCACAAATTTCATGGGTTTCATCTGGATAAGGCTCACCAACGGCATCAATAGCTGCTGCCCCGGTCAAGGCCGGTTTCCAATTTATATGATGATCGTATTTCTTTGCAATGGCATCACATACCTTTACTGCTTGATCAATAACTTCAGGACCGATACCATCACCGGCCAATAAGGCAATATTTAATTTCATTTTATGTGTTTGTTGTTGTTTCATATTTCGTCAGTTTGAAATACAAAACAATCTGTTTAAATTATGTTCAACATTTTTTCGGTAGCCTTTATGGCGCTTACCGTTTGGTCAGAATCCAATCCTCTTGAAGTGAATTCCTTTCCGTCCATTTCCCAAGTAATTACAGTTTCACAAAGAGCATCTGAATTACTTCCTGGAGGTATTCTTACCGCGTAATCGGTTAATTTGGGTAATGCCTTTTTCTTGGCTATATACACTTTTTTCAAAGCGTTCATAAAAGCATCATATTGCCCGTCACCTTGGGCATTTGCCTCATATAATTTTCCGTCAATCTCTACAGATAGGGTGGTGGAAGGCATTAAACCTTTTGCATGGGTTAATACATATGACTTTACAAATACCTTTTGTTTATTCGTAGGGGTGTCAAGTACGTCAGAAATTATGAACGGGAGATCATCTTTTGTAACCCGTTCCTTTTTATCCCCTAATTCAATAATTCTTGCTGTTACTTTTTTTAGTTCCTCGTTATTAAGTGTAAGTCCAAGCTCCTGAAGGTTTTTCTGGATATTGGCTTTGCCGGACATTTTTCCCAAAGCATATTTGCGCTTTCTGCCAAAACGTTCAGGCATCAGGTCACTAAAATATAAATTCTTTTTACTATCTCCATCGGCATGAATTCCCGCGGTTTGGGTAAATACATTATCGCCGACAATGGGTTTGTTGGCAGGTATAGTGAACCCTGTAAAGGCCGAAACCAATTTACTCACCTTAAATAAGGAAGTTTCATTAACACCAATTTCCACCTCTGGTAAAAAATCATTGATAACCGCTACGGCACTGGCCATAGGTGCGTTACCAGCTCTTTCCCCCATTCCGTTGACGGTTAAATGTAAACCATGGCAACCTGCTTTTACCGCCTCCATAATATTGGCAACCCCCAAATCATAATCGTTATGACCATGAAAATCAAAATGTAAATTAGGGAACATCTGTACTATTTCTGATAAATATGCAAATGTTTCGGTATGGGTTAGAATACCTAAGGTGTCAGGGAGTAGAATTCTTTTTACATTTTGGGTGGTTAAGAATTCTAAAAATTCAAAAACATA
>Ga0114916_1001865_pt1 | contig 11496 bp, 10 predicted proteins | sample MalvirAntarct_66_FD_83501 | JGI IMG/M metagenome (GOLD analysis project Ga0114916, IMG submission 83501) | Marine viral communities from the Global Malaspina Expedition - Malaspina viral metaG Antarct_66 | ecosystem: Environmental > Aquatic > Marine > Oceanic | place: West Anvers Island... | reverse complement strand
TGGTCATGATATTTATCAGCGATTAAGTCATCACACGCGGCGACAATCGCATCTTTAACGGTATTATTTAATACTCCAACTTTGTTAAGCGCACACCGCTCATAGTGAAGTTTTCAAAAGCACGTAAGGTTTGGATGCCGTAGTAAGCGTCAGCCGGCACATCGCGATGACCAAGTAAGTCGTATTCTTGGCGAGTAGTGGTTGTCATTTAATAAAATTCCTTCAATAAAAAGTCCTGATAAAAACGTCCATCGCCTGCGATATTTATAAAAACCCTGTTATCACTATGGCGATGCCGCCTCAAATGAGCATTATAGACAACATTTCAGCATAAGCGCCTTATATTGTGACTAATATGGCTGTTTATTTAAAATAAAGACCAATACTGCGCTCAAGATGACAGTACTTGCTATCATAAAAGTTAAAGTGATCGGCTCAGACAAAATCACCACGCCCAGTAAAGCTGCAAGCACGGGCACACAAAGCTGTATAACGGCAGCCTGTGTGTTTTTTAATAAAGGCATTGCTATATACCAGATGCTGTAGCCAATACCAGAGGCAATTGTCCCTGATGCACACGCCAACCATATCCCTGCCATGGTGATACTGTCGATATGAATGAGTTGCACATCCATAATGTTTTGATATATAAAACCAGCGACTAATAATATCGGTATCGCTAGCAAACTTCTGATGAAATTAAAACCTGTGGCTCGCAGCGGTGAGAGACAGGTCTTGCCGCGTATGCTATAGATACCCCATGCCACACCGCTGATTGCCATGAGCATGGCAGCGAGTAATGAAGGCATTGAGGCCGATGGTAGCATCAAATATACAAACCCTGTGATGGCAATAACAAAGGCAATCCATTGCAAATGACTCAATGTCTCTTTTTTATAAATCCCCCAACCAATCATAGTGAGCTGAACCGCTGAAAATAAAATCAGCGCCCCAGTGCCAGTCTCAAGCTCTACATAGGCAATCGAAAAACACAGCGCATAAATAACTAAGCTTATGCTACTCAGCCAATTCCCTCTTTCACTTAATATCTCTTCATTGAAAGAATGACTAAGTCTCAATTTGCGATGTCTTAAGTAGTAGGACTGAGCTGCCATGATCATACTCAAGCAGACAGCAGCGCTTAATAGGCGAACAATGGTAAAGCTCCAAGCGTCTATATAACCCTCTGCTAAGGCCATCCTACAAAACAGAGAGTTTGCAGCAAAGGCTATTAACGCAATCAGCGTATACAATGTGACTTTCAAAAATAATTCCTACAATTAATAAGTGAGTTTTTGCATAAAATAGATCAGCTTTAAGTAGAGTGGTTTTGATGCCATTATTAAAAATAATAACAAGGAAAAAAATATGGATTGGGCAAGTATTTTCATTCATGATACAACATGGACATTTGCTGCTGAGATACTGATACGTGTCATTGTCATGTTTGTGCTCATCATTTCATTTTTGCGCTTTACCGGCAAGCGCGGCGTTCGACAGTTGTCTATCTTTGAGCTTACTATCATCTTGTCACTGGGATCTATCGCAGGTGACCCGATGTTTACCGAGGATTTACCGATTATCCAAGCGGTACTAATCATGAGTACGGTAATACTGCTTTACCGTCTCTGTACATGGGGCATGATGAAATATCAGCCTTTTGAAGATTTGTTGGAGGGTAAGTCCTTATATATCGTCGAAGATGGCATGCTGGTACACGACAAAATAGCAGAAGGGAAAATGTCACATGATGAGTTTTTTGCGGAAATGCGCCAACAGGGGGTCGAGCATTTAGGTCAGGTTCGTACCGGTTTGCTTGAAACTGATGGCAATTTTAGCCTGTTATTATACCCACCTGATGACACCGGTTATGGTCTGCCACTTTTCCCGAAACAGTATCAGGCGGTTGAGCAGATAGAATCAGGAACATATTACGCTTGTATGTACTGTGGATATTTGGACTTTATCTCTGATGCCAATCAGCCTTGCGAGCGCTGTGAAGATAACTGCCGGAATTGGGCAAAAGCCTTAAACACTAAGCTCGTAAGATAGTAATGAGTGCAAGGTTTGACAGTGTTTATTAAATAGCCTAAGCATTATTATTTAATTCAGATGCGTCTAGCAATTTTACCACTTGTTGAACCCGCACCTCTCGAGCGCCGCCAATTGATTGAAATGGTTTGTTATAAGCTGTTAGCTGATCAGCAAAATAAGCGCTTATTTCATCGCGCTGATGCGGGCTATCACGCAAGTCATCAGCAATCCAAGGTGTATCAACGTCGGTTAATAGTATTAAGTCATAATGATGCACCAATGCTGCTTGGGTGAGCACTTCAGGGCAATCGCCATAATACCAATTAGAATAAACCATCAGTTCAAACAAGCTGGTATCACAAAATAAATAATGATGGTCGTTTGACGTTTGTGATACTTGCTTTGCCAACTTATTCTCAAGCAGTATCTGACCTTCTGCAATAGGCAGCAAGTCCTCCCACGTACAGGTCAGCTGCTCTTTATCCCATTTTTCTTGCAGATAGGTGCGCATATACTCTGGCACCCAAGGACAGCCAAAATGGGTAGCTAAATCACGGCACAGTGTGGTTTTTCCCGTACTTTCTGCGCCTAAAACTGCGACCTTGATGACGGACTTAGGCGTATGCTGCGTGAGATTGAAGGCGATAGCGTCGTTGCCATTCATAATAAGCCCAAATTGCGATAAGAGTGAAGACTACGTATTGTAATGCTGTAAAGGTTAGACCTTTATAAAAATAGAGCGGTACTGAGATAGCATCAGCGATAATCCAGAGTATCCAATGCTCAATCTTGCGCCGTGCCATCAGCCACATCGCCATCAAAAACAAGGCAGTGGTCAACATATCAGTATAGTCAACCCACGTAAATAGATGCATGCCAAGCTCAGCGCCATCAAAGATGAAGTTGTTATTGATAACTGGTCTAAAATAATAAACCAGACCAACAAAAGATATAGTTGCCGCGGCTAATAGTGCCAATATAGGTACGTCATTTTTATCTAAACGTTCTACTTGGATAAGGTTTGGCGCATCAGTAGTTTTAAGCTCTTGGTTATGCTGTTGAGCGGTGGGGTTTATATGGTCTCGATGCTGTGTAAGTTCTTTATTTTTTGACCAATTTATCCAGCCATAAATACTCATAATGGTATAATAAGCATTGATAAACATATCACCAAATAATTGCCATTTCCATAACAGATAGACAAATATAGCGGTGCTGACCAAGCCAATAGGGAATACCAAAATATTGGTTTTACTGGCGAGTAGTACACTGGCTACCCCAAAGATAACCGCAATCAATTCCAACCCGATAAACAAGGTCGGATAGTCGGCATACTGACCAAATAACCAATTCAAAAGTTCCACCATTGTCATTCCAAAATAGATAATAAGTTTGATATTTCTTAATAGAGATGTAGACAATCAAAATGCAGATCAATTATTTATACAAATAACGTGAGTAAGCAAGGCTGATTATAACGCAGCTGCCGCAAAATGAAGCCAATCTTTGCCTATTCTTGGCAAGAAGCTGATTATTTGTAACAAAGTATTAGAAAAATAATAATATTCAGGCATAATAAAGGCACTTATTTTAAGTTTACAGTCATTCACCCAAAATTAGACGACTGTTGTTTTACTTCACCTTATGCTTATTTCAAGCACCATAGTAGTAGACAAGGAAGCGTATCATGACGACTTGTATCACAGGCACCGGCCTGTATATCCCGCCTTTTAGCATCAGTAATGAAGAACTGGTAGAGTCCTTTAATCAGTATGTTGAAAACTATAATACAAAACACGCGGCTGACATTGAAGCAGGCACACTCACGGCTCTTCAGCCTTCATCAGCGGCTTTTATCGAAAAAGTATCTGGTATCAAATCACGCTATGTGATGGAAAAAGACGGCATCTTAAATCCTGACATCATGGCACCTGTTATCGCTTATCGTAACTTGGGCGAAGAGCTGTCTATCATGGCAGAAATGGGTGTGGCCGCGTTAAATGATGCCTTGGCTGATGCAGGACTTGAGGCCAATGATTTAGATGGTATCATCCTTGCCTGCTCAAACTTTCAGCGTACTTATCCAGCCGTTTCTATCGAGATTCAAAATGCGATCGGTATGGTGGGCGGCTTTGCTTATGATATGAATGTGGCTTGTAGTGCGGCGACTTTTGGTCTATCGCAAGCACATGGCTCTATCGCATCAGGTCTTGCTAAGCGCGTCGCTGTGGTCAACGTTGAAATTACTTCAGCGCATCTAAACTGGCGTAACCGTGACAGTCACTTTATCTTTGGTGATGTCGCCACTGCTTGCATCGTAGAAGAGCTGGATACGCCTAAAGGCTACGAGATTCTAAACTCTAAGCTATTTACTCAGTTTTCGACCAATATCAAAAACGAATACGGTTTTATGGATCGTTCAGAGTTTTTGGCAGCGCAAACAGAGATGTATCCGGATCTTAAAGAGCCAGTAACCGATAAATTATTCTTACAAAATGGTCGTAAAGTGTTCCGTGAAGTCTGTCCAAAAGTATCAGAAGTCATTACTGAGCATCTACAAGAGAATAACATCGCAACCTCTGATGTAAAAATGATGTGGCTCCATCAAGCCAATGCCAACATGCTAGATTTAATCTTGCGTACGGTCATCGGTAAAGAAGCAGACAAAGCCATTGTGCCGAGTGTCATTGCTGAATTCGCCAATACCAGCTCAGCCAGCCCGATGATTGTCTTCCATCGCTATAAAGATGACCTTGCATCTGGTGATTTGGGTGTTATTTGCTCGTTTGGTGCTGGTTACTCTATTGGGTCGGTAATCGTCCGTAAGGTCTAATTTTTTAAGCCTTGAGTCTTAATTATTAGCAAAATAGTCAAGAATATTCTTGGCTATTTTTTTATTTAAATTTTAAGCAAAGTTGATGCTGCATTCAAATGATCAGAAAAAAGCATCGATATGGTGCAAGCAGCAGAAAAGTTTGTTCATATATTGACAAGATTGCTGAGAGGTTTTAATTTAAGCGCAAAAATTTGCTATAATCACCGTCTTATTTCAATTATTCAATTAAAAGTCCTTTTATGAAAGAATCCTTACGCCTGCGTTTAGACCAAATGGTAGACCGTTATGAAGAGGTCACTGCCTTATTATCAGACCCGAGTGTCATCAGTGATAACAATACATTCCGTGAATTGTCCGTCGAACACAGCGACTTGATGGATATCACCACTTTATGGCAGAACTATGTTGGTGCAGAAACGGATCAGGCTGATGCAGAAGCGATGCTAAAAGAAGCATCAGATCCTGACATGAAAGAGATGATGCAAGAAGAGATTGACAGTGCTCGCGATACTATTGTAGAGATGGAAGAAGCACTTAATCTCATGATGCTGCCAAAAGATCCTAACGATAAAGTGCCCGCATTCCTTGAGATTCGTGCAGGGACAGGTGGTGATGAAGCGGCAATTTTCTCTGGCGATTTGTTCCGCATGTACCAAAAATTCGCCCAGAACCAAGGCTGGACTTTAGAGATTTTGTCAGCAAATGAGGGTGAGCATGGGGGTTATAAAGAAATCATTACTCGTGTGTCTGGTAATAGCGTTTATGGTCGTCTAAAATTTGAGTCTGGTGTACATCGTGTTCAGCGTGTGCCTGATACAGAAAGCCAAGGTCGCGTACACACGTCAGCCTGTACTGTCGCTGTGATGCCTGAAGTTGAAATTGATGATACGGTTGATTTGAATCCAGCTGATATTCGCTTTGATACTTTCCGCTCAAGCGGTGCTGGTGGTCAGCACGTGAATACGACCGACTCTGCTGTACGTTTGACGCATATACCAACGGGTACCGTGGTAGAGTGTCAACAAGAGCGCAGTCAACATAAAAACCGTGCGCAAGCGATGAAAATGCTGATATCAAAAATTCAGCAAGTCAAAGTCCAAGCACAGGTAGATGCCGCTGATACGATACGTCGCGATTTGGTCGGTAGTGGCGATCGTTCGGAGCGTATCCGTACCTATAACTTCCCGCAAGGACGTATGACGGATCATCGTATTAATCTGACTTTATATAAGCTTGATTCGATTATGGAAGGTGACTTGGATGAAATCCTTGATGCGCTGTTACGTGAGCATCAAGCGGACTTGATGGCAAGTATTGGCGGTGCTTAATAAGCACTTCATCAGCCAATAATATAAGAGGCGTATGCCATGCACATGATAACTAATTTATCGCTACTATTACCGTTTAACAAAATCGCGATGACTATTGCCGCGATGTTGATAGCGTTTTGGTTATCTGCTTGTAGCGTCACGCCTTCATCAACGACAGCAGTGCAGCCAAAGCAGACCGATGATACTGCAATGAATGATAAAAATGACCCTTTTTCTTATCAAGCATGTGTTTATCCGCCTAATGAGACTGTACAAGCGTGTACTGCGAAGGGTGGCGCGTTTTTACAGCAAGGTCGCCTTGGTTGCTATCAATGTGTGGTGACTTATACCGATGCAGGAAAAGCTTGCCAAGACAGTACCGACTGCCAAGGTAAGTGCAAAAATACCGGTGAGTTTATAGCTGCCAATGTCAAAACTCAGTCTGGACAATGCGCTAGTGACAGCAGCGGTTTTGGCTGTTATCAAACCATAGAAAAAGGTGTGGCACAGCCTGCTATCTGTGTTGATTAATTTACTATTTATTTTTAATACTAAAGCCACATAACTGTTATGTAGCTGCTTTATTTTAACTTCTTATTTTAAGTCGTTATTTTAAATTTATAATGTTTGTTTATTCCTTTAATTATCTAATAATTTTGAGAGTGTTATGTCAAAGCCTAATAATCAAAATCAGCAAAACAATCAAGAGCAAGCTCCAGAAGACGCTAATGAGCTGATTGCCCAATTGCAAGCCAAGCTGGATGATATCGTCGCTTCGGGTAAACAGCCTTATCCGAATACGTTTAAGCGCACAGATTATGCTCAAGACTTGCAGGCAGCTTTTGAGGGTATCTCAAAACAAGAAATTGCTGACAATGATGCTAAAGGCGAAAAAACACAGGTGAATGTCGCCGGTCGCGTCATGCTGAACCGTGGGGCGTTTATTGTTATCCAAGATATGACAGGTCGTATCCAGTTATATGTGGCACGCAAAGAGTTAGATGAAAAGACGTTAGCAGACATCAAATCGCTAGACTTGGGTGATATCGTTGGTGTATCAGGTTATATCGGTCGTTCAGGCAAAGGCGATTTGTACGTACATATTGAAGAGATTGAGTTATTGACCAAAGCATTACGCCCAATGCCAAATAAGTTTCATGGACTAGCTGATGTGGAAGCACGCTATCGCAATCGTCATCTTGATTTGATGACCAATGAGACGACCCGTGATACCTTTATGGTGCGCAGTCAGGTTATCAGCGGTATTCGCAAATTTATGCTAAATGAGCGTTTTATGGAAGTTGAAACGCCTATGATGCATCCGATCCCAGGTGGTGCAGTGGCACGTCCGTTTGTGACGCATCATAATGCGTTAGACATGCCATTATATCTGCGTATTGCTCCTGAGCTTTATCTTAAACGCTTGGTCGTTGGTGGCTTTGAGAAAGTCTTTGAGATTAACCGTAGCTTCCGTAATGAAGGTGTTTCAACCCGTCATAATCCTGAATTCACCATGATTGAGTTTTATCAAGCGTATGCGGATTATCATGATTTGATGGATTTGACTGAGCGCTTATTTAACGAATTGGCGATCGATATCTTAGGTACCACCGAGATTACTTACCAAGAAGAAGCCATTAGCCTAAAAGCGCCGTTTGCTCGTTTATCGATGTCTGATGCGATTGCCAAATATGCCGAAAACTTTGATATGAATCGTATTAACGATCGTGAGTATCTTGCAGAGTACGCATCGACAACGCTAAAGCAACAGGTAAAGGATGTCTTTGGTGTGGGTAAGTTGCAGACCATCATCTTTGAAGAAACCGCTGAGCACCAATTGCGTCAGCCGACGTTTATCACTGAATACCCTGCTGAAACCTCACCGCTAGCACGCCGTAGTGATGACAACCCTGAGATTACGGATCGTTTTGAGCTGTTTGTTGGGGGTCGTGAGTTGGCAAATGGCTTTAGTGAGCTCAATGATCCTGCAGATCAGGCTGAGCGTTTCCTTGGTCAGGTGGCTGAAAAAGATGCTGGCGATGATGAAGCGATGCATTTCGATGCAGAGTATATCGAAGCTTTGTCTTATGGTTTACCGCCAACAGCAGGTGAAGGTATTGGTATCGACCGTTTAGTGATGTTATTGACAGACTCTGCCAGTATCCGTGATGTTATTTTATTTCCACACATGCGCCGTAAGCTTGAGGGTTAAAGATAGTTTGCTTGCCATAAGTCTATGCTAGTACTAAACTGAACATAAGATGGCTTTCTCCGCTTTGATGGAATAGCCTTCTATGGTTTTTTAGTACTTAATTAATAGGGACATTATGCATACTATGGACAATCAGCAAGTAACGCCCTCGATTTGGCAACAGATGATTCAACAGAGTTTTTTGTCTTTGTATGACTTATCAGAAAAGAAAATCACTAGCCCTGAATATTTTCAGGGTTATGATTTTGTTTTCAAGTTTTCTAATGCGACGGTTTATCTTATTGTCAATGATGTCGTGATGCAGGCAAGTAAGCAAGACATTGATACTACTCAAGTTCGTACATGGAGAAAAGAAGTTGTCAATCAGCTTATCAAGCAACATGCACATCTTTATCTCAAAAACGATAAAGCTATCACTCATAAAAATGAAGCGACATCTAATAAACCCGTATATTTTATTGGATTAACATCACTTTCAGTCCAGCATCAAGATTGCGATCATAATGATCTACAAAACCAGTATTCATCATCGCCATCTTATGCGGTTGGTTATGAGTATGGCAGTCAGTTCTTTGCTGAAGATTGTGTGTTAGATTTGGACGATGAACACAGCGTTCTACAAGTATTTAGCTACCAGAACTTTGCTGAGATATTAAACCAGTTGGTGACGCCAAGTGATTTGACCGCCTATCTAGCGTTTCATCGCAGTAAACTGACTGGGTTTGAGACGTTTGCAGATGAATCGACTTTGCTTGTGCAGTTCTTACAATCGCCAGATTTTCATCATAGGGCGATTGAGATTCAGGAGCAATTGGTTAGTCATGAATTGATAACACAGATTGAACCACGATTGATAAAAGCAGCAGAGCCTAACCAAACTGAGTTTGCGGCAGCGCTGATGGCAGAGATTCAGAAGAATACTCGAATGTGGTACAAGCTTTTTAATAGTTTAATCAAAAGCTGTTATGAAGCGGGTAACCCATTGCCAAAAGAGCAGGTTGATATTTTGGTCGATGAATCCATGTACACCTATGCGTGTTTAATAGAAAAAATATTGGCCCATAGAACAATTGACCAAAAATCGCGCTGGACAGGTTATGTGCGCCATGAGCACTCTTACAATGTATTTGGTCGCCATTATTTAATGGTATTTTATGCGCAAGATAGCAATAGCTCGTTAAGTGCAGATAAAGTTCGTGCTGGTCATCAAGATTTGCTATTTGAGCTCAACGCCCAAATGCAGCAGCCCGTTATGCAAGAGCTATTTTTAATTGGTATCGATGTCAGACCTTGTGAAGATAGCGTGAATACCGAAGTATATCTTGATGCTTTCCATCAGCATGGATCGCTTATCGATGCGAATACGCAGCGTTTATATCAAAAATTGGCTCAATTGAGAGCTCAATCATAGCTTAGTTTTGAGACTTAAGTTTGATAGCTGTTTTTGATGCTTGGTTTGGATAGTTAGGTTCAATAGTTAGGCTCGACACTTATTTTTGTCATTCAGCTTCGATAACTGATTTTAAGATAAATTGCTAATTTGATGCTTTACTTATATTTTTACGACTTACCTTGGCATTCATTATGACGCAGCAATATCAAGTTTTAGCCCGCAAATACCGCCCCAAAAACTTTCACGAGTTGATTGGGCAAACGCATGTCTCACAGGCGTTGATCAATGCGATTGATTACAATCGTCTGCATCACGCTTATCTATTTACAGGTACGCGCGGCGTCGGTAAGACGACCATCGCCCGTATTTTGTCTAAATGTTTGAACTGTGATACTGGCATTACCAGTACCCCATGTGGCGTGTGTGATAATTGCGTGGCGATTGATCAAGGGCGTTTTATTGATCTGATTGAGATTGATGCGGCTTCTCGTACCAAAGTTGAGGACACGCGCGAGCTACTGGATAATGTGCCGTATGCGCCAAGCCAAGGCCGTTATAAAGTCTACCTGATTGATGAAGTGCATATGCTGTCGACACACAGTTTTAATGCGCTTCTTAAGACTTTGGAAGAGCCGCCTGAGCATGTCAAGTTCCTATTAGCCACTACGGATCCTCAAAAGCTGCCGATTACTATTATCTCGCGCTGTCTGCAGTTCGTGTTGCGTCCTTTGTCGCAAAGCTTGCTCAGTGAGCATTTAGCTAATGTTCTAACCCAAGAACAAGTAGGCTATACACAGCCTTCACTTTGGCAATTGGCTAGTGCGGCAAAAGGTTCGGTACGTGATGCCTTATCGTTGACCGATCAAGCCATTGCTTTTGGCCAAGGTGCGCTTGATGATGTGACCGTTAATTCGATGCTCGGCTTGATTGATGCGGCCGACTTAGTGAGCTTAATTACAGATATCTATAATCATGATAAGCCTGCTGTCGCTGCCCATATCGAGCAGATGCGTGCGCAAATGGTTGATGCTAGCAGTATGTTTGACGGACTCGCTGAGCTATTGCATCAGTTGGCATTGTGTCAGCTGCTGCCCGAAGTCGCTCTCAATGTCAATGAAGCGCAAGCACAGCATATCGATCAGCTTGCCCAGCATATGAGCCCTGACGTATTACAGCTTTATTATGAAATCGTGGTACAAGCACGGGAAGGCGTCAAGCTTGCCAGTACGCCGATGCAAGCACTTGAGATGTGTATTTTACGTCTCTTAGCTTTTCGTCCCTTACCGGTTGATGAGATATTAGCCAATGTACCTGATAGTACGGTAACGGCTATAGAAAAACATACTACCACTGTCTCTAGCGCTACATCAGTCACCACTACTGAGTCAGTGCCATCATCATTAGAATTACAAACTCAATCTGACAATATCGTTTATGAGAATACTGATATAAGTATCAATGATAAACAGGATGTTGGCGCTGATAATAGTATTACTCAACATGAGCAATATTACTCAAATGACGAGGCTAGTCATTTAAGCCAGTACGACAATTCTAACGTTTATGACACGCTAGAATTGTCCAATAATCAACCTGAACCCGTTGTTGAACCCGTTGTTGAACCCGTTGTTGAACCCGTTGTTGAACCCGTTGTTGAACCCGTTGTTGAACCCGTTGTTGAACCCGTTGTTGAACCCGTTGTTGAACCCGT
>Ga0114916_1001864_pt1 | contig 11500 bp, 11 predicted proteins | sample MalvirAntarct_66_FD_83501 | JGI IMG/M metagenome (GOLD analysis project Ga0114916, IMG submission 83501) | Marine viral communities from the Global Malaspina Expedition - Malaspina viral metaG Antarct_66 | ecosystem: Environmental > Aquatic > Marine > Oceanic | place: West Anvers Island... | reverse complement strand
TTTATAGAGTGTTAATATAAATTTAACGAAATAAGATGGCTACTTTTAAAATAACTTTTGAACGGTAGATTCCATTGATTAAGATGTATACTTATTTCGTTAAATTTATACAAATAGAGAGATAAAAAAAGCGTCACTTTTTAAAAGTGACGCTTTCTAAAATCTATATTTTCTTTTTATTATCTTTTTATTTTATCATCTTCATCCTCATCGTGATTTGGATCAGTGATTGGCTTAACTGGTTTGCCATCGTTGTCATTATTGCTGTTTGTATCATCAACTGCAATACCTTTTTCATTATTGCTTGAGTTTGAGACTGGCTCTTCACTCGTATTTGGACGAATATCTTCTTTTTGACACCCTACAACGAGCAGCATCAGAGCGAAAGACAAGAAAATTACTAACTTTTTCATAACAAACATTTTAAGCTTACAACCAAATATACAACACTTAACCTGTTATTCCAAATATTGTTTAATAATTTTGAATGTAACAAGCGTTCCATTGATTGAACTGTTGCTTTCATTGATTTGAATGGGGCCAATCATTTCTATTGATCGAGCAGAAATTTTCTGTAAAAGCTCTATTCGACCTCTCGTTATAAGCATTCCTTGTGATTCATGATCGCCTATCATCTCTTTTTTATTCTTAACAGAATTATCTATTCCGACACCATTATCCCTTATTTCGATTCGAATATGATCTAAATGATCAGTAATAATAATCTTAATTTCCCCTTTCCTGTCTTTTAATGGTAAAATTCCGTGAATAATGCTGTTCTCAACAAAAGGCTGAAGAAACATAGCTGGAACTTTCAACATTTCAACTTCGACATGTTTGCCTATCTCTACTGAATAACTAAATTTCTCATTAAACCTCATTGATTCAAGTTCCAAGTAAAGTTCTAATCGCTCCAGCTCATCACTTAAAGGAACCATTCCATTTTTATGATGAGAACTATCGAGATTTTTACGAATTAACTTTGCAAATCGTGATAAATACTTATTGGCTGATTTCTTATCGGAAGAATTAATATAATACTGAATAGAGTTTAACGCATTAAATATAAAATGCCTATTCATACTAGCATTGAGAGACTGCTGCTCTAGACGAGTTAACTTATTCTGAAACTCTAATTTTAATCGATAATTCTTTCGGTCTAACCTTTGAACTCTAATACGGTCTAAAAACACAACTGTCAAGGTTAATAAAGCAAAACAGATCAGATAAAACCACCAAGTACGATAAAAAGGGGGGAGTATTTCAAAGGACATTTGGTATTCATCAGACTCAATTCCTTGAGATGTGGTGGCCTTGAACTTTAAAGTATAGATTCCTGGAGGCAGGTTAGTAAAGCTAGCAGTCGGGTTATTTGAAGGTGGCGACCAAGCAGTCGAAAAACCTTCCAAAAAATAACTATAACTCAACCCTTTTGGATTACTTAAATAAATCCCGTCGAAATCAAAAGCGATATTGTTGTTTTTGTATTCTATTAAAAAGTCTTTACCTAAATTCGTATTGATCTGTTTAATTTTATCGTCATTCAGCTTATTAAAGTTAATTTCAATATCTGTCAAGTGAATTTTCGGAGGAATATTATAAAACAAGCTATTTCTTTGATTTATATCCATTTTCATAAGACCAGCTGCAGTTCCAAACCATAAATCATTGTTATTATCCAAATAGCTCGAATTTAGGTTTGTTTCCAAATCAACCAAACCCGCATTGATATCATAATGTTTCCCGCCCTTTTTGTCAAAACTCAATTCATAAAGGCCGTTATTTGTCCCGATAAACATCACTGTATCTACTCTTTTTATGAAATTAATATAATCAGCTCCACCATTTTCTTCTAGGACATAATTCGTAAGCACTCCATCTTCATCGATGTAAAGCCCATTTTCGGTACCTATCCATATTGCGTTTTGGTCATCTATTTCAATACAATTAATCCCTGCATCAAAGGTTTGGTGCAGTTTTACAGAGTCGTCAAACACTTTATAAATTCCGTTTTGTGCAGCAAAAATTAAGGTATCCTTTATTTCAATGAAATCTCTTACATTACTCAAACTGCTGATATCATCGCTTAAGGTTTTAAAGTTTTTTGTTTTTACATCAAAAATCACTGTCCCTGCGGAAGTGCCAATAATAACATCACCATTTCTCATCCTCTTTAAACCCCTAATTCGATTGGAAGGCAGGCCTTGTTCTTCATAAAAACTTGACCAATTCTTGAAATCAAACACATGAAGCCCATAGTTACTGCCAAACAAAATCATGTCATTTGTTTGCTCCATACTCCAAACTATACTTGGAACATATGGCTCAGTCGAAACTATACCATTGCTATCCATCGTGCAAATACCTTTGTCGTAGGTCGACAACCAAAGTTTCTTGTTTTTATCCTTTACCAAAGAAATCACTAAGTCACTAGGCAAATTACTTTTCTCATTGAAGTGCGTAAAAACATCACCTGTATACTTCAACAAACCCTTTCCTCCTGTGCCAAACCAAATATTTTTTTCTCTGTCTTCAAAAACTATATTAATATCGTTAATTGGCAAGCCAGTCTGCTCATTAAATTTTAGCGTCTCCTTGCCTTTAAAACGTGTCACACCGTTTTTTGAATTTATCCAGTAGTTTCCACGACTATCATGAGTCACATTTCTGTAAGGACTATTATCCTCTTGAAGGAGTACTTTTACTTCATTCTTTGATGGAGAAAAGCTCAACAAAAGTCCTTCATACGATGTGAAAATTAAAACACTATCTTCCTTAATAACTGAGGAATAAGAACTCTGAGGAATAGATTCTACAAGCTTAAAATTGTCCTTAAATTGAAATATACCGTTTCGAGTTGCCAGATAAAGTGAGTTTGAATAGTTTTGAAGACATCTAATTCTATCTGGACTGCCTTTAACATAAGATAGCGTCTTATTTTTTTTGTTTAAGACAAATAAACCAGAGCCATTTGTTGCTATGTATATTTCCCCTTTGTAAAGTTGGATATCAGTAACGTTTCGGGAGGTGAAATTTTCAGGGAAATTTATTGGACAAAAACTATCTATCGCACATTGATAAGAAATTCCTTTATCATGTCCAACATATAGCTGCTTATCGATTATCTCAACATGGGTAATTCGGTTATTAAGCAATCCATCACTTTTTCCAAAAGAAGTGAATTTTTTACCATCAAATTTAGCCAATCCACCAAATGTCCCAAGCCATAAATAACCATCATCATCCTGAATAATTGTATTTACTTGTGACTGAGGCAGCCCTTCCGAGGTACTATAGTTGATAAAAGCGTAACGTTGAGAATACGCCGAGGTAGAAAATAAAAATAACGTTACAAACAACAGTAACTTTATCATGCTGTTCCTTTTACTGTTTTCAAGAATGCACTTACTCGATTTCTAGCTACTGGGAGTTGCACATCGTTTTTCAGAACTATAATATGACCTTCTTCACTGAGGTATTCTTTGATCATATCCATATTGATGATATACGATTTGTGGATGCGGTAGAAACGCTTTTCATCCAAAATTTCTTCATATACTTTAAGTGTTCGTGTATCTAAATATCGAGTACCATCTTTAAAATATATCATTGTACAATTTCCACTTGCCTCCAAATATGCAATTGTATTCTCTTCAATAATTTTCACCCCCTTCGTGTGAGAAATTGCAATCCGATTGGTCTCTTTATTTCGCACTAATCGGTCAGCCAAATTCTGTAATGAATTAAAATAAGCTTCATAATTCCCTGGATTCTGAGTAAATGTCTCCTTCGTTGCTATTAACTTATCAACTGCTGTTCTTAGGTCTTCATCATCGATTGGCTTCAATAAATAATGGGCGGCATTTGCTTGAAATGCGCGAATTGCATAATCTTTAAAGGCTGTAACAAATACAACCAAAAAATTTCGGGTTTCTAAGCTCTCAAGCAATTCAAAACCTTCTGAACCACTAGGCATTCTAATATCTAGAAATACGACATCCGGATTCGAACTCTCAATAATACTTTTCGCCTCCTCTTTATCGCTTGCCTCACCAATCACATCGATTTCAGGACAATATGTTTCTAGCATAATTGTCAGATTTTTTCTGGCTAAATCTTCGTCATCTACAATAACAGCTCGTAAGTTCATAATAGTTGTTTTACATAAATGTAATGAAATATTTACAAGTCAAAGTTCAAAACAACACAATTAATTGTTATGTAGGACCAGCTCAAACACTAGATGGAGCACTTTACTCAATAAAGTCTATACTTTACATATTTTTTATGAAAACAAGATTAAACTTGTCTAAATTTGATGTGAAGCGCAATTGAAACCTTGTTAAAACAAACATCATGGAAAATGATATTACAATTTCTACAAATACAGTGTGGATATTTAATGATAACGGAAACTAGTTTTCCGTTATTTTTTTAAACTTACCTTATTTTATTATGTACGCCTAGTTTTTACAAGGATGAAATTCATGTTTTAATCCTAATAAATTGAGCCTTCGACTAAAAAAACGAAGATTAAAAACATATTCAAATTTCATTGTTTAAATTTGAAAACGATGAGCACAGAAAATAATAAAATAACGTTAACAGCCCATACTGATGCGGATACAGCGCCGACTGTTCAGCTATATAGCTCGATTCTAGAGTGTTCATTCAAATGTGATGGTGAATATCAATATGCTATTTCAACTGAAAACGGTTCAATTCTTCTTAAAGGTGAATTTTTGAATGGATTTCGTTTAGATGTTAAAGATATTGGACCTGGATTTTACCAACTTGTTCTTTTTAATGCTCTTAAACGATACGTTTACTCTTTCAGAATCAAATAAATATTGAGATTTGTTCTACCACCTCATCTTCTGACTCTATATGCGCCATGTGTCCTGCATCTTTCACTAAATAATACGAATTGCCATATTTCTGAGTAAACACCTCCATTTCTCGATAAGAAATGAGATGATCATGCTTCCCTTGAATCACCAAACAGTTTTGCCTTAATTCCTTCATAACGTTTATCGCGTCTTGTCTATCTCTCATAGCGATCAAAGCTTGAATAATGGACACTTCCGACATTTCAACAGCTTCATCCAATTGACATTGAACTTCTTTTTTATATTGTTCTGGGTTGCGATATAAATTTGGAATGGCCTCATTAAGAAATAATAATTTGTTATGATCGACAATATTCGCAACTCGGGTTCGCTCCTTTTTCTTTGATTCAGAGTCACACCATGGATGAGAGTTTAACAAAACTACTTTTTCAACTTTATCACTAGCATCTATTTTCTTTAAATCCAGCGCCACGTAGCCTCCAAGCGAATGGCCAACAACTGAAAACTTATCGACCGAAAGCGTATTAATCACGTTATTCACATCAACCGACATATTACGAATCGACATATCCTCACCAAAAGGGTAAAAAGGTGATTTTCCATGACCCGGGAGTTCAATCAAAATTGCTTTTATTCCGTGTAACTTTGGAATAATCGAATCCCACATTGTATTGCTTTCTAAAAAGCCATGTAAAAAAACAACAGGGTAACCCTCTCCGATTACCCTGTAATTCAATTTGATATTTGTTTTCATTAGCTATTCATGAAATCTTCAATCTCTTCAATTTCAATCGGAATACCCGACATCATATTGAACGGAGCTTTTCCATCTCTGATAATTAAATCATCCTCCAAACGAATTCCTAAATTTTCATCTGGAATATAAATACCAGGTTCACATGTGAATACCATTCCAGCCTCAATTGGTTTATGATACAAGCCAGAATCATGAGTATCTAACCCTATGAAATGTGAAGTCCCGTGCATAAAGAATTTCTTATACGCCGGCCAGTCTGGATCTTGATTTTTAATATCTGTTTTATCCAAAAGTTTCAGTTTCACCAATTGCTCTTCCATTAATTTCCCAACCTCTTTGTGGTATTCTGGAATTAATGTTCCTGGCACTAATAGTTTTTCTGCTTCTTTCTTTACGTGAAGAACAGAGTTATAAACTTCTTTTTGACGTTCAGTATACCTCCCACTTACAGGAATTGCGCGGGTTTGATCCGAAGCATAATTAGCGTATTCAGCTCCAAAATCCATCAAGATTACCTCTCCGTCTTTACACTGTTCTTTGTTTTCGATGTAATGAAGTACACAAGCGTTTTTCCCAGATGCGATAATAGGTGTATATGCAAATCCTTTCGAACGATTGCGAATAAACTCATGAATTATTTCTGCTTCAATTTCATGCTCCCAAACACCTGGTTTTACGAATTTTAAAACACGCTTGAAAGCACCTTCAGTGATATTACATGCCTTTTGCATTAGGTCGATTTCGATGTCTTCTTTTACACTTCTGATGGCATGTAAAATAGGTGCGCTTTTATGAACTTGATGAGCTGGATGCTCTTCTTTACACTTCTTAATAAAACGATCTTCGCGTGTTTCTACCTCAGTGTTTGCTCTTAAATGCTCGTTGGTATTAAAGTAAATTCCTTCAGCCTCTGCTGTTAATTGCTTAAAAATAGCGTCAAACTGATTCAACCAATAAACCGTTTTTATACCTGTAGTTTCAAAAGCTGCTTCTTTCGTAAGTTTTTCGCCTTCCCAAACAGCGATATGATCGTTTGTTTCTCTTAAAAACAAGATTTCTCTATGCTTCGGATTGGAAGCGTCTGGAAATAATACTAAAATACTTTCTTCCTGATCCACTCCAGATAGATAAAACATATCTCGATTTTGTTGAAAAGGAATAGTACTGTCAGCACTAATTGGATAAATGTCGTTTGAATTAAATACCGCCAACGTTTTTGCTTTCATTTTCTGCATAAACTTCGTGCGATTTCTTTCGAATAGTCTTTTGTCAATACGTTCGTATTTCATTGAATGAATTTTATTTGTTCAGATGTTTTTTCACCTAAAAACCGGCTCAAAGAACATCTATAAATTTGTTTTTTGCAAGATACAAATATTTCTGTTTTTTGGAAATGAGTATGGGATGGGAATTGTTTTTTAGAGAAGTCCTTTTTTCTTAGGTATATTAAAATCTCAAGAAATGTTCCCTTAAAGGGAATTTTTTGATAAAAATGTTGTATCTTTGTCCAGAATGAAAAATATAATTGCCTTAAGGACTTTAAGAGAGCATTGGGAGAAACCTGGCAGAGAAGATTCTGAACAACAGCTAAAAGCATGGTATAATGAAACTAAAAAATCTATATGGAAAAATCCTAATGAAATTAAGGCTCAATTTAGAAGTGCAAGTATAATTGGCTCAAATAGAGTGGTTTTTAATATTTGTGAAAACAAATACAGACTAGTTGTAAAAATCAACTATGAAGCACAGTGGGTTTTTATTCGATTCGTTGGGACACATAAAGAGTATGATAAAATTGACTCAACAACAATATTAAAACAAAGAAGCAATGAAAACAAAACTAATAAAAACAGAAAAAGAATATAACGAGGCTTTAGCTCGTATGGAAGATCTATTCGATGCTAAACCAGGAACAAAAAAGTTTGATGAAGCAGAACTTCTGATGACTTTAATTGAAGTTTATGAAAAAGAACATTTTAGAATCGAAGCACCAGACCCTATTGAAGCTATAAAATTCAGAATGGAGCAAATGGGTATGAAACGCACTGAAATGACCAAATATTTTGGATCGCGTAGTAAAGTATCCGAAGTCTTAAACAGACAAAGAAACTTAACACTTCGTATGATCAAAAAACTTCATAAAGAATTCGGAATTCCAGCAGAATCTTTGTTGGGATAATTACACGTCCCCTTATAATTCGTCACTAAGTGAGCCCTGCGAACGATGTCACTCGTCACTATATAAATTACGCCGCTTTCATCTTCGCCATCTTAGATCTGGCAAATTGAGATTTTGCATAATCTAAAGTCACTCGGTATTCTTTCATTTCATCCTTCTTGGAAGGAATGTCATACATTGCTTCAGTTAGAATCGCTTCACATATCGAACGTAATCCACGCGCACCAAGCTTGAAGTCAATTGCTTTTTCTACGATAAAGTCGAGCACATCATTATCAAATTTCAGTTCTACTCCGTCGATTTCGAAAAGACGAACATATTGCTTCATTAAAGCATTTTTCGGCTCTGTGATAATGCGTTTTAATGCTTTTGCATCTAACGGATTTAGATATGTCAACACGGGAAAACGTCCAATCAACTCTGGGATTAGTCCGAATGTTTTTAAATCTGTAGGGTTTACAAACTCCAAAAGGTTTTCTTTGTCAATTCTATCTTCTTCAGCGTTTGAGAATCCAATCGCTTGTCTGTTTACGCGACGCGCAATTACCTTTTCGATACCATCAAAAGCACCACCACAAACGAAAAGTATGTTCTGAGTGTTGACTTTTACCATTTTCTGCTCAGGATGCTTACGACCACCTTGTGGCGGAACGTTTATTTCAGCACCTTCCAATAATTTCAATAATGCTTGCTGTACTCCTTCTCCGGATACATCACGTGTAATTGAAGGATTATCACTTTTACGCGCAATTTTGTCTATTTCATCAATAAAAATGATTCCTCTCTCAGCTGCTTTTACATTGTAATCTGCAGCCTGCAATAAACGAGAAAGAATACTTTCAACATCTTCCCCAACATAACCAGCTTCTGTTAAAACAGTAGCATCGGCGATACAGAAAGGAACATTCAACATTTTGGCAATGGTTTTGGCAAGTAAAGTTTTACCCGTACCCGTTCTACCTACAAGTACAACATTAGACTTATCAATCTCTACCTCGTCAGGACCTACTTTTTGATTCAAACGTTTATAGTGATTGTAAACAGCTACAGAAAGCGTCTTCTTTGCAGAAAGTTGTCCAATAACGTATTCATCCAAACGCTCTTTGATCTCTGCTGGTTTCAATAGATTCAAAGGAGCTGCATCTTCTCCCGACACACCTTCAATTTCACCGTTAGGAATTTCTTCCTTAACAATAGATTGTGCTTGTACAATACAGTTATCACAGATGTGACCTGAAATACCAGCTATCAATAGTCTTACTTGACTTCTCGGTCTTCCGCAGAACGAACAAGTTGTTTCTTTTTTACTCATAGACATTGCCAAAAAAAGGCCAATCCGAAAATTGACCTTTTGAATTCATTACAAAGATAGTTAATTTGACTTGCTCAACAAAACGAAGTCTTAAAATAGTCAAACAATAATCAATGAAAAATTATTTTGATTTACGAAGTAATACCTCATCCACCATACCATATTTCTTAGCTTCTTCAGAAGTCATCCAGTAATCTCTATCTGAATCTTCCTCTACTTTATCAAATGGCTTTCCAGTATGTGTAGCGATAATATCATAAAGTTCTTTCTTTAACTTCAAAATCTCACGCGCTGTAATCTCAATATCAGAAGCCTGACCTTGTGCTCCACCTAATGGTTGGTGAATCATTACACGTGAATGCTTTAATGCCGTACGTTTTCCTTCGGCTCCAGCACATAGTAAAACCGCTCCCATTGAAGCCGCTAAACCTGTACAAATTGTCGCTACATCTGGACTGATGTACTGCATTGTATCATAAATTCCAAGTCCCGCATAAACACTTCCGCCTGGAGAGTTTAAGTAGATTTGAATATCTTTCTTAGGATCTACAGACTCTAAGAATAGTAGTTGTGCATTGATAATATTTGCAACCTGATCGTCAATTCCAGTACCTAAAAAGATGATTCTATCCATCATCAATCGAGAGAAAACATCCATTTGAGACATATTCAACTGACGTTCCTCAATAATATAAGGTGTCATTGAAGATTCTATATAGTGACCTAAATGAGTACTGTTAATACCCATATGTTTTGTAGCAAATTTATTAAACTCGTCTTTATTGTGCATTGTCTTAATTTTTATTTTTTATTCTGACGTTAAATATACAAACACTAACGAAAATAGAACTGAATAGTTGGAGAGATTAGAAAAAAATTAATCAACTACTTTCATGAAATCCACAAAATAATCTGGATATGATTTATCTATAGCCTCTGGGTGCTCTATAAATATAGGATCTGTTGATCGCAAACCGAATAAGGAAAGCGCCATAGCAATACGATGATCATTTCTTGAACTCACCTTTCCTCCTTTAACTAATTGACTTTCTCCCTGACCAACAATATGCATTTCGTCCCCTTTCAACTGAACTTTAATTCCAAGTTTCTCAAACTCTTCTTTGATTGTTAGTGCGCGATTGCTCTCCTTGTGCTCTAGACGAGAAGTTCCTTTAATTACAGAATTTCCATCAGAACAAGCAGCTAAAACAGCTAGTGGAGGAAATAAATCTGGGCAATGTGTAGCGTCAAAAGAAAAGGCTTTATTTTCATTTTTCTTAATCGATAAAACATCATCTATCCATCTGAATTCAGCTCCAAAGTGTGACAAAGCATCCAAAATTTTCATATCTGCCTGCTGAGAAGCTGGATTTAGTCCTTCCAATTCAATTTCACCCGCAATTGCAGCAGCAACGATATGAAATGAAGCACCGCTCCAGTCTCCTTCTACTCGATATTTGTCTCGATCAGGTATTTGATTTCCTTTTATTTCAAAAGTTCTGTAATTATCATGTTGAATTTCAATCCCAAAATCACTTAATATTTCAAGTGTCATATCGATATACGGGATGCTCTTTAGATCTTTTACATGAATCGTTGTGTCTTGTTTTAATCGAGGTGCTACAATCAATAATCCAGTTAATAATTGAGAACTCACCGCTCCGTCGATGTGAATTTCATTATTTTTAGTTTCCCCGGAAATTGTTAATGGTAAACATCCATTTTTTGAATCGGCATTTTTCCCAAATTGTTCCAAAGCATCAATCACCATGCTCATTGTACGTTCCATGATTGAACCATGGCCTGTCACTGTAAACTTATTTTCAAACAATAAACTAAACGTGCTAAAAAGTCTTGTACTCAGCCCTGATTCACCACAATTGATTTCAATTTCACTGCTATTATCAGTAAGAATTCCATGGTTTAACTTTAAATCATCGTCTATTCTTTCGATTTTTGCTCCGAGCGATTGTATTATATTTTTGGCGGCTATTACGTCGTCGCAATCTGTAAGATTTTCCAGACAAACTGAATCCTCACTTAGAGCAGCGATTGCAATTGCTCGCTGAGCATAACTCTTCGAGGAGGGCACTGTTAACTTGCCAGAGACAGATTTTGCTGGATTTATCTTTTTCATAATGGGTTAAAATTAGGAATAAAAATTTAACATTAATTTATTTCACCATTAAGGCATTAAGATTATTAAGAGTTTTACTTAATGGCCCTTAATTTCTTAATGGTTTTTACTTTTCACCATTTTTATTTTGAAACATTAAGGCATTAAGATTATTAAGGGTTTTACTTAATGGTCCTTAATTTCTTAATGGTTTTTACTTTTTACCATTTTATTTTGAACCATTAAGGCATTAAGATTATTAAGAGTTTTACTTAATGATCCTTAA
>Ga0114916_1001862_pt1 | contig 11515 bp, 8 predicted proteins | sample MalvirAntarct_66_FD_83501 | JGI IMG/M metagenome (GOLD analysis project Ga0114916, IMG submission 83501) | Marine viral communities from the Global Malaspina Expedition - Malaspina viral metaG Antarct_66 | ecosystem: Environmental > Aquatic > Marine > Oceanic | place: West Anvers Island... | reverse complement strand
GAAGAGGAGCGAGACGGGCCCGTTCGCGGCCAGTCCCAGGCTCGCCTGCAGCAGCGCCATGCCGAGATACATCGGGTTGCGCGTGAAGCGGTAGACGCCGCCCGAGACGATGGCCGTGGTCGGCCGCCAGGGTGCCGGATGCGTGCCGGCCGCCCGGAAACCGGACAGCGCCCCGGCCAGCAGCATGGCGGCGGGAAGGAAGAGGGCGGTCGCGGCGACGAAGCGCACGCTGGCCGGCAGCCCCGTCGACGTCCCCGCCCACCAGTCCAGCAGGAGGCCCAGGGTGATCGCCGCGCCGAAGATCAGCGGCGGCGGCGCCACCACGCCCGCATGTCCAGGTGCGTTCATACCGCCTGCCCCCCCATGACGCCGTGCAGCTTGGAGTACCGCACCAGGATACCACGCGGCCGGCGTTCTCTCCGCGCCGGAAATCGCATCGAATGTCTTAGTGACAATACTCTATATTGTATCTATCATGCGGCGATTGGACAAGCGCCGGACCGGAGATTCACATGCCGAACCCGATCGAGGGACTGCGCCGCCTGCTGTGCCACTACCGCGCGTGGCGCACCGAGCGCGTGCTCGCCGGCCTGAGCGAACGGCAGCGCAAGGACATCGGCTATCCGACGGTCGATCATTGGCGGGAGCACGACCCACGGCCGGTAATGCGCTATCCGTTCCGCCGCGAGGCGAACGCGAACAGCGGGCCGCCGCAGCGCTGCGACGAGGCGCCGCCCCGGCTCAGGCGGGCGGGCTGACGGGGATCGGAAGGCGGATCGGCGGCGCGGTGCTCAGGGTGTCCGGCGGACTGTAGGAGCGCCGTCGCTCCCGCGGAAGGCGGCCATCGCGTCCGGCCACCAGCGCGCGGCGATCTTCGGGCGCAGTTCGACGCCCAGGCTGCGATAAAAGGCCTGGGCCGCGGCGTTCGCCGGCTCCACTTCCCAGCAGACGGCCGCACCGCGCGCCAGCGCGAGGTCGGCGACGGCGGCGAGCAGGCGCCGTCCGATGCCCTGGCCCCGGCAGGTACCGGTGACGAACAGATCGTCCACCCGGACGATCTCGCCGCCGGTCCAGATCGCGAAATCGACGGTATAGCTGACGAAGCCGAGCACGACGCCGCCACGCTCGGCGACCAGCGCGTGCAGGCGCGGCGCCGGCCCGGACAGGGCCGCAGTCAGCTGCGCGCGGGTGAACCGAACACGCTCCGGCACGCCGTCGAAGGCGGCAAGCGCGCGGATCAGCCGGTCCAGGTCGGCCGCGTCGGACGCCGTCGCCGGGCGGACCGCGACGGTCATGCCGGCACCGCATCGGGCACAGCCCGCAGCGCCGCCACCTCGCTGCGGATCAGGTCGCAGAGGCGTTCCATGCCGGTCTCGATCCGGGCGGGGTCGGCGAGCGAGAAGCTGAGGCGCAGCGTGTTGTCCTGGGGCTCCTCGGCGAAGAAGGCGCGCCCGGGCACGAAAGCGATGTTGGCCTCCTCGATGGCGCGCTTCAGCAGGCGGCGGCCGTCGACACCGGGCGGCAGCGTCACCCACACGAAGAGGCCGCCGTCCGGCCGCGTCCAGTCCATGCCCGGCGGCGCGTGGCGATCGAGGGCCGCCAGCATCGCGTCGCGGCGAATGCGGTACTGCTGCCGCGCCGCAGCGACACGGTCGTCGTAGCAGGCCTCGGCCACGGCGTGCATGGCGACCTGGTTGATCGTCGCGCTGTGCAGGTCGGCGGCCTGCTTCGCCAGGGTCAGGCGCTGCATCGTCTCGCGCGGGCCGCAGATCCAGCCGACCCGCAGGGCCGGCGACAAGGTCTTGGAGAAGGTGCCGCAATAGAGCGTGCGGCCGGCGTCGACCGAGCCCGCGCGGCGGGCGTCGAGCGCCGCGATCGGCGGCAGTTCCTCGCCGCCGTAGCGCAGGGCGGTGTAGGCGCCGTCCTCGACGATCAGGCAGCCGAGTTCGGCCGCCATGTCGACGATGCGCGCCCGCCCCGCCAGGGAGAGGGTGTCGCCCGACGGATTGGCGAAGTCGGGCACGAGATAGATCAGCTTGACGCGGCTTCCGGCCGCCTCGGCACGCGCCCGGTGGACCGCCGCCGTGACGTTGTCGCCCAGCGTGTCGTAGCGCGGGCCGTTCGGCGCGAAGGCCTGTAGCGCACCCAGATAGGTGGGTGCGGCGGTCAGCAGCGTGTCGCCCTCGTCGATAAACAGCTTGCCGATCAGTTCGATCGCCTGCTGCGAGCCGCTGGTGATCAGGATGTTGTCCGGCGTGCAGTCGACGCCCGAGCGGGCCATGTGCGCGGCGATCCAGCGGCGCAGCGGCAGGTAGCCTTCGGACGTCGAATATTGCAGGGCGGCGGCCGCCGCCTCCGGCCGGGCAAGCGCCCCCGCATAGGCGGTGCGGAACGCCTCCACGTCGAACAGGGCCGGATCCGGAATGCCGCCGGCGAACGAGATCAGGCCCGGCCGCTCCAGGATCTTCAGGAGTTCGCGGATCTCCGACGCGGCCATGCGGGACGCCCGCTGCGCGCAGAGATCGGACAGGCCGGAGCCGGGGAGGGTCGAGGGCTGCATTTGTATCGCTCTCTTATGATACAAAAAATACAATACCGAGATGAGCGGCCTGTCAACGGCCCGGACGGCATGGCCGCCCTGCGCGGCGAGCAATCCCGCTCACACGATCGCCTCGGCGCCGGCGGAAGCGAAGCCGGCGAGGATGCGCAGCGCCCGCTCCAGCGGCGCCCGGCCTTCGGTCGCCAGCAGGCAGAGACGCACACCGGAGGCCGGGCTGCCCTCGACGAGGCCGCCGACGATGACCGAGTCCGGCGGGGTGAGGCGCACCCCCTGCTCGCCCGCCCGCCGCGCGAGACGCTCCGCGGCCAGCGGCGGCATGGGCAGCCAGACGTGCGGCGCACCGTCGGGCATCGGCAGGCTGCGCAGGCCCAGGATGCCGACGGCGAGATCGAGCCGCGCCTTCGCCTCGCGCCGCAGCAGGTCGAGCGCCGGCACGTCGGCGCCCATCTCGATCAGGGCGCAACCGACCGTGAGCGCCAGCGGCGGCGCGCCCCACAGGTCGGCCCGCAGCCGCTCCGCCACCGCCGGCCGGCGGGCGGCCGGCGGGACCAGCATCCCGACCCGGACCAGCGGCGTCAGCACCTTGGACAAGCTGGTGAGGTAGTAGGTGATCTCCGGCGCCAAGCTGCGGTAGGTGGCGTCGGTCTTCGCCGCGTAGAGGCCGTAGATGTCGTCCTCGACGATCATGGCGCCGCGCGCCCGGCAGACCGCGACGATCTCCGCCCGGCGGGCAGCACCCGTCTCGAAGCCCAGCGGGTTCTGGCAGACGGGCGTCGCGTAGACCGCGCGGCAGTCGCCCTCGCGCAGCACCCGGTCGAGGGCGTCGGGGATCATGCCCTCGGCGTCGTGGTCGACGGGCAGCATCGTTATGCCGTGCGCCTTCGCCGCGGCGATCGCGCCGGAAAAGGTGGCGCGCTCGGTCGCGATCGTCGCCGACAGGCGCCGCAGGTCGGCGAACGCGAGCGAGATGCCCTGCTGCGCGCCGACGCAGAGCACGACATCGTCCGGCTCGACGTCGAGCGGCCGGCGGCGCAGCCAGTCCGCCAGGACGGCGCGCTGCTCCGGCGCGCCGGTCACGTCGACATAGCCGCCGTTCGGCATGGCCGCGGCGCGGCGTACGGCCAGATCGGCCGCGGCGCGCAACGTCTCCAGCGGCACCAGGGGCGGCGGCGCGTTGACGCTGAGGTCGATGACGGCGGATGTCGGCGGCGGCACCGCCGGCCCCTGCACGAAGGTGCCGCGGCCGACCTCGCCGCGCACGATGCCGCGGCGGCTGAGGGCATCGACGGCGCGGGTAATGGTGCCGATGGCGACGCCGAACCGCTTCGCCAGTTCGCGGTGCGGCGGCAGCCGCTCGCCCGGCTTCAGGGTTCCTTCGGCCACGGCGCCCGCCAGCGCCTCGGCGACGCGCTCGTGCAGCAGCAGGTCGCCCTGCGGCAGGTGCAGCATGGTCTCGTCGGCGGAGGCTGTGCTTTTCAAGGAATGGGTTCTTCGTTGCGTCCGCAGGATCGTATCACGAGCATATCGCAGCCGCGCACCGGATGATCGCCAGCAGCGCTGCGACGACGGGCCGGATGGGTGTAGAAGGGGTCGAAAGAACGGGCGAAGGAGGCAAAGCCATGTGGTCCGACCGTCGCATATGCGATCTCTTCGGCATCGAGCACCCGATCGTGCTGGCGCCCATGGCCGGCCCGAGTACCCCCGAACTGGCCATCGCGGTCGCCGAGGGCGGCGGGCTGGGCTCGCTCGCCTCCGCCATGTCGACGGCGGACGAGGTGCGGCGCGACATGGCCGTGATCCGCCAGCGCACCGCCAGGCCGATCAACCTGAACTTCTTCGCGCACGTATCGCCGCAGCCGGACCCGGCACGCGAGGCGGCGTGGGCGGCGGCGCTGCGCCCCTACCGCGGCGAACTCGGCCTCGCTCCCGACGCGCCGGCGCCACGCTCGGATCGCACGCCCTTTGACGCGGCGATGTGCGCCGTGGTCGAGGCGGTGCGGCCGGAGGTCGTGAGCTTCCACTTCGGCCTGCCCGACGCACCGCTGTTGGATCGGGTACGGGCGACGGGGGCGAAGATCATGGCCTCCGCCACGACCGTGCGCGAGGCCGAGTGGCTGGAGGCGCACGGCTGCGACGCGATCATCGCGCAGGGATCCGAGGCCGGCGGCCACCGCGGCATGTTCCTGACGACCGACATCGCGACCCAGGTCGGCACGATGGCGCTGGTGCCGCAGGTCGTGGACGCGGTGACGGTGCCGGTGATCGCGGCGGGCGGCATCGCCGACGCGCGCGGCATCGCCGCGGCCTTCGCGCTGGGTGCGGCCGCGGTGCAGATCGGCACCGCCTACCTGTTCTGCCCCGAGGCGAAGGTGCAGCCGCTGCACCGCGCCGCCCTGCGCGCCGCCCGCGAGGACGAGAGCGCCCTGACCAACATCTTCACCGGCCGGCCGGCGCGCGGCATCCTCAACCGGGTCATGCGCGACCTGGGCCCGATGTCCGGCAAGGCACCAGCCTTCCCGCTCGCCGGCGGCGCGCTCGCCCCGCTGAAGGCGGCGGCCGAGGCGAAGGGATCGTCGGACTTCACCTCCCTCTGGACCGGCCAGGCCGCCCGCCTCGCCCGCGAGATGCCGGCGCGCGACCTGACCGAGACCCTGGCGCGAGAAGCGGCGGCCCGGATGCGGTGACGTACGCGACGGGGCAATCCAAGCGGCCCTGAGACGAGCCCTTCACGGGGAAGCCCCACCTCCCCTCGACCGGCATGACGGGCGACGCCTTCAGGCGCTAGACTTCCCGCTCGCGGTGGGGAGTTCGGCATGTATTTCGATGCGCGCCTCTGGGCGTTTACGGCGGGTCTGCGGGGGCGGATCGCGCTGACGGTGCTGATCGGCGTGCTGGCGGCGGCGACCGGTATCGCGCGGCTGGCGCTGCTCGGCTGGCTGATCGGCCGCATCTATGCCGGCGCACCGACTGGCGAACTCGCCGGCATCGGGGCCGCCATCGTCGCCGTGATCGCGGCACGCGGCGTACTGATGTACCTGAAGGAGATTACGGCGCACGCGACGGCCGCGCTGGTCCAGCGCACGCTGCGGCGCCGCCTCCACGACCACCTCGCCGTCCTCGGCCCCGGCTATGTCGGTCAGGAGCGCAGCGGCGACGTGGCGCTCAGCCTCGTCGACGGCGTCGAGCAGCTCGAGGTCTATTTCGGCGGCTACCTGCCGCAGCTGGCCATCGCCGCGCTGACGCCGCTGCTGCTGTTCGCCTTCCTCGCCTTCCTCGACCTGCCGGTGGCGGCGGTGATCCTGGCCGCGGCGCTGGCGACGCTGCTGGCGCCGACCGTCTTCCATCGCTGGAACCGGCGTTTCGCGCTGCGCCGGCGCACGGCCTACGGCTCCTTCGCCTCGGACTTCCTCGACGCGATCCAGGGCCTAGGCACGCTGAAGGCCTTCGGGCAGAGCGCGCCGCGCGCCGCGGCCCTCGCCGAGCGGGCGCGCGACGTCTTCCGCACGACCATGTGGGTGCTGGCCAGCAACGCCGCGACGCACGGCATCACCGTGGCCGGCATCGCGCTGGGCACGGCGACGGCACTCGCCCTCGGCGCGCATCGCGTCGCGACGGGCGAGATGGACCTCGCCGTCCTGCTGGTGATCGTGATGCTGGGCACCGAAGCCTTCCGTCCGCTGCGCGAACTCAGCAACCTGCTGCACTACGGCATGGTCGGGGTGTCGGCGACCGAGGGCATCGCCCGGCTGCTGGACGCGAAGCCGGAAGTGACCGATCCGCCTTCCCCGGCCCGCCTCGCCGAACGGTTCGAGCCGACCGTGGCCTTCGAGGACGTCTCCTTCGCCTATCCGGGCGGCCGCCGGGCGGCGCACGACGCGCTCTCCTTCCGGGTCGCCGCCGGCGAGCGCGTCGCGATCGTCGGGGCCAGCGGTGCCGGCAAGTCGTCGATCCTGCGCCTGCTGCTGCGGCTCTACGATCCGCAGGGCGGCAGCATCCGCCTGGGCGGCGTCGACCTGCGCGCCCTCGCCCTCGCCGACATCCGCGCCCGCATCGCCGTGGTCAGCCAGGACACGGTCCTGTTCCACGGCACGGTGGAGGAGAACATCCGGCTCGGCCGGCCGGATGCGAGCTGGGCCGAGGTCGAGGCCGCCGCCCGCGCCGCCAATGCGCACGGCTTCGTCTCCGACCTGCCGCAGGGCTATGCGACGCTGGTCGGCGAGCGCGGCGTGCGGCTCTCGGGCGGCCAGCGCCAGCGCATCGCCATCGCCCGCGCCCTTCTCCGCGACGCGCCGATCCTGGTGCTCGACGAGGCGCTGTCCGCCGTCGACGCGGAGAACGAGTGGATCATCCAGGAGGCGCTCGACCGCCTGATGCGCGGGCGCACCACGCTGATCTTCGCGCACCGCCTGTCGAGCGTCATCGGCGCCGACCGGATCCTCGTCCTCGACCGCGGCCGCATCGTCGAGGCCGGCGCGCACGGCGAGCTGATGCGTGCCGGCGGGGTCTACGCCACCCTGATGGCGGAGCAGGCCGCCGAGGGGCGCGGCGCCGGCCCCGGTTCGGTGCGCGCGCCGCTCGCCGACCTGCCGACGGTCGCGCGCCAGGAACAGGAGGAGGCGGAGACCGACTCGATCCTCGCGGCGCACGACATGGGCACGCTCGCCGTCTTCCGCGAACTGCTACGTCTCGTGGCCCCGTGGAAAGGAAAGCTGATCGGCGCACTGGTCCTCGGCATCCTGCGGGTCGTCACGCTGATCGGCGTCGGCGTAGCCGGCGGTCTCGTCGTGCTGGCGCTGAAGCAGGGTGACCCCTACGGCCCGTGGCTGGCGTTGCTGTTCGTCCTCGCCCCGGCAACGGCGATCCTGCACTGGCTCGAATCCTGGGTGTCGCACGACGTCGCCTTCCGCCTGCTGTCGGAAATGCGGATCGCGCTGTTCGCCAAGATCGATCGGCTGGCGCCGGCCTGGCTGGTGCGGCGGCGCACCGGCGACCTCGTCGGGATGGCCACCCACGACGTCGAGCTGATCGAGTATTTCTTCGCCCACACGATCGCACCGGCCTTCGTCGCGGTGCTGGTGCCGGGCGCCGTGCTGGCGACGCTGCTGCTCAGCGGCTGGCAGCTGGCCGCCGTCCTGCTGCCGTTCCTGCTCCTCGTCGGTGCCACGCCGTTCCTCGCGCGGCGCCGGCTCGACCGGGCGGGTGCGGGCTCCCGCGCCGCCCTCGCCGGCCTCAACGCCCATGCGATCGACGGCATCCAGGGCATGGCCGAGGTCGTCGCCTACGGCCAGCAGGCGGCGCGCGGCGACGCGCTCGACCGGCTCGGCGACGCCTATTATCGCGCCCGCCTGCCCTTCTTCCGCGACCTTGCCGTCCAGAAGGCGGTGCTCGACGCGGCGATCGGCCTGGGCGGCCTCGCGGTGGTGGCCGTCGGCGCGATGCTGGTCACCGCGGGCACGCTGGAGGCGGCGATGCTGCCGCTGCTGGCGATCCTGGCGATGGCCGCTTTCCTGCCGGTCGCGGAGATCGCCGAGATCGGCCGGCGCCTCGCGGACACCATCGCCGCCACCCGGCGCGTGCACGGCATTCACGCCGAACCCGTGCCGGTGCAGGACGGTCCCGGCGTCGGCGAGGATGCGATCGACGCCGCCGCGCCCGCGGTCGCCATGCACGGCGTCACCTTCACCTATCCGGGCCGCACGCGGCCGGCGCTGCAGGGTATCGGCTTCGCGGCCCCGGCCGGCGCCACGGTCGCCATCGTCGGTCCCTCGGGTGCGGGCAAGAGTACGATCGCGCAGCTGCTGCTTCGCTTCTGGGACCCGGAGGCGGGCACGGTCAGCGTGAACGGCCGCGACGCCAGGGACTGGACGCTCGATGCCCTGCGCCGGCGCATCGCCCTGGTTGCCCAGGACACCTACCTCTTCAACGACACGCTGCGCGGCAACATCGCGATCGCCCGGCCGGACGCCACAGATGCGGAATTGATGGCCGCCATCGACCACGCCGCTCTGTTGGAGTTCGTCGCGGCCCTGCCGCGCGGCCTCGACACGATGGTGGGCGAGCGCGGCACGCAGTTCTCCGGCGGCCAGCGCCAGCGCGTCGCCATCGCCCGCGCCTTCCTGAAGGATGCGCCGATCCTGGTCCTCGACGAGGCGACCTCGCACCTCGACGCCCTCAGCGAGATCCAGGTCCGCAAGGCGCTCGACCGGTTGATGGCGGACCGCACGACGCTGGTCATCGCGCACCGCCTGTCGACCGTCCGCAACGCCGACCTGATCCTGGTGATGGACGACGGCCGGCTGGTCGAGCAGGGCACGCACGCCGCCCTGCTCGCCCGCAACGGCCTCTATGCGCACCTGGTCGCGCGTCAGATGGCGGGTGCCGCCGCCTGATCACCCGAAGGCGGCGAGACAGCCCGTCGCGCCGAGCACGTCGCGGACCCGACGCGCCGGCTCCCCCTCCAAGGCGGCGTATTCATCGCGCAGCCACTGCAGGCATTTCGCCTGATAGCCGAAGGGCGCCTGCTCGTAGCGCCCGCCGGGCAGGTCGAGCGCGAAGCGCGCCTCGCCGGCATCCGCCGCCCGCGCGTTGGCCAGCAGGAACGGCAGATAGACCTCGCCCGCATGCTCCAGGAGGTCGATCACGGCCGCCGGCAACGGCGCCGCCGGGTCGATCCAGCTGCCCTCCATGCCCGACGCGTCGTCGAGCTGGCGCAGCCAGTGCTCGACCATCGGCGCCGTCGTCTGGATTAGGCGGGCCGGCGTCGGGTCCGTGTCGAGGGTCTTCAGCTGGCCGAACAGGCCGAAATCGGCGAGCGCCGGGCGGCTGCCGAACAGGAAGCGGCCGTGCCCGACATGCCCCTCCAGGATCGCCAGCACCCGCCGCAAGCTCTCCTTGATGACGGGCGCGTTCTCCGGCGTGCAGCCGACCAGCGGCATGCGGCCGACCTGACGGTCGCGGATCCCCCGGACCGCCTCCTCGAACGCCTCCCCCGACAGGTCGGGGCGCGAATCGGCGATGATCCAGCGGCTGCAATAGGCCTGGTCCTCGGGCGCCTCCCAGCGATAGAGGAACATCGCCTTGGTCACCCACTCGTCGGCCATATCCTCGATCAGGTGGCTGAGGAAGGCGAGACCGGGGTCCTCCGGGACGATGCCGCGCCCGTCCGGGTGACGCCGCTCCAGCGCATAGGCGATCGGCGTCGAATCCAGGAGATAGCGCCCGTCCTCGGGCAGGCGCAGCGCCGGCACCAGCTGGACCTTAAGCCCGGCCATCTCCGCCCGGACCGCGGGCGTCCGCAGGACCCAGTCGAACGGCAGGCGCCGGTAGCGCATGATCGACCGCAGCTTGACCGAATAGGGCGACCCGTTGGAACCGACGAGACGATAGCGCATGCTCATTCCTTCCGGACATGCCGCGGGCGGACCGGATGGTGGCCCCGATGGCATTCCGGCCACGGCGAGATCGCCGGACGCTAGCGGGCCGCGGCGCGGCCCGCAACGCCCCGCCCCGAGACGACCCGGGCGGTGCGGGGTTCCCTTGTCCTCTCCGGCCTTAGCCCGGAGAATGGCGCCATGGAGGAAACCATGAGTTTCATGTCACTGCTCGACAGCTTCACGAAGGCGGTCGAATCCGGCAACGGCGAGCGGCTCGGCGCGCTGTTCTCCCCCGACGGCGTCTATCACGACACCTTCTACGGGGCCTTCACCGGCCCGGCGGCGATCGCCGAAATGCTCGAAGGACATTTCTGGCGCGATGCGCACGACTTCCGCTGGGACATGCACGACCCCGTGCACGAAGGCGACCGCGGCTATGCCCGGTGGGTGTTCAGCTACACGTCCAAGCTGCCTGAGGCGAAGGGGCGCCGCGTCGTGTTCGAGGGCATGAGCAAGTTCGAGCTGTCCGGGACGCTGATCCGCCACTATGGCGAGGTCTTCGACATCGGCATCGCCCTGACGCAGACGAACTTCGCCCCCGAGCGCGTGCACCGGATTCTCCAGCGTGCCGCGGAAGGCGTCCGCCAGCGCCACGTCGACAGCCGGCATCTGCACGATTGACCGGGCAGGACACGCCGGCCGCACGACAGTCGAACGCCATGGTCGCGGTCCTGGTGGCCGCGATGCTCGCCGTGCAGGCACTCGGCTCGATGGCCAACCTGACGCTCGCGGTGATGGCGCCCGCGGCGGCACCCGACTTCGGCGTCGCGCCCAGTTGGATCGGCATGTATTCCGGCATCATGTATGTCGGCGCGGTGGTCTCCACGCTGGTCAGCGGCGGTTTCGTCTCGCGCTGGGGGCCGATCCGCGTCAGTCAGGTGTCGCTGGTCGCCTCCGCTGCGGGGCTGGCGCTGCTGCCGACCGGTGCCGCGTGGATGCTGGTGCCCAGCGCGCTGCTGGTCGGCCTCGGCTACGGCCCGATGACGCCGGCCAGTTCGCACCTGCTGGCGCGCCGGACGCCGCAGCGATTCATGTCGCTGATCTTCTCGGTCAAGCAGACCGGCGTGCCGATCGGCTACGCCATTGCCGGTTCGCTGCTGACCGTGATCGTGGTGACCTGGGACTGGCGGACCGCCGCCTGGTCGGCTGCCGCCCTGTGCGTCGCCATGGCGGCACTCCTGCAGCTCTGGCGTGAGGACTTCGACGACGACCGCGGTGTCCGCCGGCCCTTCTCGATGAGCGCCGTGACCGGGCCGCTGCGTCTGGTCTTCTCCCATCCGCCGCTGCGGCTGCTCGCCGTCGCGTCGCTCGTGTTCGCCGCCATGCAAATCGGCGTCACGGCCTTCCTCGTCACCTATCTCGCCGAGGGCGTGGGTCTCGGCCTCGTCGCGGCCGGCATGGCGCTGACATGCGCCCAGGTCGCCGCCGTGGTCGGCCGTATCCTCTGGGGCGGGCTCGCCGACCGGCTCGTCTCGCCGCGCGTGATGCTGGCCCTGCTCGGCTTCGGCATGAGCCTGTCGGT
>Ga0114916_1001856_pt1 | contig 11560 bp, 12 predicted proteins | sample MalvirAntarct_66_FD_83501 | JGI IMG/M metagenome (GOLD analysis project Ga0114916, IMG submission 83501) | Marine viral communities from the Global Malaspina Expedition - Malaspina viral metaG Antarct_66 | ecosystem: Environmental > Aquatic > Marine > Oceanic | place: West Anvers Island... | reverse complement strand
ATATTTGATAATGAGAATACTATTCACTCTCTTGAAAAGAGAAAGAGCTACACGGGAAAGCATCCTTTATTCCTTTTGCTAATCAACTTTATCTAACCATCTAAATCATTACTAAATTAACTGCATTTAGAGTAATTTAAGATAAAGTAATTAATAATTAGAAGTCAAGTTTGTTTTTAATGAATCGAACATAGAAACTTCAGGCTGTGTCTAGGCGAGTTTGTTCTGAGGCTAACAATCTTAATTTTAATTATTGTTTCACTGGATATTGTATTATGTTAATTTCAACTTTCAACTCGAGGTTATAACATGAAAAAATTATGTAGTTTTGTTGTTAGATGAATGAAAACGTAGACATATCAATTGTAATTCCTTTATTTAATGAGGAAGAATCGTTGCCTGAGCTTCATGATTGGATAGCTCGCGTAATGAATGAAAATGATTTTAAATATGAAATTGTTTTTATCGATGACGGCAGTAAAGATAAGTCATGGTCTGTGATTGAAGAATTACGGATAAAAGACGAAAATGTAAAAGCGATTAAGTTTCAACGAAATTACGGAAAATCTGCTGCTTTACAGAAGGGTTTTGAATTAGCTTTAGGGAAGTATGTCGCAACGATGGATGCAGATTTACAAGATTCACCTGAAGAAATACCTCCAATGATTGAGATGTTAAAATCTCAAGATTTAGATTTGGTGTCTGGATGGAAGAAGAAAAGGTATGACCCACTCTCAAAGACAATTCCTACCAAATTATATAACTGGACAGCAAGAAGGCTGACGGGGATTCATTTACACGATTTCAACTGTGGTTTAAAAGTATATAAGTCCGCAGTTATAAAAAGTATAGAGGTATATGGTGATATGCATAGATATATTCCACCACTTGCAAAATATGCTGGCTTCTCCAAAATTGGTGAAAAGGTCGTACAACATCAAGCTCGTAAATATGGAACTACGAAATTTGGACTCAATCGCTTCCTAAACGGTCCGTTGGACTTACTTTCTGTAGTGTTTATGGGAAAGTTTGGAAAAAAACCTATGCATTTTTTCGGTGCGATTGGTACATTTCTTTTTATAGTTGGTTTTGGATTTGCTATTTATTTAGGTGTAGACAAAATAATAAGTTTGTTTTCTGGGAATCCTGCTCCGCTTTTAGCGCAAAGAACAGAGTTCTATGTTGCTTTAACAGCAATGATTATTGGAGCTCAATTTTTTCTTGCAGGTTTTGTAGGTGAAATGATAGGAAGAAATTCTTCGTCAAGAAATATCTATCTTATCGAAAAAACACTTGAATGACGAAAACTGTTAAACATTGGCAGATCGATAAGTCATGGACCTTGTTCTTAGATCGCGATGGAGTCATTAATAAAAGAAATTTTGGAGGATATATTGTATCCCCAGAGCAGTTTGAATTTAATGATGGAGTCTTAGATGCTTTGATCACACTTGATATGTTCTTCGGAAAAAAAATACTTGTTACAAACCAACAAGGAGTGGCAAAAAAAATCATGTCCGAACGTAACTTAATTGAAGTTCATCGTTATATGTCCCAAGAATTGAAAACTAAGATAGATTTTGAATTTGATGCTATCTATGCGGCGACAAACTTTAAGGGAGTTGAGAATGATAGGAGGAAACCAAATAGTGCAATGGGAATGGAAGCTAAAGAACTATTTCCTGATATTGATTTTGAAAAATCTGTAATGATTGGAGATACGGACAGCGATATCAAGTTTGGAACAAATCTTGGAATGAAAACTGTACTGGTAAGTTCTAGTGAGTCTGTTTCTGAAAGATCAGATGTTACTGTAAATAGCTTAAAGGAATTTGCTTTATTATTGAAAGAGATATGATGACAAAAATTTTAAATATAATAGCGATACTAGCTTTTCCCCTTACTTTTTCCGCACAAGTAAATCAAGTGGATAGTCAAGGTAGAAAACAAGGGGAATGGGTAAAGTACCACGAGAGGTCTAAGGTACCTAAATATACGGGACAGTTTAAAAATGATCAGCCAGTAGGAAAATTTATTTATTATTATCCGTCCAGCAAACTAAAGAGTATTGTAATTCATGAAGAAGACAGCCCGAGAGCTGAAGCTTATTTTTATCATGAAAACAAAAACCTACTTTCTTTTGGAATTTATATGAATCAGAAAAAAGATAGTGTATGGACTCATTATGGCCCTTCTGGTAGGATTAGTTTTAAAGAAACTTACAAAAACGACGTACTTCATGGTAAAAGAATAACTTACTACGTGCCGGAGTTAGTTCATGATAAGACAGTCGAGGTAATGCGGGAGGCAAACTACGAAAATGGAAGACTAAATGGACCTGTTGTAGAGTACTTCCCAGGCGGGGTTAAAAAGCTGGAGGGAGAATATAAAGAAGGGAAATTCGACGGAATCGCTAAAAGGTATCATCCAAATGGAAAGTTAATGATTCTTGAAAGATGGAAAAATCGTAGAAAGCACGGCTGGTGGGTTTCTTATGATAGTTCTGGAAAAGAAACTGGTCGAACATATTATTTTGAAGGTGATAAAGTTGAAGGAAAAGACTTGGAGAGAATGATGAAGAAATTTAAGGAGGAAGGAATAAATCCTAATAATTGATCGAGCACAACTATTTGTAATGTTTTCTCGTTATACTCTTATGAAAAAGCTTTTAATTGTTTTTCCAATATTACTTCTACTGACTTCTTGCAAAAAAAACGAAGAAGCACCGTATTTCGGTTATGAGTATTTTGGTTTATATGAAGGTCGCTTTGTTTCTTATGAAGTAATGGAGATTTCCCATGACATAACTTCTGATACATTAAGGTACATTTTGAAAACAGTTGTCGGTGAAGATATAATCGACAATGAAGGAAGAACAGCAAAAAAAATATATCGCTATGCTTATGACTGGGAAACTGAAGAGCTCATCGACGAACGTGTTTGGACTTCAATTATAGATCAAGGTAGAGGAGAGGTAGTAGAAGAGAATCAACGTAAAATCAGGATGGTTTTTGCTGTTACGATTGATAAAACTTGGGATGTAAATGCTTTTAACCCAGAAGAAGAACAAGAAGTGTTTTACCGAGATATTAATAAGTCTTATAATATCAATGGGGTTGAGGTAGATTCTTCTGTTAGGGTGGAATACGAAGATTATTTTACGTTAGTGGACTATGATCGAGAGTACGAGGTCTACGGTAAAAATATCGGTTTAATTCATCGTTCATTTAAGGAGTTGACTATTTCTAATTTTGATACCACTGATATCCAAACTGGTTCTGAAATACATTATACGCTGAGAGATTATGGCGTAGAGTGATCAATCATTTTTCTATTCTTTAAAATCCTATCAATTACTTGATAATTAATCGTTTTTATATCGTTTTTCTAAGCGAATTTTCCTAACTAGCTATTCCAAGAAAAAAAATAATTAAAAAAACCTTTGAAACCTTTGTAGATTTAGAAATAATGCCTTTCTTTGCACCCGCTTTTGTAATTAGCAAAAACTATTTAATTATGTCACGAGTTTGTCAGTTAACAGGAAAAAAGGTAATGGTTGGGAATCATGTTTCTCACTCAAACGCTAAAACTAAGAGAAAGTTTTACCCTAATTTAGTAACAAAGAAATTTTATCTTCCTGAGGAGGATAAGTTTTTAACGCTAAAAGTTTCAACTTCCGCATTACGTACTATCAATAAAAATGGTATTACTGCATGTGTGAAAGAAGCTAGAGCAAAAGGATTTTTAAAGTAGAATACCACGTGCAGATGCACTAGGAAATTAATAAAAAAATGGCTAAGAAAGGAAATAGAGTTCAAGTTATTTTAGAGTGTACTGAGCACAAAGATTCAGGTATGCCTGGAACTTCTCGTTATATCAGTACGAAGAATAGAAAAAATACTCCAGATCGTTTAGAGATCAAAAAGTATAATCCTATTCTTAAGAAATATACAATTCACAAAGAAATTAAATAGTTAAGTTATGGCTAAGAAGACAGTAGCAACATTACAAACAGGAGGTGGTAAAATCCACACGAAGGTAGTAAAGATGGTGAAGAACGAAAAAGGTTCTTACTCTTTCCGTGAAGAAATAGTTCACAACGATAAAGTAAAAGAGTGGTTCGCAAATAAATAATGTTTGCAAACTTTTAATTATATTTTTGAGCTTCTTACCATCGGTAGGAAGCTCTTTGTAGTTTAATATATGGCACTATTTGGATTATTTAATAAGGATAAAAAGAAAGACCTCGATAAAGGTCTGGAAAAAACGAAAGAATCTTTTTTATCAAAATTAACACGTACAGTTGTAGGTAAATCTAAGGTAGATGCCGAAGTTCTAGACGAATTGGAAGAGGTTCTTTTAACTTCAGATGTAGGTGTTCAAACAACGCTTAAAATAATTGACAGAATTGAAGAACGTGTTTCGAAAGATAAATATGTAAATGCTTCAGAGTTACAAGAAGTATTGAGAAGTGAAATAGCTGCATTACTTGAAGAAAACAACACAAGTGATATTGACTATGACATTCCTACCCATCCAGACGGTAATCCACATGTGATTATGGTTGTGGGTGTTAACGGTGTGGGAAAAACAACAACCATCGGAAAACTTGCGCATCAATTTAAGTCGATGAACAAAAAAGTGATTCTCGGTGCGGCCGATACGTTTAGAGCAGCAGCTGTTGAGCAACTTATCATTTGGTCGGAAAGAGTAGGTGTTCCTATTGTAGAGCAAGGTATGCAAGCAGATCCAGCTTCAGTTGCATTTGAAACACTTGAAGCAGCAAAAGCACAAGGTGCAGATGTGGCAATTATTGATACTGCCGGACGTTTACATAACAAAGTAAATTTAATGAACGAGTTAAGTAAAATCAAACGTGTCATGAATAAGGTTGTTCCTGATGCACCTCATGAAATATTACTTGTACTTGATGGATCAACTGGTCAAAATGCTTTTGAACAGGCCAAGCAGTTTGCTTTAGCGACTGAAATTAATGCTTTAGCTATTACAAAATTAGATGGTACCGCAAAAGGTGGCGTCGTGATTGGTATTTCAGATCAAATGAAAATACCAGTTAAGTATATTGGAGTTGGAGAAAAAATGACTGATTTGCAAGCTTTCAATAAAAGAGCTTTTGTAGATTCACTCTTTGGAGAGTAGTATTTTCCTCTTTTCAAACTTATTATTCCAATTCTAATTGTTAAGTTCGTACAAATTAAAAATTTTAAGCAAAATTAATTTATGAAAAAGTTATTTATTTTACCTCTTACGGCTTTATTGTTTGCATGTGGTGGTGAACCTAAGGATGCATCTGATATTGACTTAGATAGTTTTGAACACAGGATTTCATATGCTTTGGGAGCTGATATGGGAGCAAATTTCTCTAGTATTCCGGAAGATATTTATAGCGTTCTAGACAAACAGGCGCTAGAAGATGGATTCTATGAAATGTTGACTTCAGAAGATAAAAAATCAGAAGATTGTCAAGATATTCTTAGAAAGGCGTTTTCATCAAGACAAGGTATTGATACAACCGATCACAGTATGAAAGAAATTTCACATTGTTATGGTTCTATTTTCGGAGAAATGATGAGAAAATCTCTCGTTTCGAAAAAAGCTTTGGATCAAGTTGATGCTAATGTTGCAAAAATCGGTTTTAAAGATGCCTTAATAGAGGCAGATACTTTAATTCCTATGGAAGAGCGTCAACAAATGATTGTTGATTTTAATAATGATTTAAATAAGCTTGTAGGGGAAGAGTTTATCGCTGACGCAGCCAATGAAAATGCAGAAGGATTAGATGAATCAGGATATATCTTAATTGAAAATGAAGGTTCGGATGGTGAACCATTAGACTTGAATAAAGAATATGAGATTGTTTATACTATGACCAATGTGGTTGGTGATACTATTATTTCTACAATGATCGATGCTAGTCTTTCCGATTTAGAAAATTCTCAAGTTATAAATGCGAATGATGTAGTTCTGCCAGAAGGATGGAAAATGGCAGCAAAGGACATGAAGGTGGGAGCTGATTATACACTGTTCATTCCTTATGAACTTGGATTTGGAGAAAAGGGTTTGATGAATCAGCAATCGTCTAGTTATGTAATCCCTCCTTTTTCTGCGTTGAAAGTATATTCTAAAGTACTAGGACAGTATGAGTTAAATAGTGTTGCAAAAACACGTGGAGAAAAAGTATTAGAAGAAGCAAAGAATAAGCCGAATGCTTACGTTGATGAATCAGGGTTTGTTCTAATAACATTAGAGAAAGGTGATGGACCAAAGGTTCCTAAAGGGAGTGATGTCCAAGCGCACTATATATTGTCGAACTCAAAAGGAGAAACGATCGAAAACAGTTATATGATGGCTATGCAGCAAGGTCAAGAACCTCCTAAGTTTTCATTAAATGGAGTTGTTGAAGGCTGGCAATTGGCTTTCCCTAAAATGAATAAGGGTGGAAGATATAAATTAGTTCTTCCTTATCAATTGGCTTATGGTGAACAAGGAAATGGAAGTATCCCTCCTTTTGAAACACTTACTTTTGAAATCGAAGTTATAGATTTTGGAGAGCCGGGAACACTTGTTCAGCCAAGAAGGCAACAACCTCAAATGACTAAAGAGCAAATGCAGCAGATTCAAAAACAAATGCAGCAGCAACAGCAGCAACAAGGAAATTAAAGTTTAGTATCCATGGATACAAGCTTGTCAATACTTCAAAAGGTTCGTTTTTCTCTCGAGAATTGCGAACCTTTTACCTTTTGGATAAAGCGGGATGATCTGATAGACCCAATTGTATCAGGTAATAAGTGGCGTAAGCTCAAATATAACCTAGAAAAAGCCAAGCATCAAAAGTCAATAGGAATCCTAACTTTCGGAGGAGCTTTTTCAAATCATTTGATCGCTACTGCAAAAGCTTGCCAATTAAATGGCTTAAAGTCAATTGGTATTGTTCGAGGTGATGAATTGAAAATCGATAGTAATGACACGTTGAAAATGTGCCATGAACTGGGAATGGATTTAAGGTTTGTTTCACGTTCTGATTATAAAAAAAGAAATGAATACGATTATCTCTATCAATTGAGAGATCAATATTCTCAATACTATATCGTTCCTGAAGGTGGAGCAAACTTTTATGGAGCAATCGGTTGTCAGGAAATCTTACAGGAAACTCCTAATGATTTTGATCATATTTATTTAGCAGGTGGAACGGGTACAACTGCGGTAGGTGTATTGAGCGCAGTTCCAGATAAAATAAAAGTACATTTAGTTTCTGCTTTAAAAGGCGATTTTTTAGCGGATGAAGTATTGAGAGGACTTCAGAAACTGTCCTACAACGAAGCTGAATCATTATCAAGTTACAAACAATTGGTTCTTAATACAGATCATCATTTTGGTGGTTACGGCAAAGTGAATCAAGAGCTTTTAGATTTTATTAATGACTTCTATAAACAGACAGAAATTCCATTAGACCCTATTTATACTGGTAAAGCAATGTATGCTTTGATGCAGGACTATAATGCAGGATTGATTTCTAAGAATGAAAAATGCTTATTCATTCATACCGGTGGATTGCAGGGAGCAAAAAAATGGAGTGACCAACTTTTGTTTGTATCATCTTGAAATTGTGTATCTTTGCGCCAGTAATCATGAGTTATAGGTACTATGGAAACGTTTTTTAAGAAATGTGTATTACTTGCAGGCATTATATTTCTCTTGACTTCACCAAGAGTATTCGGTCAAATGAATACTGCAAGTAGTAGTTTGTTTGCACCTAGAATTACACCAAATTTTATTGATTCTGTTATTTATGAAGTAATCAATTACGGAAAAAACTTCTTAGGTAAACCTTATAGATACCGACCACAATCAGGTGTTATGTTTGACTGTAGCGGATTTTTACAGCACATTTTTAATAGTCACTCGCTGGAGATTCCAAGAACTTCACGTTCAATAGGCGAATTTGTGAGTAAAATCGATATAGATCAAGTTCAAGAAGGGGATTTTCTGTTTTTTCAAGGTCGAAATACATCTGTTAACACTGTTGGACATATTGCTGTAGTTGTAGGATGCGACTCAAGTGGATTAAAAATGATGCATAGTTGTCGTCGAGGTATAGTAATCGATGATTTTCCAAGGTCTTATTACGGACAACGATTTTTGTATGCTGGGCGGTTACCAGTCATGAATGAATTGGTATACACAACTCCACCAGATACTACATTAACAAGAGCTCAAATTAGAAAACTGATCGAGAAAGATGATACAGCAACACCAACAAAGAAATCTGTCAATATTATTGGAGTAGGAGATATTATGCTGGGAACAAATTTCCCATCTGAAAGCTATTTACCACCAAACGACGGTAAAGACCTTCTAAAACCTGTCGATTCTATTTTAATTGATGCTGATATTACCTTCGGAAACCTTGAAGGTGTAATACTAACTGGTGAAGGAGATGTTAAAAAATGTGGAGATCCAAAAAATTGTTATGCTTTCAAAAGTCCAGATCATTACCTAACTTATTTGAAAGATGTTGGGTTTGATGTATTAAGCGTTGCAAATAATCATGTGGGTGATTTTGGAGACATTGGTCGTAAAAACACAGTTAAACGATTAGAAGAGGAGGAAATTGCGTTCGCTGGATTACTAGATTATCCATACACAACTTTTGAGAAAGATGGATTGACTTACGGTTTTGTTGCTTTCTCTCCAAATACTGGAACTGTAAGAATAAACGAATATGAAAGAGCAAAAGAAATTGTTCAACACCTAGATACAATTAGTGATATTGTCATCGTTTCTTTCCACGGTGGAGCAGAAGGATCTAGTAAAAGCCATATAACTAAAGAAACTGAAATTTTCTTAGGTGAAAACAGAGGGAATCCACATGAATTTGCCAGATTAGTAATTGACTCAGGAGCGGATATTGTATTTGGTCACGGTCCTCACGTTACAAGAGCTATCGATTTATATAATGATCGCTTTATTGCCTATAGTCTTGGGAATTTTGCTACTTATGGTCGTTTTAATCTGAGTGGAATTAGCGGAATAGCACCAATAATAAAAGTAACAACGAGTAGTGAGGGTGTTTTTGAAAAAGCGCAAATAATCTCTATAAAACAAGAGGGTGAGGGAGGACCCCAAATCGATGAGTCTAATCGAGTTATAAAAGAGATTATTCAATTGAATACTTCAGATTTGCCAGAGTGTGAACTTGTCATTTCTGATGATGGAAGCGTGATCAAGAAAACTCTAAGAGAAGTGACGAGTGACGAGTGACATCGACTTGTCAGGCCAAGTCTTAGTGACGAATTTGCAGGTCGTTAATATTTACCTCGCCGGCTGAGCGGAGTCGAAGCCAGAGAGGATTTAGAAAGCACTAATGTCATATATTACTAAAAAAACAACGCTTTACCATTCGTCACTAAATCTCGCCATGCGAGATGACGTCACTAGTAACTCGTCACTTTCTTCATTTCCCTACCTTAATCGAATGTCCCATTTTATCTCTTTTCGTCTCAAGATAAAACTTGTTGTGCTTGTTGCTTTTAATCTCGAGTGGTACATTTTCAATTATTTCTAAGCCATATCCAACTAATCCTGTGCGTTTTGTTGGGTTGTTGGACATTAGTCTCATCTTTCTAATACCGATATCTCTTAAAATTTGAGCTCCGATTCCATAATCTCTGTGATCACCTTTAAAACCGAGCTTTTCATTAGCTTGAATCGTATCGTATCCTTCTTCTTGAAGTTTGTAAGCTTTCAATTTGTTCATCATTCCAATACCACGACCTTCCTGATTCATATAGACGATAGCGCCTTTTCCTTCATTTTCGATCATCCGCATTGCTTCGTGTAACTGAGGACCGCAATCACAGCGACAAGAACCAAATATATCTCCAGTTATACAAGAGCTATGAACACGAGTTAAAACAGGCTCATCCTCTTTCCATTCTCCTTTAATGATAGCTAAATGCTCTTCACCACTGTTTTTGTCAGTGTATGCAATCATATCAAAATCGCCAAATTCCGTTGGAAGTTTGATTTTTACTTCTCTCTCAACTAACGTTTCCTTAGAAAGACGATACTTGATTAAATCCTCAATAGTTACGATTTTAAGATCAAATCTTTCTGCTATCTTAATTAATTCTGGAAGTCTAGCCATTGTTCCATCTTCATTTAAGATTTCTACAATAACTCCAGCAGGTTCATATCCTGCAAGTCTTGCCAGGTCGATAGAAGCTTCAGTGTGTCCAGCTCTTCTCAAAACACCGCCTTTTTTGGCACGTAGCGGGAAAATATGTCCTGGTTTACCAAGTTCTTCGGGCTTTGTGTCTGGGTCGATTAATGCTTTTACTGTTTTGTAACGATCACTGGCAGAAATTCCAGTTGTACAACCGTGTCCAATTAAATCAACAGAAACTGTAAAAGGAGTTTCATAAGCCGCTGAGTTTGATTGAACCATTAACCCTAAACCTAGATCATCACAACGATCTTCAACCAAAGGTGCACAAATCAATCCACGGCCATGCGTAGCCATAAAGTTTATAATTTCTGGAGTAACATTTCTAGCTGCAGTAACAAAGTCTCCTTCGTTCTCACGGTCTTCATCATCAACAACAATAACAACTTTACCTGCTTTGATGTCTTCCAGTGCTTCTTCTATCGTGTTTAACTTATCTGACATAACTATATAAATTCTGGTGCAAAGATACGATATTAAATGTGTTTGATAAACTAAACACCAATCAACTCAATAAGTTTTCTTGTTACGGGCTTCCAATCATAATTGTTTTCTACAAATCGTTTTGCATTCGTAGTGATGTATGCACTTTTTTCTTTATTCTCGAGAAGAAACAAAATTTTATCACGAAAATTTTCAGCGTTATTTGCTATAAGAATCTCTTCATTTTCCCTAGCTCCCAGCGCATTATTCGCCAATGTTGTTGTAATACATGGTACGCCAATAGCCATAGCCTCCAAAAGCTTATTTTGTAAGCCAGTTCCAATAAACATTGGGGCAACAAATACTTTGGCAGCACTATAACTTGTGCGAATGTCCTCAATCCAACCAGTAACTTCAACTTGATCAGATTTTAATGCTAATACTTCTTTAGAAGGATTTGCACCTGCTAAAATGATTTTAGTGTTCTTTTTTAATAATGGTAGAATTTCGTTCACAATATATTTTGATGCCGTAATATTAGGGGGATAACTCATATTGCCAGTAAATACGAGATCTGCACGCTTTTCGGACGATTCAATTTTGAAGAAATTAGTATCGACGCCATTAGGTACGACTGTTATTTGATCTTTATGTTTGTGGAAAATATACTTTCTATCTTGTTCTGAAATAATTGTATGATTTTCAAAATATTCAAAGATTGAGTTTTCGTAATCCATTAAACGTTTAAACTCCATTTGAAAGACTAGCTTATTAAGGCCCTTTGCTGTTTCTGACCTTCTCTCAAGTCCTTTTGAAAGGGCATCCATATAGTCGATTGTTTTTGGGCAATCGTGATAGTGTTTTACGTATTCACTGGAACGAATGAGCTGT
>Ga0114916_1001855_pt1 | contig 11563 bp, 13 predicted proteins | sample MalvirAntarct_66_FD_83501 | JGI IMG/M metagenome (GOLD analysis project Ga0114916, IMG submission 83501) | Marine viral communities from the Global Malaspina Expedition - Malaspina viral metaG Antarct_66 | ecosystem: Environmental > Aquatic > Marine > Oceanic | place: West Anvers Island... | reverse complement strand
TCCTATTCGTTGGGGCGCAGCATGGACAGTGTCAAACATTGCGCAGTTTCATGGTGGCACAATGGAAGATGCTATGAACAGTTACATTGATGAGCGCCGCTCACAGAACCGCCGCCCGTTTATAGACGGTCCTCACTTTGAACTTATGGTTTAGGAACGAAAATGCCTTTACAAATTCTTAAATACAACCCCGGTATTGTCAAAGATATAACGGAATACTCAGCAGGAAAGAATGGCCCCTACTGGGTCGATAGCGATCTTGTGCGTTTTAAGAATGGATATCCAGAAAAACTGGGTGGATGGCAAAAAGATGTTATCTATGGCCTAAACCCATCAGGGGCCTCAACTTCAACAGAAATTTCTATTGAAGGCATTGCCAGACGTATGGTTTACTGGAGATCCTCAACGGATGGGGAAGATCGCCTCGCCATTGGCACACACAACCACCTGTTCATATACCTAAATGGCTTACTATACGATATCACACCATTAAGAAAAACTTCGGCAGGTTTGAGTAACCCAATAGCAACAACCAGTGGAAGCACTACTGTAACTATCACAGATAATTCTCACGGCGCGACGACTGGAGATTGGGTAGTTCTCAGTGGAACTTCCGCTACAGGCGGCATAGCGGCTGATACTCTCAATGATTATTATGGGTATCAGTTAACAGTTATTGGAGCAAACTCTTATAGTATTGTTGTCCCAACTGCGGCAACTTCAAATGTTTCTGCTGGGGGCGGAACTGTTGCAATCAAATACTTGATTGGTAACGCCGCAAGTCTAGGCGCACAAAGTGCTGTACCAGCTCTTGGCTGGGGCGTTAGTGGCTGGGGCGAAAGCACTTGGGGTACAGCGAGAGTTGTCACGGATGCTGATGTTGCGCTAGACAATAGTTCTTGGAATTTATCTCTGTGGGGTGAAGACTTGATCGCCACGGTTCGTGGGGGCGCGATCTATTACTGGGACACGTCAGCAGGCGTAACCAACAGGGCTGTGCTTGTTTCATCTATAACGGGAGCTGATAGCGTCCCAACAGTGGCTAGAGTTACTACAGTATCTTTCCCTGATCGTCACTTCATCGCGGGGGGCTGTACAATATATGACAGTGTTGAAGTGGATGACATGCTGGTTCGATGGTCAAGCCAAGAGCAATTCGAGAAGTTTGCCCCTACGGCCACAAACACGGCTGGTGACCAGAGGCTAGAAGTTGGTACTAAGATCGTGGCAATGATTGCCGCCCGTGAAGAGACAATCATATCTACAGACGAAGCCGTATATGGCATGACCTTTGTGGGTGGTGATTTTGTATTCTCATTCCGCCTGCTGGCCACTGATTCTGGAGCTGCTGGCCTCAATACTATGATCAGTATCGATGGTGATGTTTACTGGTTGGGCAAGCGAAACTTCTTCAAATACGATGGTATCGTGCAGGAATTGCCATGCCCTGTTCAATATTATGTGTTCGATAGAATGCAGAAAAACTTTATTGAAAAAACAACAGTTGGCCACAACAAAGCGTTTAAAGAAATTACATGGTTCTATGTGTCAAACGACAACCCAGCGGGGACCATAAACCCAGAGCCAGACAGCTATGTGACATACAATTACGCCGAAAATGCGTGGACTGTAGGCACACTGGACCGCACAGTTTGGAGCGACAGCTTTGGCGCACGGAAAGTGCCGTTTGCAATCGACCCATACGGACACCTATACGAACATGAAACAGGCACTAGCGCCAACGGATCTGCTATGAACAGCTACATCGAAGGATCTCCACGCGAGATAAGCGAAAATGGTGAGACGCTATACATCGTAGACCAAGTGATACCTGACGTAACCATGACAACATCGACATCTCTTTCTTTGTATATGAACACACGCAAGTTCCCTAATTCCACTGAAACGGTAAAGGGTCCATTTACGATCACGTCATCTACGGAAAAGGTAAGCACCCGCGCCAAGGGGCGCCAGATCTCTATGAAGTTTGAAAGCACAGGTCTGGATGATAAGTGGACGCTGGGAGACTTTAGAGTCAACTCAAGACAGGATGGGCTACGATAATGGCACAGGGATCTCCACTTGCAGTATTACGGCTACCCAAGCCGCCAACTAATTACAATCAGGGCTACATGGCTAGATTGACCAATACGCTTGAGCTTGAGAAGCAAGCGACTTACTTTGCAGCGTCAACAGGTCTTCAAGTGGCTGTTGATCAAGCCGAAGCTACAGCGTGGTTCGTATCGTAATGCCAAATAATTATAAAAATGCAAAAGTTGATCTTACTGGCACAGGTGTCACAGTTTTGTACACAACCCCCCCAGCCACGACTGCTTTGGTTAAGTCCATACTGGTGTCTGAAGACACTGGAAACGCGGACACAATAACAGTCACAATTACAAACGCCAGTTCGGCTGTATTTTCTCTCTTCAAAACTAAGGCTATCGGTGCTAATACTACTGTAGAACTTTTAACGGAACCGCTGGTTGTGGAAGAAAATGAAATATTAAAAGTCACAGCGGCAACTGGAAATAGGTTGCATGTAGTGGCCAGCTTACTGGAGATTAACTAATGGTTAATGTTTTACAATCACGTTTGATAAATGACAACCTTGGTGCGTTACCTAATGTTTACAACAACAATAGCTATACCAATCCAGATCCAGTCTCGCGAGATCCGATGGTTGAGAATGAAGATGGGACTTACACAATCCCAACGTATGAACGTACAGTGATCGATATTCCTGATGACTATGATTGGACGCAATACGGTGAAGCCGGGAACGCCCTTCGCTATTTCAATCAGATTAGAACTGGTGAGATTACATACGATCCCGCAGATGATAAAATTGACGTTGAGGCTTTGACTGAAACTGATCCTAATGCTCCGCCTCTTACTGATGAAGCAGAGATGATCAAGCAGGAGCTGATTGGCACGGCCAAGCAGCTTGCTGCTGGCGTGGGCGCTCAGATTGGCCGTGCCTATGCAGCCACAGGTGAAATGGGTTCAGCTTTAGATGCTTATACAAGCCAAGATGAATTTAAAGATTTTCTTTTCCCGACTGGTGATGGCGCTACTGCTAAAGTAGAATTTAGTCCCTTATCAGATAATGCAGAAATTGCTAAGTTTGATGCGATCATTAACAAAAAACCAGAGACCCAAACGGATCTTGCTATACAAGAGCAAGCAAAAGCAGATAAAAAATCATTCCTTGCTAACGCGGATACAGGCCCAACAGGTTATGTAGCAGGCTTAAAAGATCGGGGTAGTCTAGGTCTTTTCGGTAGAGATCAAACAGCCGCAGGTAGGGCAAACTTGTATGGAGGCGTTGGCGCTGGCGTAGCCACAATAGCTGCAAACCTGATCGCTGGCAAAAACCTTAAGGAATCAGTCAAAACTGGCGCAAAAGTTGGCGTAGGTACTATCGTTGGTACGACAATCGGTGGCCCTATTGGCGGTCTGATCGGTGGTCTTCTAGGTGGCCGCGTGATCTGCAACGAACTTATGCGTCAGGGCATCATGACCCGTAAGCAAGTCGTTCTGGACTACAAATTTACTGAAGATTACCTGACGCCGCAGCACGTTGCTGGATACCACGTATGGGCTGTCTGGATGGTAAAGCAAATGCGTAAAGGCCGTTTGGTTAACTTTTGGACGCACGTTGCTGGACATCGCGCTAATGAGATCGCCTACATCTACGGCAAACGTGACAAACCTGATTATTTGGGTAAAATGTACCGCAAGATCTTAGAACCAATTTGCTGGTCTATTGGCTTCTTCTGCCAAAAAACAGACTGGACAGTCCTATATAAAGAGAAGGAAATCTAATATGGCCCGTGAACCAATGAAAATGGACCGCATGGAAGGCGCTAATATGAACGCCGACAACCCAATGCGTAATCTCCCACCAGAAGCGCAGAAAAACCTGCTACAGCCAGACGAAGACATCGCAGCAATGCTGGTGGCACGTCTGTCAGCTATGTCAGAGCAAGAGCTGCAAATGCTGGACACTGTCATCACCCCAGAGGTGGCGCAGGTTCTCATGAAGCTCCTCCCAGAGCTGCAAGAGCTTATCGCGGCAGTAGAGGGCGGCGGCGCACAACAAGCCCCACAGGCGGCTCCACAGGCGGCTCCAGCTATGGGCGCACTAGGCGGCATGGCTTGATACTAAGATTGGCAACAGTCGAAGACTTATCTGAGTTGTACATGATGTTGTACGTCATGCACTCAGAGACAGTTGACGGTACATCGCCAATCAACTCTGAAAAGCTGACTGCTGTAATCAGTGATGCTCTACACAGAGGCATTGTCATTGTGGCGGAAGTTGACGGAAAAATTATAGGATCTATCGGTGGGATGGAAACGTCCGACTGGTGGTCCGACAAATTATACTTGGCTGATCTCTGGTTTTTTGTGTATAAAGAGCATAGAAATTCAAGAGCGGCTCTAACGCTGGTGAAAAGTTTCCTAGAAATAGGTCGAGACGCCAAAATATCGGTCAAGCTGGGTCATGTCTATTCTGGCGACATTGACCGAAAAGACAATTTTTATGAGCGACTTGGCATGGCCAAAGTTGGATCGCTCTACATGGAGGCTTAAATGGGCAGCTTTTGCAAAACATCATATACTCAGTTGCCATCTGCGACTAATACAGTAGCAGGAACGGAAATCCCAGAATGGGTAGCCGCTGCTGGTCGTGAGGCGTTTTCTACCGCATCAGGAATTGCTTCTGAGACATACCCTATATATGAAGGCGCACGTCTCGCAGGAATGTCAGGCAAAGAAGAAATTGGGTATGATGCACTCCAAACTGGTGCTGAAGATTATCTTCCCTTTATGAACGATGCCAGCGCAGTAGCTGATACATTGGGGACTGGCTACGGAGCCATGACTCAAGAAGAACTGTTGGGTGATCCTTTCAGCCTTGAGGCAGCACAGCCATACATGGACATATACCAGTCTGCTTTAGACCCTGCTGTTCGTGAGATTGAAGAACAAACTACTCGCGCACAAAATGATGCCCGTGCAAGGGCCTCAACAGGTGGCGGTGCATTTGGTTCTCGCTTGGGAATTATGGAAGGCGTAACCGCTGGCAAGGGCATACAGGCTGCTGGAGACTTGAGGGCGGGTGCTGCCCGTGATGCTCTAGGTTTTGCCACTGACAGATTTGAATCTGACCGCCAAGCACGTTTTGGTGCGGATACTCAGGCACGTCAGGGCTACGAGACAGATGAGGCGTCTCGCATCCAGCAAATGGAAGCGTATCAAGGCATGGCCCCACTAACTCAAGACTTACAAAGACAAGCTGCGGCTGGTCTTATTACGGCAGGTCAAGCGGAACGTCAGCTTGATCAGCAAGCTATGGATATAGCATACGCTGATTTTCTTGATCAAAAATTGTATCCACAAGAGCAACTCAACTTTGCCCTTGGCGCTCTATCTGGCACTCCGTACAATTCGATCAATCGCAGCTACCAGTCTGGTACTCAGATGTCTGCTAACCCATCTCTGTTCGGGCAGGCGTTGGCTGGCGCAGGCAGTCTGTACAGCGCGTATAAAATGTCACAATAGGTAAGGGTGGATTTAGATTATGGCAATTTATGGTGCTTCAGGAACAGATCCTCTATTAGAATCTATGGGCGTTCTGAAAACTTTAGGCGGCAGCGCAAAGGCTGGACAGCAGGCTATGGATTTTGCCAACCAGCTTTACCCACAAGTAGCAGAAGCCGATCCTTGGGAAGCTGCGTTCCAGTTCTTTACTGAGATGGGCCGTCAGGCATCGCAGCCCGGTGCAACTGTGCTTGGCGCTGCTGTTAGTTCCGGTCAAGCTCCGATGGACTATCTGAACGCCAAGAAAAAAGAGAAACTTGAGACAGACCGTGCGCGGATGCAGACTGCTGTCTCCTTGGCTCCAAGTTTGAAGGCTCCTGTCGTTAAGGCGACATATGGCAAGCCTGATTTCTACATGGTTTCTAACCAAAATGAAGACGGAACATTTACTGATCCGATAGAGACAGCCCTTACGCCAAAACAGTTCTCCCAGCTTCCTACAGATGGCACTGTTCGAGTTACTTCTGTGCCGAAGACTTCTACTAGCGTAGACAACACCCGAATGGATGTTATTCTTAAAGGGGTTACGGACGATTTAAATACAACTATTGATGAAAGAGTTACAAGTATTCCTCGCGGTTCTTTTGACACCACAAAACACTTTCCAGCCTCCGCTCTCCCAAAAGATTCATCAACATCTGAAGACAAAACCCGCATGACTGTTATTTTGCGTGACTCCGCAGACAATCCTGCGACTCAAATTGATGAAAGAATTATAAGCATTCTTAGAAGTGATTTTGATGAAACAAAACACCTTCCAACTGCGGCTCTTCCAGATGAAAAATCGCCACCACAAGGATCTGCGCCAGAACGCGCTACTAATAGAGTTTTTGATTTTGTAGATAGTTTCGTGGCAAATCCTAATGTTGTAAATTCTAGATCTTTAGGAACATTTATTAATGATGTCACAGATATGTCAAAAACAGAAACTATTACTTTTGTAGAAGACGGAGTTTCAAAAACTGCCACTTATCCCGGCAAAGATGCATACAAAATAATTGAACAGTCATATGGTTTAGAAATTGCTAATCAAATTAGGGAGATTGCATCTCAACAGCCTATCGGGGTAGAAATCGATTCCGATGATGAAGATAAACAACCAAAAACTGAAACTATTGTGATTGCTGGCAGGGAATTTACGGTTGTTAGTTCTGCCCCTAAAAACATACCAAAGGAAGCGGCACAAGGTATCGTTGATGCTCGCGGTGGCATGAGAGATGTTAAAATAGCTTCCGATCTTATTTTTCCAGATGGTGTATTCAACAAAGCCATTGTCATTGCTTCAAATGTAATTCCCGGCGGTGGTGTAGGCCCAGAGGGCAGTTTAACTGGTAACTCAAGAACTGCATACCAAGCCATGAAAAGATCGATTGAGCTTTTGCTTCGTGCCAGATCTGGCGCGGCTGTACCGCCAGCAGAAGTTGAAAATTACATGACACTGTATTATCCATCAAGTTTTGACAATGAGGCTCAAGCCAAAAACAAACTAGCGGTATTGGCGCAGTATTTTACAGATACAAATCAACTTCTGTCGCAAGGCAAACTTTTGTACGATCCTAAAACCCCAGAATCAGATAGAAAATATGATCCAAATAAGCATGGTATTCCTGTAGATAGCTCCGCTTCTGGGCAGGCCACCCAAGCCCCAACGGCTATAACTGTTGTTGATGAGTATGAGATAGGTGGCGTTAAGTACAAGCAGTTGTCTGATGGCCGCATAATTGCAGAGGAATAAAAATGGCAGATCCTAAATTTACAGCTATCGATACAAGCACTGGTGCGCCAAAAAAAGTTCGTGCAATTGTAGGCAATTTTGATGATCCGACCAGAAGGCTGGAAGCGATAAAGCAATACTATCCAGACGCAGTATCGACTGCGGGTACGCCAATGGGCGAAGATAACTTTATCTATACAAATCCAGCCACTGGCCAAAAGACCCTATACAACCCAAAGGGTCTTGATATGGGCGACTATGTGTCTGTTGGTCGAGATATTGTTTCTGGTGTAGCAGGTACTGTTGGTGGAGCGGCAGCTCTTGTTGGGGGCCAGCTAGGCCCACAAGTGGCAACGCCAGAAGAGTTTGTGACAGTTCCAGCGGCGGCTGCACTGGCATCTGAGGGCGCAGGCCAATTGTACGATAGGGCTGTTGATTTTTTCCTTCCTGATCCTTTTTCAGTTGATCGCGGTAGCCTTGCAGAGCAAGGGGCTAAAGCAGCCACAAATATCGGCATGGAAATTGTCGGCGGTAAACTTGTGGAAAAAGCTGGTAGCGCTTTAGCCGCAGCTCCCGGTGCTATTACGCGAAGGTTGGCAGGCGTTGGCCCAACAAGGCAAGCCGCAGCACGGGAGCGTATAGCCGATGCTGGTGAGCTGGGAATGAAACTTCCGTCAGCAGGGACTTCAACCCAGTCTCCTTTTCTAATGTTTTTTGAGCAGCGGATGAGAGATTTTCCTACGTCATCTCCAATTATATTTGAACAGTTTGATGCATTCAGAACATCTGCGGGGCAAGCCGTTCAAGATATAGCTTCAAAATATGGCAAGCCCGTTCAAGAGGGCGGTGAGATTGGCCAGATACTACAGACAGGCGCTGAAAAAGGTTTAGCAAAATTTAAAGCCACTCAAGGTGAGCTATACGATGCAGCTTTTGACTTGGCCCCAAATGCTAGTGGGCGTGTAAATAATGTCATGGAATTACGCGCAAAGCTCAAGGATGAATTGTCTAGGGCAGAGCAATCTTTGCGCCCGTCCATGCAGGCAGCTCTTGATGAGACTGATAGGTTGATCTCAGATTCCCAATCTGGCGGTGGTATAGACTTACAAACTCTTCGCCAGCTTCGGACAAATCTTCGTAGAAAAATAGATGGCTTAAAAAGACAAGGTTACGGCGATTCCGCTAGTTATCTAGACACAGTCTATACGTCTCTGACTAATGACATGAAAGATTCCGTAACAAATTACGGTGGTGAACAAGCTAATAAAGCTCTTTCAAAGGCAGATATTTACACCAGAAATAGACAGAGGTTTGATGTTCAACCTGTCTTTGACCAACTGCATAAAGAAAAAAGAACTGCCGTTCAGGCTTTTAATTTTATGATGCAAGGTACAAAAGAAAGCGGCGAGCAGTTAAAAAAGATATTGAGAAATATCCCTGCGGCACAGCGTGGAGACATAAAGGCGTCAGTTCTTAGCAGGCTTGGTATGACTAGCCCCGCTGGTCAGGATGCAATTGAAGAGTTCTCAACCGCAAAGTTCTTGACGAATTACTCGAAACTAGCCGATAGCGCAAAGGATGCATTGTTTGGAAAAGGAAACAATAGGGCTGATTTAGATAGCCTTGTTGAAATGTTAAACGATGTAAAATCCACTGACGCATTTGCAAATAATAGCAAGACAGGTCAGACTATTGGTTTCACCGCCACGCTCAGCCCACTTGTGGCTGGATTGGGCATGATTGGCCAAGGGTACGATGTGGGTTCAGCGGCTACTACAGCAGCGGTTGGATTGGCTGGGGCCGCTCTTGCGCCATATGTGTCAGCGCGTCTTGTTACAAAGCCAGAGTTTGTTAGGTGGCTTGTAAAGTCTGGTCCGCAAATGGGTAAAAACCCAAACAGTGTAAAATACCATTTGGGCAGGCTGATGGAGATTTCTTCAAGAGACTCACAGTTTAGGGAAGACGCACTATCCTATATTGAGGCTTTGGGTGGCGCTATTATGCCCGGCGAGGCTGAAGCCGCAACAATTGAGCAGCCTATAGAGGACATTGACATCACACAGTCCCCGGCGTTGCAAAGCCTGATCCAAAGCACGAACCCAGCTCTGTTAAGCCAAGCTCAATAAACTGAATTTGCGTTGAGGATCATCCCCTCAACGTACTTCCAATCCTCTTTCAATAGGTTGCCGTTTTTGCTCCAAGTCGCCATCTCCATGAACCTCTTGGGACTGGGCCGATCTAGGAGGCTTGCAGCGCACTCACCCCAGAACAGGCATGTGACTATGCCAACGCGGACAACCACCCACGCGCTGCCGCCACTGTCGATGTAATCCTGCATCCACTTGGCTTGCTCTAAGCGTAGGCCCGTAGAGACGCGCTTGCCCCACTCCTCCAAGTGAATGATTTCCATCCAGCCTGTGGGCCAGTCGCCCTTGCCAATGTAGTGGAGGTTGGGCGTTCCGCCCTTCCCATCCACCTTGTAGAACTTCATGTTGAGATTATCGCGCAGTGCAATGCGGAGGTTTTCCTGACCCTTATTCATATTCATCATCCAGCTCCAGCTCGCCAGAGCCATCGCACATATCGCAAGTGTCTTCGCGGAAGTCATCAGCAGCGATTTGCGCCTCAACTTTGCCATCGCCATTGCAGACGTGGCAGGCTCTTGTGCTTACCATTTGCTTCAATTCTATTGACCAGTCATTAACTTTAGACATTTTAAGATCCTTTCTAAGAGGTTAATTATTTTGAAATCCAGTATTCCATCATCAGGCATTCCTTGTGAGGAAGATCCGCTGGTGGCTTCATAGACATGAACTGATTCATTCTTACAATCAGTTTGGTCATTGTGACCCTGCGAGAATTGATGATGTATCCACTCTTGCGTAGCTTGGTTAGCTGTGCTGCTGGATTGCAGACACCAAACATATTCATCGCCTCAATCAGCGAAATTGGATTGCCCTCAAGCATATGATCTTGCATTGCCTGTGATGACGGAAAGCCTTGTGAATTTGCCATTTGGTAGTCCTTTCTAAGAGGGGTGGTGGGGGCCGAAGCCCCCGGTTGATTAGGCTTTCTTTGTTGCCTTCAAGATACCTGCCTTGCAGGCTTTGCGGTTCCAGTCGGTGGTTCCGATTACAGTCCAGTCCCACTCTGTTTCAACTTCTGGATGACCAACGTGCCAAGCGACATAAAATTCTCCTGTGCAAAAACAGATTGCGTCAACGCCAAAATCTTCTGGTTTGATTGGCGTTTCTTTTTTATCAATTATGTTTGTGGCCTTCGAGTGCCATTCCCATTTGATACCAGATTTTCCACCTACGATTGGCGCAACATTGCGAGGATTAGCCAACTCTACCATGAACAAGCTACCGTTTTTCTCAACGTGCGAACCACCATGCGACCCAGCAATTTTGATGTCGCCAAGCAGATCGCCTTTTTTGCCGTCTGTAAAATCAAAAACTTTCATTTTGTAGTCCTTTCTAAATCTCTCTATACAACTAATATAGTGGCCCCAGCACATAATGCAAGGGCCAAGAGGAAAGTTTTTTATTATCGTTTAAACCAAGGGGCTTATGGCCTTTTATTCCAAGACCTCCCGATCTACGATGCCCACGCTGATCAGCTCATCAAGCCGCGCCTTGTTGGCAATGATGCTGATCTCATCCAGAAAGAAACTCTTCTGGAGAGCTGTCACAGCAGCCGCCATTGTGATCAAGCCCATTGGGCGCTTGGCAAAGCTGGCAATCGTGGTGTCGCAGTTCGATCCCTCGAACTTCGCGTCAGTCACGCGGATGATGACTTTCCAACCCTTGGGTGTGGATTTGCAGATCAATTGTTTTCTCATGGTGTATTCCTTTCTAAGAGGGGGTGGTGGGGGCCGAAGCCCCCTTGCTTGGTTATGCTGCTTCTAATTTCAGCCACACGGGTTCACATGCTTGTTCGTAGCACCGCTGAATAAAATCAGCGCGGATGGATGGATCATTGCAGAACTTCTCGCGCAGGATAGAATATATGCGGCTAAAGCCGTCGCCATGCGGCTTAAGCATCCACGCCCAAGTGGTGCGGTCAGTCTTATACAATGTATGTTGCTCATAGTGTGAGACCTCATGCAGCACTTGGATGGTGTTACCGTGATCGACATCGCCAGTCCCCACAAACATGCCGCCGCATTTTGGATTAGCGTCAAACGATCTGTATTCGCTCCAGTAGACGTGGCCGTCGAGAACTTTATTCTCAAAG
>Ga0114916_1001850_pt1 | contig 11591 bp, 11 predicted proteins | sample MalvirAntarct_66_FD_83501 | JGI IMG/M metagenome (GOLD analysis project Ga0114916, IMG submission 83501) | Marine viral communities from the Global Malaspina Expedition - Malaspina viral metaG Antarct_66 | ecosystem: Environmental > Aquatic > Marine > Oceanic | place: West Anvers Island... | reverse complement strand
GAATAATTGTCTGTCTTTTATAAAGGACAATATCCAACCCCAAGCATATAAAACTTGGTTTGAACCTATTACAGCAGTCAAACTTACTGACAATGCTTTGAGTATTCAGGTACCCAGTAAATTTTTTTACGAATGGCTTGAAGAGCACTATGTCAAAATTCTTAAAGTGGCCCTTAATAAGGAGCTTGGAGAACGCGCAAAATTGGTTTATGTCATTAAGATGGAAAACACTTATGGCAATAAACAACCTTTTACTGAAAGAATACCAAGTTCAAATAGAGGGGCGGTAAAATCTCAAAATGTTGATATCCCATTAAAAAATAAAAATCCTGAATTAAAGAATCCGTTTGTAATTCCTGGAATAAGAAATGTTAAGATTGAATCACAACTTAATCCTAATTATAGTTTTGACAACTTCCTGGAAGGTGACTCAAACCGATTGGCTAGAAATGCAGGATTAGCTGTAGCAAACAAGCCAGGTGGGACGTCTTTTAATCCACTATTAATCTTTGGAGGTGTCGGATTGGGTAAAACGCATTTAGCGCACGCAATTGGCATCGACATTAAGGATAAATATCCAGAAAAAACGGTACTTTATATTTCGGCGGAAAAATTCACCCAACAATATATCGATTCGGTAAAGAAAAATAACCGAAATGATTTCATCCATTTCTACCAAATTATTGATGTCTTAATCATTGACGACGTTCAATTTTTATCTGGGAAATCAGGAACTCAAGATGTATTCTTCCACATCTTTAACCACTTGCATCAAAACGGAAAGCAAGTCATTTTAACTAGTGACAAGGCTCCTGTAGATATGCAGGATATTGAACAACGTCTGTTATCGCGTTTTAAATGGGGATTATCTGCAGAATTGCAGAGTCCGGATTTTGAGACCCGCGTGTCCATTCTGAAAAACAAACTGTATCGTGATGGTGTCGAAATGCCGGATGATATTATTGAGTATGTTGCGAAACATATCAAAACAAACGTTAGGGAATTGGAAGGTGCTATCATCTCATTAATCGCACAGTCGTCTTTTAACAAAAAGGAGATTACCATTAGCCTAGCTAAAGAAATTGTTGAAAAGTTTGTCAAAAACACCAAACGCGAAGTATCAATTGACTACATCCAAAAAGTAGTTTCAGATTATTTCCAAATGGATGTCAGCACCTTACAATCTAAAACCCGTAAGAGGCATATTGTACAAGCACGACAGTTAGCCATGTTTTTCGCTAAAAAATTTACGAAAGCATCTTTGGCGAGTATTGGGTCTCAAATTGGGAAACGTGATCATGCTACAGTGTTGCATGCCTGTAAAACGGTTGATAACCTCTCCTCTACTGATAAACAATTTAGAAAGTACGTTGAGGATATTTCTAAAAAGTTAGCGCTGTAACACGCCACTTCTATAAACACAACAACGGATCATGACAAAAATTCTGATGGTTTGCTTAGGTAACATTTGCCGATCGCCATTAGCGCACGGTATCTTGGAAGCTAAACTTCCGGCTGATCGCTTTGAGATAGATTCTGCCGGAACGGGCGATTACCACATCGGTAAACTGCCAGACCACCGCTCGATTACCACGGCAAAACAGAATGGGATTGATATTTCTAACCAACGCTGTAGACAATTCACAGTTTCTGATTTTGACACTTACGACATTATTTACGTCATGGATCATTCCAACTATGACAATGTGATGACGTTGGCTAGAAATGCCGACGATCGTGCCAAGGTAAAGTTAATTTTGGAAGATGCTGGATTTGATGACACTTTAGAAGTTCCAGATCCGTATTGGGGAGATGCGAAAGATTTTGATAAGGTCTACACACTTTTGGACAGTGCTTGCGATAAAATTTCGGCGAAACTACTGCAGTAATTTTTATCTGATTTTTACTCCGATGTAAAGCTTAGTGTAATTTAGAAATTTCAAAACCATTACATTAGCGCTCTAATACTCTGAATCGATAACATATGGGACAACAATTTGGCAAACTATACTTAATTCCTACAGGTTTAGGTGATCAACCAGTGTGGGACGTCTTACCCCAATCTATACAAAAAATCCTTGCATTTACTGACGATTACATTGTAGAGAATGAAAAAACAGCACGCAGATTTATAAAAGAGACCCATCCTGAAAAATTGCAACCGTCCTTAAACTTCCATGTATTAAATAAATACACGGAAGACGCTGAAAAATCAACGTTTTTAGAAGCCTGCAAATCAGGAAAACCTATGGGTTTGCTTTCTGAAGCAGGATGTCCTGCGGTAGCTGATCCTGGATCGGATATTGTGAAATTGGCCCACGAAAACAACATTCAAGTCGTCCCCTTGGTAGGACCATCTTCCATCATCATGGCGCTGATGGGATCTGGAATGAATGGACAAAGTTTTGCATTTAATGGCTACTTACCTATTGACAAACAAGAACGTAAAGCGGAACTCAAACGTTTAGAACGCGTATCGCAAGAGCAAAACCAAAGTCAATTATTTATTGAAACCCCATATCGCAACAACAAAATGTTGGAAGATTTATGGAGCATATTGCACCCACAAACGAGAGTTTGTGTGGTCTGCGACCTCACTTTGCCTACCGAATATATAAAAACATTCCCTGCGCAAGATTGGAAGCATACCAAAGTAGACTTGCACAAACGCCCAGCCATCTTTATCATTCACAAAGACTGATCATAAAATCGCTTTAGCCTTTCGGTTGGGTTTGATAAAAGAAGTATCGTACCCTGAAAAGCGTTTCATATAGTGGGAAATCGAAGATCCGTAAGCATCTGAGAAATTATAACCGCCAAAACTTCTGAGAAATTTCTTTACACTCCCGGGTCCCGCCAAATGCGCGGCTGCGAGAATGCCAGACTCCGTGATGGTAACGCCGTGAATTTCTTCACCCACAAATCGTGCAATATCCTTTCTTAAAATCCATTTGTTACGCTCAGAATTGGCCAAAAACGCCTTTTCTTGTAACTCAGGGGTGTACAAAAAGAATTGAGGATTGTAAACCCCCAAAAGTTTTAAAGTTTCCGCACCAAATTGGTACTTTCCTAAATACCCAAAATCATTTACAGTAAAATAATTACCGCGAGATTCTTTAAAAGCCAAAGCTTCCTTAAATCCCAAATAAGATTTTCCTAAATAGGGAAAATACTTATCGTAGGTCATTGTGGGGTGTGTGCCTTCTGTTGGAGACAACATAGCGATGCCTTCAGAAACCGTATAATTTAATTCCAATCCTTCCGTAGAAAATTTGGACATATCAACAGTCGTTTTTGGAAAAAGTGCCGTCATTAATATGACACAAATTGCAAAAGGGATAACAAAATAATTAGTGATTTTTTTTAACATTTTTCCTAATATTCGTAAAGCCTTTATAATTTTAAGCAGACTTAAATTTCAGCGTGCAAAGATACGTCTTTTTATTAAAGCCTCAAAATTAATCGATTAAGCTCTCTAGAAATAGATACCATGGAGCTTTAGACCATTTTTACCGTTAAACTCCACAGTTGGAAAAGGCACTTTAATTAGGTTCAAAACATCAAATACGGATCTTAATAGGTGCGATTTTGTTTCCATCCGTGAAAAATCAATATCTAAACTTAAATAGTATTGTCGCGCCCTTTTCTTACTCGCATCCAAACTACTATGAGACTCAGGATGACCAAATAGCATGCCGTCGGCACCATATCCTAAAGCGACATTCAACCATTTTGGGATATGTTCAGTTTTAAAAAACGATTGCAGGTTAAAACTTAACCAATAGGTTTGGCCGTTATAATCCTTTAAAAACTCTTCGGTTAGGCCATTTCCTAACTTTGTAGGCTGTAATTGCGCGTATTTAGTTTGATGAAACGAGTATTTAAGGGTGATGCGTTGTTCTTCCCATAGTAACTCTTGACCAATATAGATTCCACTACCTGCAGCATTGGCAGCCATATCTCCCCAAGAAAAGCCCCACTCCTTACTAAAGCCATCTAAAACCTCAACGGCGGTTAAAAATGTAAAGCCCAGTGTGGCACCATAAAGCAGTTGCTCATTTCTGCTCGCCCCACTCCATTGCAGTGCGCTGGCACCAAGTCGGCCTAACTGATAGGATGCGTACACATGGCCCATTTTATCCATTTGCAACCACTCATTGTTGTCATTTATGGTATGGAAACGCGATTGCTCATAGTCCGCATACCATAATTGGTGCAATCCTATTAAGGTGAGTCCACCAATAGCCGCCTCAGAGATATACACTGCTGTCCGTCGCGACGGATTTAAGGTATCACTCGGTTTAAGAAAATGTTCAATTTGAGACTGTGAAAATGAATTTGCGGTAGCTATTACATAAACAAATAGACAAAAAATATACCGCACCATGACTTACCTATTTACACCCTGCTGATTGATCCAGCGTACGTATTCCTGTCTGTTAACGTTGTGTTGTGCTAGGGTTTTAGCGAATTTATGGTATCCAAAATTGGTCACATCAGCTACAAAGTATAGGTAATCGTGCTTTTCGAAATTCAAAACGGCATCAATCGAAGTAATGTCAGGCATGGTAATTAATCCCGGAGGCAACCCTGCATATTTATAGGTATTGTATGGCGAGTCTAGCACTAAATCTTTATAAAGAACACGTTTGATGACCTGATCAAAATCGCCCGAAGTGTGTTTTATGGCATAAATAACCGTTGGGTCAGCTTGAAGTGGCATGCCAATCTTTAAGCGATTCATGTACACCCCGGCCACACGCTTTCGTTCATCAACTTTTGCGGTTTCCTTTTGCACAATCGAGGCCATGGTCATTACCTTTTCTGGGGTAAGCCCAATCGTTTTAGCCTTCGCCATACGGGTCTCGTTCCAGAACCGGTGGTACTCTTTAAGCATTCGTTCTCTAAACTGTTCTGCAGAGGTGTTCCAGAAAAACTCGTAGCTATTAGGAATATACATGCCTAAAGCCGTTTTTTCTGAAAAGTCATTGGCTTTTAAAAACTCCGGAGAAGACATGACAGTGTACAACTCTAAACTGTCCGCTTCAATTTGGGTAGAGATGCGCCCCGCCAATCGTTCTAAAGATTCCTGATTATTAAATGAAAGTTTAACAGGAATATTGTTGCTGCGGATAGAGTTGACTATATCATTATTATTCATGCCTTTTTTAATGGCAAATTTTCCAGCTTTAATATTGGCGGGATACTTTTTACGTTCAGCAAGCGCCTCAAATTTGTCCATGTCCTTTAAAAGTGGTTGCAATTGAGCTCTCACATCCTGATAGGTTGCATTGGTTGGAATATACACGTAGGCCTCCTCGTTATTAAAGGCGGTATTGGAGATGAACATGGTTTGATAAATATTGTAGGCGATGATGGCGGCTACTACCAAACCGACGAGCGCAATGGCGATAAAGATTTTTTTGAAATACATCTAATTATTTATAAGTTGTAAAAGATATTCGTTTTTATATATGTTGTTGGTAAAAAGCCAATCCTTTTTAACCCCCACGATCCCAAAACCTTGGTTTTGGAATAGGTTGAGGCTTGCCTGATTGCCTTCGGTGATGTTGCAATACAATTGGTGCAAGTTGAGCTGATTAAAGCTATAGTTGATTAACAACTGCAGTGCTTCCTTTCCATAGCCTTGTCGTCTGTTTTGAGTTTCCTGGATTAAAATTCCCACGCCGGCATGACTGTTTTTAAAATCAAAATCAAATAAATCGATCAAGCCAATAGCTTGATGTTGGTAATTGGAAATCACCAATCGCAATTGTTTCACCTCGTAAATATCTCTATGGGAATTTTCAAGATACTGTTTAAGGACATATCGAGAATATGGGGTTTGGGTATTACTTAGCTCCCACAGGTGTTCATCGTTTTCAATGGCGTGAATATAATTTAAATCTTCAGGCTCTAAAGCGCGTAAATAAATATGTTCCCCCTTTAAAGTCTCCATTACACTTCGCCTATAAAAACCTGTACGGCAGGACCTATTAACCATATGTCCGTGTAGCCTTCATCTTTATTTTTAAAAGCAACCTCCAATCTTCCCCCTTGCGTATTTAAAGTAATGTGATTTTTGGTTGTTTCTCCAATAAAATTCATAGCCAGTGCAACTGCGGTGACACCTGTGCCACAAGACAAGGTCTCATCTTCAACACCACGTTCATAGGTCCTAACTGAAAAAATGGCATCAGAGATTTTAGAGACAAAATTCACATTACACCCACTCTGATGGTAGGGAGCGCCGTATCTAATTCTACTTCCAGCTTCCTTAACCTGAAGTTCCGCTAAGTTTTCTTGTAATTGCACGTGATGTGGCGATCCAGTATTTAAAAAGACATGAGATTCAAACTGTTGCAGTCGAGGTACGTCCTGCATTTGCAACTGTACAATTTTTGATTCAATCTTGGCATGATGCAGCCCATCTATTGCTTCAAAAGTGGTCGAATTTTGAATCATTCCGAGAAATTTCGCAAATGCAACGATACAACGCCCGCCATTTCCACACATAGTACTTTCATTGCCATCAGCATTGTAATACACCATCCTAAAATCATGCTCGTTATGAGGTTCGAGAAGGATCAATCCGTCAGCTCCAATGCCAAAACGTCTGTTGCATAACGTTCTAACGTATTTGGTATCATTTTTGTCAAAGGTTAATAGACGATTGTCAATCATCACAAAATCATTACCTGTTCCTTGATATTTATAAAAAGTCTGTTTCATAGGTTTGGCAAATATAGGAAATATGGATGGTTTTAACGCGGCTAACTTTTGCGTTAAATATCGTTAAATGAAGCTACGATCATCAAATAAAAAATTAATTTTAAACGTTAAACACGTATCTATTTACTTTATTACTCTTATTAATTATTATTAAACTCTAATTAAAATGAAGAAGATTTTAACCCTAATTTTAGTATCAGCATTAGGTGGAATCATGACACTTTCTGCCTATAAATATTTCTTAGAAGAGGATGACATTGGCACTACTTTGGCCACATCCGATTCTAGTCTATCTTATTTCCCAACGAGTAACACAGCGGTCAGCTCCTACGGAACATTATATGCGCCCGATTTTACGGAAGCCGCAGAAAACGCCGTGCATGCTGTTGTTCACGTAAAGAACACCACTATCAGCAGAGCGCCGATGACCATGCAAGATCTATTTATGGGTAGAAGTTCTGAACGTGCCCAAGTAGGCACAGGCAGTGGGGTGATCATATCACCGGACGGTTATATCATTACCAATAATCACGTAATTAATGGTTCACAACAACTTTCTATAACCCTTAATGACAACAAAATTTACGAGGCTGAGTTGATTGGAACTGATGAAAAAACAGATATCGCCCTCTTAAAAATAGATGCAGGAGAAGCATTACCGTTTGCCACTTTTGGAAATTCAGACCAAGTAAAAGTTGGTGAGTGGGTTTTGGCGGTGGGCAACCCGTTTAACCTGACCTCTACGGTGACTGCCGGAATTATTAGCGCAAAATCAAGAGACCTGTCAGGGATTAATTCACAATCTTTTTTACAAACAGATGCCGCTGTCAATCCTGGAAACTCTGGTGGGGCACTTGTCAACACAAGAGGAGAGCTTATTGGAATTAACACAGCCATCACCTCCCAAACCGGATCCTATATTGGTTATTCTTTTGCGGTGCCAAGTAATATTGCCCGAAAAGTAGTAGAGGATATTATGGAATTTGGAAATGTCCAAAATGGTATTTTAGGCGTTAGAGGTGGCGAACTTAATAGTAAATCTGCCGAGTCTTTTGAAGTAAGTGCCACTCAGGGCTTCTACGTAAGTGACGTTGAAGAGCGTTCTGGTGCCGATAAAGCGGGCATTAAAAAAGGAGACATCATTAAAAAGATCGATAACATTACAATAGCCAAATTTTCAGATTTGAGTGGGTATTTGAGCACCAAACGCCCCAATGATGTGGTTGATCTGTATATTATCAGAAATGGATCTGAAAAGAAAATTCCGGTCACTTTATCAAAGAGTGAAATCATGACCATAGAATTTTTGGACATGCAATTGCGAAATATCCCTAGTGAGGTTAAAAAAAGCAGCAATATTACGAATGGCGTTGCGGTCATTAAAAATGAAAACTATGCACTATATAAAAACCTTGGCATCAACACTGGTTACGTGATTACTGAAATTAACGGCGAAGTCATAAAAAATGTGGATGATATCATGAAGCTCAAACTTAAGTATGGTGATGATTTAGAAAAGAACATCAAAAAATTATCGGTCATTACAAGTTCAGGTCAAAAAGAGAGTTTTATCTTTAGATAATTGAAGCACTAAAACCAAATTTTAACCCTTTGGAACAAATCGTTTTCAAAGGGTTTTTTAGTGAACAAAAGCTTACGAAAACGTTTGAAATATATTACTTTTGCAATTCCGAATAGTCGGCATAAACACAACAATGTTCTGCCTAAAAGGCAGACACTCTAAACTTTGAAACAATGAGTTTGAATGGAATTTATGAGAACGAATTAGCTTTTCAAGCAGACCGAAGGAAAGCAACGGTTGAATTTATCAAAATAGTCAGTGATCTGTGGTACGATAGATCTATTGAACTGGTACTCTTTAGAAATCAATTGATTGACAGAAATGTCAGTGAAATTTTAAATTTGCATGAATATGCAGGTGCGTTTGTTCAGAAGCCAATTTCTATTTTCGATTCTGTTGAAATCGCTCAAGCCATCAAGACCTTGGATGTACCACCAGCAAAACTGGATATCGGAAAACTGACGTTTGAATACCATTTAGAAGACCAGAAATACTCAAACGCTACCGCTTTTGTAGCAGACAGGCTGAAAGGCGCGAGTAGAACTGAAATGAATAAACCAAAAGACGTTGTACTTTATGGTTTTGGTCGCATCGGCAGATTGCTTGCTCGTGAACTGATGACAAAAACTGGTAAAGGCAGTCAAATGCGTTTGAGAGCCATCGTGACCAGAGGGAAAATCGATCAAACAGTTTTAGAAAAAAGGGCATCGTTACTCCGCAATGATTCCGTCCACGGTGAATTTTCAGGAACGGTGATCGCAGATTTAGATAACAGCGCTTTGATCATAAATGGTACTACCGTAAATATCATTTCAGCCAATGCGCCCGAAGAGATTGACTACACTAAATATGGTATCAATGACGCCTTGGTTATTGATAATACGGGTGCTTTTAGAGACAAAGAGGCGTTAAGCAGACACCTACAGTCTAAAGGCGTGAGCAAAGTTTTATTGACGGCTCCTGGAAAAGGTATTCCGAACATTGTACACGGAGTTAACCATTTAGACCATGATCCAGATACGGTTGATATTTTTTCAGCGGCATCCTGTACGACGAATGCCATCACGCCAGTTCTGAAAGCAATAGAAGATACTTTTGGCGTAAAACATGGCCACTTAGAAACCATTCATGCCTATACCAATGATCAGAATTTGGTAGATAACTTTCACGATAAATACCGTCGTGGTCGCGCTGCCGGTTTAAATATGGTCATTACCGAAACGGGTGCAGGCTGCGCTGTGGCTAAAGCCTTACCATCTTTAGAAGGAAAATTAACCTCAAACGCCATCCGCGTTCCTGTCCCTAATGGCTCTTTAGCCATTTTAAATCTAGAATTGGATACCCCAACTTCTTTGGAAGGTATAAATACTACCATGAAAAAATATGCTTTAGAGGGACATCTCGTAGAGCAAATTAAGTATGAGATGAGTGATGAATTGGTATCCAGTGACATCATAGGATGTTCCGCTCCAGCAATTTATGACAGCAAGGCAACCATTATGAGATCTGATGGAAAGAATGTAGTTCTATACATTTGGTACGACAATGAATATGGATACAGTCACCAAGTGATGCGCTTGGCAAAATATATATCTAAAGTAAGACGTTATACATATTATTAGTAGGCCCAACATCTAAAAGATAATTATTACCGTATATAACAATAGCCTCCTAAATGTGAGGCTATTTGTTTTAAATACGAGTTGACATCTATTTTATTTTTTATCTTGTTCAAATTTTAACATCATCAGTAAATCTAAACGAATGCATTCATTAAAAACTTTAACTTTTACACTTCTCGCCAGTCTATTTTTTGTAGTGGGCAATGCTCAAGAACCGACAACTAAAGAAGAAGACAAATTATCTTTAACTGAAGGAAGTATTGACAACCAATTTGAATATGTGATTCAAAAATCGAATAACTGGCAAGACTACAAGAATGTCAAAAAAACCTGGTTGTACCAGTTAAAAGCACATACGCTAGATTCTTTAAAAGCGTTTCAAAATAATTTAACAAAAACTCAAAATACGGTTGACAGTTTAGCTCAAGAAATCACGAGCTTAAAAAGCAACCTCTCTGAAACCAAAACCACCTTAGCGGAGACCAATGAAGAAAAGGATAACATGGCATTGTTCGGTTTACAAATGAGCAAGGGCAATTATAATGTGTTAATGTGGAGTATCATAGGCGGCCTATTAGCCTTGTTACTATTGTTTATCTATAAGTACAGAAACAGTAATTCTGTTACCAAATTAGCTCAAAAATCTTTGGTAGAAACTGAAGAAGAGTTTGAAGAGCACAGACGCACAGCTTTGGAGCGTGAGCAAAAAGTACGCCGCCAGCTTCAAGACGAAATCAATAAGCAAAAAAGCATTAAGTAAATCACTAAAATCTGTAAGGCAACTTACAGATTTTTTTTCTCTGCACTATCATTGAAGACTGCCTACTTTTTTCGCATCTTTGCAGCGTAGATAGATTACCATGCGCATAGATATTATAACGGTATTACCTGAATTACTAAAAAGCCCTTTTGAGGCTTCAATTTTGAAACGTGCTATTACAGCAGGTTTGGTAGAAGTCCATTTTCATAATTTAAGAGATTACACTACGGACAATTACAAATCTATAGACGACACCCAATTTGGTGGTGGCGCGGGGATGGTGATGATGATTGAGCCCATAGACAAATGCATCTCTAAGCTAAAAGAGGAGCGCGACTATGATGAAGTCATCTATATGACTCCGGACGGAAAAACCTTAAATCAAGGCATCGCTAATACCCTTTCTCTAAAAAAAAATATTATCATACTCTGCGGACACTATAAGGGTGTTGATCAACGGGTACGGGACTTACTCATTACCAAGGAGATCTCCATAGGAGACTATGTGCTTTCTGGGGGCGAACTGGGCGCCGCGGTACTTTGTGACGCGGTAATACGATTGATTCCGGGTGTTTTGGGAAATGAAACTTCGGCACTGACAGATTCCTTTCAGGATAATTTGTTGGCACCGCCAATCTACACAAAACCAAGGGAGTATAGGGGCATGAAAGTTCCTGAAATATTATTCAGTGGGCATTTTTCGAAGATAGAAAAGTGGCGTGAGGATAAGGCTTACGAGCACACCAAGGAAAGACGTCCGGATTTGTTGGAGGATTGATTTGGTATCAGTGGGCAGTATTCAGTGGCATTATTCAGTTGGCAGTAATCAGTTTATAGCGAACAACCGATTTACTGTACTGGATTTCTAAAATAGAAATTTACTAATATTTTAGGG
>Ga0114916_1001849_pt1 | contig 11593 bp, 12 predicted proteins | sample MalvirAntarct_66_FD_83501 | JGI IMG/M metagenome (GOLD analysis project Ga0114916, IMG submission 83501) | Marine viral communities from the Global Malaspina Expedition - Malaspina viral metaG Antarct_66 | ecosystem: Environmental > Aquatic > Marine > Oceanic | place: West Anvers Island... | reverse complement strand
GCCTTAGTGTAACGGGCCGAGACCGAGTCGTAGAGATTATCTTCTACGGCCTCTTCAGTGATCGCGAATCCCATTGCCACCGTCTGATGGACATAACGGGCCGTGAAGTTTTCTTGCGCCGTATCATAACTGATCGCGGAGCCTTCCGACTTTACGGGTGCTGCACCAAACCCAGCGAGTTTGACTTCTTCCTCGAATGCTCGATCCGAAGATTCCGTCTCATAAACCTCACCAGCCTCATCTTCATACTGCTGATACTCCAACCCGAATAGAGCGTTAAGCCCAGGGAGGAGTTCCTTCATCATTTGCGCTCTTGAAATCGCCATTATTTACTCCTTCCTTATCCGAGTTGCCGGCCGAGGCCAGCAGGAGTCCACCGAACAAGAACGTCGGGGGTAGTTGAAGTGTCACTTGCATCCGCTGGTCCGACGACAACAATTGTCGCAGACGCCCCAGTCGCCGCAGCGAGAGCAATCGTGACACTGGAGTTACCAGTCTTCACATTGCCACCAGCACCAGCCACGAGCAGGTTCAACCATCCGACATACTTCTGTTCCCATGCAACATTTGCCTGGACCTTGAAGATCGTGCCCTCATTAGGAGCAACAAAAGCCATCGCTTCCGTGTTCCCGGCGTTGCCATCATATCGTTGGCCCCACTGAGGAGTGCCTGTAGAGTCTACCCAACGGGCTCCCACCAACACGCCAATAGCAGCCAAGCCAGTAACAGCATTACTCACATTGATGCCTGTAGTGCCATTGTCAGTAGTCTTGTCGTATACGACGGTATCACCATTAAAAATGGCGGTACCATACGCATCTTTTCCAATCGGTAGCTCAATGAAGCCTGCGGTTTGATAACCCGCACCCCCTCGTTGAACTGGTCTCAATCCATAGCCAGCAGCCATTGGACTATCTCCTAATAATATTAGCGATAGCCGACAATGGGAAATCCATTATCAGTCATCGCCAAACGAAATCCGCGACCGCCGCTCCGGCTGAAGCATAGGCATACGCGAATCTTGCTCTCTGAAGTAATTGCGATCAACTGCGTCCATCTGTTCAGCAACCTCATTATTGGCGTGTTCTTGAATCTGCGCGCCTATCTCAGAAGGGCGGGAGCAGAGAAGAAGTCCACCGATAAGGACATTGTCTGGATACTGACTACCTCGATCTGAAACAATCATCAGTTCAGGGTAATCAGTGGAAAGAACAGGTTCCCATCCTTCTCGCAAAGCTTGCGAAACATTGATGTTATCTGCCTCTCCCCGCATAGATGCTCTCACATACCGAAAGTCCAATCCCTCGCGAGGATTAGGTGACGGTGTGAGTGCCGCAGGTTTCCACGGTGCCGATCGCTGTGTCTTTTCTCGCGTTTCAACTTCTCGTGTACGAGGAGCTTGTTCTCTTTTGCTGCGCGATTCAGTCATTACCTTGTCTCCTTCAGGAGCTGTTTGGCGTACTGTTGATTTGTTAACCCCAGGCGCTTCGCGAGGGCGACTGCGGTAGAAGTTAGTTGCACTTTGCGTGGCTTGTTTGTTGCGCGCCCTGCTGACGCGACCACGGTCGATGTTCGAGAACTCGCAACAGGCTCTTCCTTAGCCCCTCCGCCCTCAAACCGATCACTGAATACCTGACGTACCCTCTGATCAATCTTATTGTAGTACTCGTCACTATGAGGATCAACACCAGCCTTAACAAGGTTGGAATGAACACCATATGCAAGTGATGTCATCTCATCGTCTTTACCAAACCACCCGTTCTTAGACATCCAATTTTCCAGCTTAGGATCTTTGGGAGCCGGTGGTGGCGGGGCAGGTTGACGGAGATGGTCAGGAACAACTCCTTGATTTGAATCAGCGAATTCCTTCTCTCTCTGGATACGGTTCAACGCTTCTTGAGCATCAAGGAGGTTATCAGTATTGCCCTCCTCATATGCCGCTTTGTACTGATCTCTAACCAGAGCTAACTCAGCATTGGACGAACTCTTCATCTGCTCTAGAAGCAGATTCTCACCTTGTCCCAACACATTGCGAAGCTCTTCGTTCTGACGGTGCATGTTCTCGGCATAACGAACAGCCTCCTCACGCATCCGTTCAGACGATTCCCGCTGGCGACGTTGCTCATGGTATTCATATTTGAGCTTGTTAATACGCTTACCAGCGCGACCACTGTATTCTTCGACTTCGTCCACTGAGTTGTTTTCAAACCCAACATCCGAGTCAGAGCGTGCAGATACCTGATCTTCTACAGGTCGGTCATCGATGATCTCTAGATCAAACTCTTCATTCGATTCCACATCTACAATAGGCTCAGTGAGCGCGTTGCCCATGAGGTCATCAAGTCCTAGGTCACTCATGCTCTCACAATCCCTCGCGGATCTTGGACCACCGCTTCAACAGAATCATCGTTAATGATACGGAACTCTTTCCCGTGAATGCGAAGACGCGTACCGGAGTATGCGCGCATCACAATCCAATCACCCTCTTCACACCAAGCGCCATTCGGGAACCGACTTTCATCTGAATAGGCGTCAGGCCCTTTAGTCAGAACACACCCGACAATACTTGCGACAGACTCAGCGTCTCGTCGTTCTTCGGGGATGTACAAACCACTTTCAGTCGTTTCCTCCACACCGGGCAAAGCAACTAACAGACGAAAGCCAGATGGTGCCGGTAGTTGCGATGCGGTGCTGGCATCGGGCAAGTCCGGCTTTTCGTCACTGTACTGAATCATTTCAGTCATTCTATTCAACCTTTCCATGCAAGGATTTTAATGGCATCCCAGTAAGCCATATGCGCTCATCAGAGCGAATCATTTTCCTCTACGGCAGATGTAAGTCTCTTGTACTCCGTTTCCGCAGCGTCGAGACCCATCAGATATCCACAAATCTTCTTATAGTCTTCCATGGTCTTAATCGATCCACCGATCAAAGCTTCTCTATGGCTTTGTCGGATCTGGTCTATTGCGGCTAAGAACACGTTGTCGAACGTAGGCAAAGTTTCTATTCCTTATTGTTTTCTTTAATTAGGTCAAGAGCCATTCTTGTTCCTTCCAAGACATCTCTAGATTCAATTTCACTTTCAGAAGTCTGAGCCTTGAGGATCTCAGTAAACACATCAGCCTCGATCTTATCTTCTGCTTTAATCGAATTAACTTCAATGCGCTCACGCTCAATCCCATCACGAGACCTAGCTTTATCCATATCAAGCTGGAGCCTAGCTTGACGCTCTTGCGCGCGAGACGAAACATCCTGTTCCTTGATGTCCAATTCCCGTGATCGCATCTGAAGGATTGGATCTTGAGCTTGCTCTTGTTGCTGTTGCTGTTGCTGCTCTGCCATACCCTGCTGAAGGATACGCTCAGATGCTTCAGCCACCAGCTTAGAAAGCTGCACCTCGACATCATCTGGCAGAGGCTCATCCGGTGGCGGCAAAGGCACACCAATCTGTTTCTCTATCTCTCTTCGGTATTGAAACGCTAGATGTTCTGAAACATGAGCTGACAAGGAAGCTTGCTTAACAGCAGCATCAGGAGCCATTGCCAGTAGCTCTGCCATCTTAGGTTCTTCTGCCGCCGACATATGAGCAGTGATATGAGCTTCATGGTCTTGCCACATGAAAGCCTTCACTGGATCACCCAAGATCAAGTTCATATTTTCAGAGACCGGATCTCTTGCAGGGATCTCGTCTTCTAGAGGAACAAGCTGATCTGCATCTTGTATGCCTAGCACTTCCAGCATCTGTCGATGCAGCTTAGGCAGGTCGTACAACTGAGGAGCAGTCCCTGCTAGTTGCAATGCTGCCTGATACTGCATAATACGCTGAGCCATCGTAGAAGAGTTAGGATCACTAACCGGAATAACATCGATACGGTCATCGAAGTCTTCCGGCTTCATTACTTCATCGCCATCTAGATCATACGGGTATGCGTGGGGGGAATGGTCTCGAACTATTGATTCAAGGATCTTAAACTCATGCTTCATCGCAGCATGTAGTCGAGCCTGAACGGCGGACATAACCTTCATCGATCGTTCCATGAGAGCCAATGTCGTACCTACTGGAGCCTCTTGATTCATATCACTTACATTAAGATCCGTAAGCGAAGCGAAACGACGGCCTTCTTCTACGATATTGCCTAGAAGGTTTGCCAGTACAGTGGAGGGTTCCTTGTAGGGAAGGAAGCTGATGTTCTCGGCAATCGACCCACTAGGAACATCTACATCACGGAACTCACCGGGAGAGATCGGAGTGTCATCTCCACGGATGCGGAGTCCACGAGACTTGAGACCACCGGGTAGGTTGCTAAGTGTGCCTGCATCCACCAACTGCCGAAGGATTGAAGTGGCTGACTTAGCAATCCCGCCGATCATATGGACTAGACCAAAACCATAGAATCCCAAGCCGGGAACATACTCGTAGTGAACAAAATGCTCACGCCGCATTCGGTTCTCATCATCTTCCATCCAGTTTCGACGGATAGCCAGTATCGACCCAGACCCTTGGTCAATCGTAACTACATAGGGGAGGGCAATCCCTGTGCATTCGCAATCCTCATCTCTATCCTCAAACCCTACTAGATCAAGATCTACATGCATCTCAAGGATCGTGTACCTGCTATCCGAATCATAGCTAGGACTTTCACCTGTTAGTTGGTCGTACTTCTCTTTAATACGGCTGGTCGTTGTGCTGTCATCCTGCAAATCAACGTCACGGAAGAAACCACTGACCTGTAGTTTTCGGATGTCATTAGTGTTCCGCTTCAACACATGAGTGATGCGTTCACAAGTAATGAGAGAAGAAGCGCCATACGAAACGACTAGATCTTCAGAAGGGATAAACATGGCACAAGGGCGATCCATGCTGGGATCCCAATACACCTTGCGGAAAGCAGAACCTGCAAGAGGGAGACTGAAAAGAAGCTTCTCTGTCTCAGGTCTGTACTCAGACATAACCTCCGTAGTCAGGTAGTTCATGTAGTTCTCTACACGATTCGCCTGCTGTTCTTTTTCGTTTGTCATCTTCCCGACAATGCGAGTCTTTACCGGACCACCTGCTGGAAAGATCTCACCAATCGCTTGGCTCTGGAAGCGGACAACTGCTTCAGAAAGAATGGGGTGAGTGACGCCGCAAGCACCTTCCCAAGGAGAAGTACGGTCATCGATCTTCATCCCTAGCTGATCAAGCCCTTTGACGTAGCTCTCTTCCCAATCCTTACGACTCTCTTTATCGCTGTTGTACTGAGACACCAGCTCAGATGAGACCTTACCTAGCTCATCATCTTCCATATGCTCAGCGAGGTTCTCGCCAAACTCAACTTCTTCCATAGCAGATGCATCAGGATCAAAATCAATAAGGACGCCTCCCTCATCATCTTCAATCTCGCCGACAAGATCAGAGTCCTCTTCTAAGACAAACTCTACTTCCGGCTCAGCCTCTGGGGGTAGCAGGTCAGAAAGCGTTACCGGCATCTCTGAAAGTGATTTTTCTATTGCCAAATCAAACTCCTGTAACTTTCCTTTGTCATCGAGACCAAACACCCGTTTTCGGGTTACGCTTCATTACGCCCGCAGGACTTGTATGATGTCTTGGCTTAACATAGCTAAACAAAGATTCAGATTCTCCAAGGTCATTAACTGAAGTTCTGTAATCAACCCCAACGTCTGTCTGCACTATGTCATCTATTAATGGCTGTCCCAAGAATTTAGCGACAGCGTTACGTTCCTGCGCTCTCCTTCTGGCTAGACCCATAGAGGCTGCGTTTTCTGTGTTAGCTGTATCCAGTAGCTGGTTAGCAGCCTCCATAGAGTTGTTATCTTTCACAGCTTTCGTGAAGGAAGGTGCCTTTTTGTGGAACCCCTCACCCATGTTGTAAGCCGAACTAAGGATCATGTCCTGCGTGACAGAAGGTAGATCCGTAAATCCTTCAAGGTAATTAGAGCTGTTAGGGGTGCTGTAATCGCTGTAGATACTATTGGCATAAGCATTGGATGCACTCAGAATTTTTTCATCCGATGGAGGCTTATCCTTATCTGTCCATGCAGGCAAAGTCCCTTTAGGAAGCTTCTTCCGCATAGCACCGTAAGTCTTCATAGTCATACCTGCTAGACCAGTAGGTACGTCAGTGACATCGTCACCTCTACCTTCCATCCGTAACAGATGAGGCAAGAACTCAGCCCACCGAGGATATGTCTTTAGTTCTTCCATCAGGTCTGTACTATCTCCGACCCGAAGCGTAGTTAGACATCTCGGAAACCATCCGCTGCATAGGGCCACCTTTTCGGAAACCGCCAGAACCAATCTTTGTACGAACATGTCCGCCATCCGCCATCCCTTGTGCAGAGTTAGCTACAACACTTTGAGCGAGTGACATGATTCCTTGCATTGAGGGAGGGACCGGCTGACCAGTCCCGCTGAGATAATTTCCTCCCATGCTCCCGTAAGAATCTAAACTACCGGGGGAGCTATTCGCATAGGACTGAAAAGTAGGAGCAGAAGGCAACTGAGAAGGAACATAAGGGGAGGAAGTCTGAGAAAAGTTTTGCCGAGGGGGAGACTGGCTAGAAGGGTGATTGCCCATGAACTCGTTAGCCCCCAAGAAATATTCCATGGGGTTATCGCCGGGGAGAGAAGAGCGGGGGTTACCTAGAAAAGTAGGGCTTGTATCTGAGCGCCCAGTGAAGGGAGATCGTTCCTCACCCTGTGCAATGTAGCTTCGCTCCGGGGCTTTATACTTTCTCCCGAAATGCTTAATGAGGTCTCTGTTTTTAGGGTTTAGCCTGCGGCCAGCATTCGCTTCAGAGCGAGCGTGATTAGCGTAATCGAAATACGAATTAAACTCTCGACCGTAAGGGTCTGTGTATTTTTCAAATTCAAATAAGGCCATACTAAAAAGTATCCTTCATTCTCCATTGAGCTAGGCACAGCAAGATAACAAACCCAAATAGCAAGTTGGACCAGCCAATATCGACTGAGCTGAGTTCAGGTAGGTAGTGAGGCTCAGACCAACCAGAACTCTGGCTATCAGTTATAGCCCTCGACCTCACCATCATCACATCTTCAGGAATGTCTATACCGACTTGATAACAATTATCACAAGGATCAACAACACTTGCAGACTCAACCCAACGCCAAACAACACCATTGGGTGAGTACTGGAATTCCCACGACCCTACTTCATGATCTCTATCTTGAGCCCATTTGAGGGTGTGACTTGGCATCAATAGTAGTCTGCTTTTATAGCAGCGAACTCTTCTTCATCTCGATCGTCCGAGGCCATAGGCACAAAACCCCCTTGGCGAAAACGAATCAAAGCCTGAGTCGAGGAATCCACAAGGTCATCATGTTCGCCAGAAGGGAACGAGGCAAACTCTTCCACCACTTCTTCTGCGTATTTCCTCTGAGGACGCCACACGATCCCTGACGCAAAAAGGTCAGCCACAGCATTCACTCTGGCGATCTTATCATTCCCTCTAGAGGGGGTGTACTCCTGCACAGGCACACCCACTGCCCTGAGTTCAAAGATCAGTGGCATCCCTGCCGCCTTCCCTTCCACAATCAGGGCATCAGGCTCCCACTTCTTATAGTGGCTCAGAGCAAACTTCTTAAGCTCTGGGAACTCCATACGATCCTTGATCGCCGAGAGCAAGATCAAGTTAGGCTGAGAGCGCCCATCATCCCCATCCTTGTAGAATATGCCCCAGGTAGTACAGGCAGAGTAATCCGCCCTCTGTGTCTTAAGGAACGCTGTATCCCAAGATTGTATAATGAACTCACACTCAGGAGGATCGTCATGTTCCCAGATCTTCCACCACTCACGCTTAACAATCGCTCCCTCTTCAGAGGTGGGATCCTGTTGGTACTGAGCTTGCCACTTCGCAGTGGGGAGTTCAGCCTTAAGCTTGTTGAGTTCGTCTAGCTTCCAGAATTCGGGCCAGAGGGCGCTGCCGGAAGGAAGGATGGCAGGAAGCTCTATCACTTCCCATTCGTCCGAACCCGATCTTTGCACCGATGACTTGAGGATCTGACCCGTCAGATCTCTCTTATGCCACCGTGTCATTACTATGACAATCGCGCCGCCCGGTTGCAGGCGCTGGCGTGGACCCGATGTGTACCATTCGTACACACGGTCAAACACGCTGGAGTCTCCACTCTGACCCTCTTGTTCCGAATGAGGATCATCAATTATGAGTAGATCAGCACCCTTGCCAGTTACAGCGCCCCCGACCCCAATTGCAAAGTACTCACCTCCTGCACTGGTGTTCCAACGTCCCGCTGCCTTGGAGTCCTGTCTCAGCGTAACCCCAGGAAACACCTTCTGGTAGTCTTCACTACCTACTAGGTTTCTTACCTTACGACCAAACCCCACAGCAAGCTCTGCGGTATGAGCAGTCTGAATAACCTTCTTCTCTGGGAAGCGCCCCAAAAACCACGAGGGAAGAACATACGACGCAAATTCTGATTTCGTATGGCGAGGAGGCATGTTGATGATCAACCGCTTCAACTCACCAGAGGCTACCCGCTCGAAAGCTCTAGCCATCAGCTTGTGATGCTTACCCTCAATGAACGAGGGCCACACTGTATCCACAAACTTTAAGTACTGCTCCTGACCATCCTTCTGTACCTGTAGACCCTGGTACTTTTGGACTAGGCCATGGAGTTTCCTGGCGTGGTAAGGGCTTAGCTTGTCGATGTTATCGAGCAAAGGCTCTAGCCTAGCTAGGTCTGAACTCATACTAGAAGACAATTAAACCCTTCCATCACTAAATAAGAAAGGCCCGCTCTTACTTAGTGAAGGACTACCTAGGAAAGGACTAGGCCACTTAGTTTAGAGCGAGCCTTTGACTCCGGCTCCAATAGCTAACTGGTATATGACTAGGCTTTACTAACCAGACTCCCTCTCAGGGAACCAATGGGTATAAACTAGTCTCAGTCAGAATTGATATCACTAAAGAGTAAACCCTATGTATAACAAGTACTTAGTACCGGGTGCCCTTTATGGTATATGGAGTATAACAAATACCCCCCCTTGACGTGCAAGCCCCCGATTACAGATATCTTAAATAAATATATGGGCGCTTTGTCTAAGACTTAGGCTGGAACTCAACATGGATATGATCACTCTCTAAGACAACATCGAACTCTTCACCAAGATCACTGGATAGACCCTCTACAAACTTTGGTAAGAAGCCACTCTCTATCCCCCATATCCTTAGATCAACTGCGTACCCTACATAGTGAAGGGAGCCAAAGCCGTGGACACCATCAACTGCTGACGTAACAACCATGTCCGGTACCCCAGCACTACTGAAATAACCTTCAGCAATAACCAATCCCATCACCATCTCAGGCTTGAGCCCGTTTATCTTTACACCGCTCTTAGTCTTGATAGACATATCTTCCCTGACCTCTCCAGTCTCTGGTGGCGCTCTACGCCTGTAATACCCACCATACTAATCATTATGTTACCGCAACATAATGATTACCCCTGGGGGGAATACTGTTTCAAAATTGTATATTTTATACAGAGCTTACCCATATTACAGTTTGAACATAATATAGGGGTGGGGGTAATGATAACTTGTACTGGGTATTGTCGTGTTGGGTACTTAACTTGTGGAAATCGGTAATCGTTTGAGCAAACTAGTGTATATGCGCGAGCGTCAGCGAGCTGGCTGTAGGGGGGTTGGGGGGTCCATGACTAATACACAGGAAAGTTTCAACCTCCGGGGCACTTTCCCTCACCTGACAACATAACAAACTAATACACACTCATGTGTCATCACTGTTAGTCAGACCTAATGCATTGTCATCATCATTGGTCATGTCATCGTCATCGTTAGTCGGACTAATGTCTGATGGCTCACTCATGTCAATGAGTTCAACTGTGTTAGTGCTAGTCGAACTAATATCAATGGCATCACGCAATGCAATCTCAATCTCTGCCAACACCTCGGCATCTGTTAGTTCATCATTGGACTCTTTAACCTCAACACGTTCAGTGAACATGCCTGCCTCAAGACCTAACAACCTTAGTGCGCTGATCCTGTCGCTTGCTCTGTCTGAGTCAGAGGCTTCTTGCCATAGCCTCTCTGTTATGCGAGTCCGTTCCCCAATCTCACGGCGCACCCTCTGTGCTTCCGCCTTCTTACGGAATGTTTCACCATAACTAACAATGCCAGGGTGCTTCCATAATCTACTCGCCTCATTTGCCTGCGCCTTCTTCTGCTTAACAGTGTCGCCTTTGCAATCGTACACAGCACGGTATGCATGCACGAGAGTAGGGCTAGAGCCATCTAGCACCTTAGTCGCAAACTTCCTTTGCCTCTCAGTAAGGTCTCTACCCTTCGATACCGACCCCTGTCCATCATCATTACCCATCGCCCCTACCTTCACTCAGTCACCCTGGTTAATTCGGGTGCAGTATGGCGCACGGCCAGTCATAGATGCAATGGATTAACAACCTTATACAGTGTAACAATACAGTGTATTAAGGAGTATTAGTCCGACTAATAGTTCACTAACATTATTAGTCCACTGTTATGTCTCATGCTTATACATGACTACACATCAGTGTGTGTATTTGTTAGGTGAAAGTAGAGAAGTTCAGACTTTCGCCTTCCATACGCTTAACAACTGCTCTAAGTGCCCTCAGCTCTACCCCAGCCTGTATTAGTTAAGTCAATACCCAAAGCAGTACAACGAGTCACAATAGGACCATGACTTGCAGTACTCGCTATAAGTCATTGGAATCAAACGGGAATACCAACACGCCTCAAGAATGAAACAGAAACCTCAATAGAATCAAGCACTTGAGAGTCATTCCTAATTGTCAATAGACAGAGCAAGGTTTATGACCAAAATATGGGTGGAGGATAAAAGTCAATGAATACAGGCACTTAGGTCAAAGTCTTCTTTCTATATACGCGTAAACCGAATTCCAACCCAGGGCGACCCAGGGCGACCCTAGGTAACGAGTGTGTGGACATCCTGTCTCAGTGGACGACAATGCGTCTTCTGCCGGCGAGGACGCCCGCAGCGAGGGCGGCGCATCCGGGGGAGACATCCTGGCTCTGCGACTGCCAACTAACAGGACACCAAGCGGTGTGTGCTTGTTAGTAGTCAAACGCTCCCAGCGTACCCAGCCGACACAGGCTGCAATGGAGGGGAGCGGGTCGGACCCAGGCGATAGCCGAACGAGATCCTGCTAGTTGGAGCATGACGCGAATGCGTTGCTTAGGCACCCGAGAGGGCGCATCCCCAATGACGTGAGTCATAGGTAGTCTGTCCAGCGATAAGATCTTTATTAGGCATCACCGCACACCCATACATACACAGAGAACTTCACCGGTAGCACCGCACCGATGTATCGACGTTATGGACCAGCCACGCTGGGTTTCCCGTCGCTCTTCATTAGTCCTTGCCGTGATCGTTCGCTGACTGCTCATGCATACGCAGCGCCCTTGGCCCTCCACTTTGCATGAGCCTTGTTAGTCCTATCCACTGAGCATCGCGCTTCAGTCTGTTGAAGGGACACAGTCAGCCTCTGAGGTTCTCTCTCTATGTAATCTGTTGGTGTGCAGTCCACTGCGATGT
>Ga0114916_1001847_pt1 | contig 11600 bp, 11 predicted proteins | sample MalvirAntarct_66_FD_83501 | JGI IMG/M metagenome (GOLD analysis project Ga0114916, IMG submission 83501) | Marine viral communities from the Global Malaspina Expedition - Malaspina viral metaG Antarct_66 | ecosystem: Environmental > Aquatic > Marine > Oceanic | place: West Anvers Island... | reverse complement strand
GGTCACGGCGCGCCTCTTCCCCGTGGTCGACGTGCCGGTTCTCCGCGGCCCCGTGATGCCGGGCCAGGCGATCGGCGAGAACGACCTCGAATGGGCGTCGGTCCGCGCCGACCGGCTGCGCCGCGACATGATCACCGACGCCCGCTGGATGCTCGGCATGACGCCGCGCCGGGCGATCATGCCGGGCATGCCGGTCGCCATGCGCGACCTGCAGGAACGCATCGTCGTGCAGAAGAACAGCATGGTGACCATCGTGCTGCGCTCCGGCGCACTGATGCTCACCGCCCGCGGCAAGGCGCTGGAGGACGGCGCCGAAGGCGCCTCCGTCCGGGTGCTCAACCCGCGCAGCGAGCGCGTGGTGCAGGCGACCGTGATCTCGCCGGACACCGTGGAAATCCAGTCCCTTCAGATGATCGGCGCCGCACAGGTGCAGGCCGCCAGCAACGTCGCCGTCAAGGCCGGGAGCTATCGATGAACGCCGCCAACCGACTGTCGCTTCGCACCCCGGTCCGCCTGGGTGCCGCCTTCTGCCTCGTGCTGGCGCTCGCCGCCTGCGGAAACACCCAGCGCCGCCTCGCCGAGGTCGGCCAGGAGCCGAAACTGACGCGGGTCGTCGACCCCACCGCGGTCCCCGGCTACCAGCCGGTCGTCATGCCGATGCCGGCCCCGCAACCGATGGAGCGCTCGGCCAACTCGCTGTGGCGCAGCGGGTCGCGGGCCTTCCTGAAGGACCAGCGCGCCGGCCGCGTCGGCGACATCCTGACCGTCCTGATCCGCATCGACGACAAGGCGCAGCTCCAGAACAAGACCACCCGCACCCGCAACAACACCGAGACCGCCGGCATTCCGTCGTTCTTCGGCCTGGAAACGAAGCTGGGCAAGATCCTGCCGAAGGCGGTCGATCCGAGCAGCCTGATCGACATGTCGAGCGACACGTCGAACTCGGGCAGCGGCTCGGTCAACCGCGGCGAAGCCATCAACCTGAAGGTCGCGGCGCTCGTGACCCAGGTCCTGCCGAACGGCAACATGGCACTCCAGGGCCGCCAGGAGGTCCGCGTGAACTTCGAGGTCCGCGAACTGCTGATCGCCGGCGTCGTCCGGCCCGAGGACATCACCTCGGAGAACACGGTCAGCTACGAGAAGATCGCCGAAGCGCGCATCGCCTACGGCGGACGCGGCCAGCTCTCCGACGTCCAGCAGCCGCGCTACGGCCAGCAGATCTACGACATCGTCTTCCCCTTCTGATCGCGCGGCGCACCACGCACCCGGGCCGGCCGCAGCACTGCGGTCGGCCTCTTCGCGATCTGCAAGGGAGCCACAGGATGCCTTCGCACGCGCTACTTCCGCTCCTGCTCGTCGCCATGACGCTAACGGCGACGGTCGGACGGACAGAGGAGCGAACAATGCGGCAGCCGGGACTCGACGAACGCCGGCAAGCATGTGAGCTCGTAGCCGAGGCGTCGTCGCAAAAGCGAATGACGGACTATCTCGTTCGCGACGGGGTGTTCGACGTCGACAACGATGGGATGGCGGATAGGGTGGTGTCGGGCAAGCGCATCGGCACCCGGCACGGCGACATGTTCACCCTGACTGACCCGTTGGGCCGAGCGCACGAATACGCGGTCGACCAGGACGACCCATGGCGCTGGACGTTGGGAGCCGGCTGGCTGCCGTTTCGAGGCTTCTTCTACGCCGTCCATTTCCATGGCGAGGATGGGAGCTTCCCGTCGCACATGACGCTCCACACGCCAATGGGCAGCGAAGTCATCTGCGCATTCCGGAGCAGCGTCACCGAACATGCTTCCGCTCTCAGTCCCGCCGATCAGCCGCTCTGCCGACGCGTCGTCGACCAAGGCATCGATGACGCTGCGATAGGCCCGTCGACCCCCCGTTCCTCCGACCGGCGTGAAACCGACACCAACCTCCCGCGCCGGCGGGAAACGCATGCGCAGGCAGAGTATGTCGTCGACTTCGACAACGACGGCGTCGATGAGAGGCTCGTCCTGCTCGCGTTCGCGACCGGGGCGGGTAGAGGTTTCGATAATCGTTATTTCGACATCACGGAATCGTCGGATCGAGCGGCCGGCGGAGACGGAGGGCGCGCCCTGTTGATGCGCCTGCAAGGCGTCGACCTGACCGACACCTACCCCATCAGAGACCGTCCCTCGAATATGCCGCGATGGGTTCGGATCGACGGCAAGATGTACCTCGAAAATCGGCATGTCGGCCCATCGGAAAGCCGTGCGGCTCTGTTCCACGACCTGCGGACGGTCCAGGACGGCGCCATCCGCGATGTCTGCAACGTCACCTTTGAGGTGGCCACGTCGATACGGAAACTGTTCCCCGCACGATAACCGCTTCCTGCGCGAGGGCGCGCCGCAGCCGGCTTCCGGTCTCAGCGCCCGCGGGCCGCGTTCTTCGCTCCAGCATGGCGGGCGAACTTACTCATGCCGCCGGCTGGGTGCGCTTCAGCGCTCGACTCGGCACAGATCGCCGAGCAGCATGTTCTCCAGTTTACGCCGGGCGCGCCGGGAGCGGATCTGGCTGGTGCCGATCGAGGTCGGCGTAAGCTGGATGCTCTCGCCCTCCGCCCGGCACTCGAAGCGGCGCTCGGCACCCGCCAGAAGCTCGTCAGGGCCGTAGACGGCGACCACGGTGATTTCGATCGCCTGCACCCTGCGCCGCCAGCCGTCCGGGTCGTCGGGGGCGACGCGCCCGATCGTCTCGCGAACCACGTCCTCGAATGTCCCGATGTCGATGAAGCAGCCCGCGCCCAAGGGCCCCTGCTTCAGGGCCTGCATCGGGTCGCGCGGGCCGGCGTCCTCGTCGAGATTCTCCAGGTCCGTAAGCTGGCAGACCGCCGACGCCTCGCCCGTTTCCAATCGGGCGATGATGCTCTGGATGTAGATCGGCTCGGCGCTCATGTTGCTCAGCAGGCAGCGCGCCCGCAGGTCGGTTCCGCCCCCCCGGTTTACGAGGATCTTTGCCCTTCGCTCGCGGCGATAACCCGCCAGGAACACCTGCAGGTATGTCACCCAGACGATCAGCATGCCGCCGTTCGCCAGCACGTTGACCGTGTCCGCGTTGTCGCTCAGCCACTGCCACATCGGGATGGTCCGTATCCGGTGTACCGGCCAAACCTTCGAGGCTGCGTGCGGTTCCACGGATTAGCGCAGCCGGCCGTCCCGGTCGAGAATCGAAAGACGCGCAGCACCCCCGTGCCGCGCGTCTTTCCCCAAGGCTCCGTCCGACCCCGCAAGCCGCAAGGTCAGCCCCCCGACCGGCCGTCCCGCGTCCTCACGGCGCGGGGCTCGCTGCTCCTCCGGCAGCGTTAGCCTGCGCTCTTGTCGATCCCGGCGACGATCTTCTGGGCACAGGCGTCGGACACCTCGCTGAGATACTCATCCGAGGCGGCGGAGGCCCAGCCGGCCGCCTCGACCATGTCGCCACGACTGTAGTAGTTGGCGTCCACGACCTCGGCGCGCGCCTCGGCCGTGGCGAGGCGAGCCTGATCGACGCAGAGCGGCGTGAGGACCGCCACGACCGCAGATTCGGCGCGCGTCGCCGCCATCGCATCGGCCGTCTCGGGGCCGACCCAGTCGAGCGTCGTGAAGCCGATGATCGCCGTGCCGACGACGCCGACCGCAAGACCACCCAGTGCAGGCTTTATCCACTGCGTATTCATGAAGCATCTCCTGTTCGAATTTATGCGGCGATTTTCGCCGTCATTATAAAACATAAGTTGGTTCCGGGGCCCGTAATGGCAACTCCCCCGGATCTCGCCTGGAGGACACGACCTGGGTTAACGAGCTGAATTACCAATACTTTCCTACGCCAAATTTTTGCCGCAATTGCCGTCGTGAAGACCGTTCTGCGGGAGTGGTGGAGCTTCCGTTGCCGTCAGTCCCGGTGGGAGGGGCCTGCTCGGAAACGCCCCTTGCGATCTTCGCATGTGCGGCGCAACCTTCCTCGCACCGCAACATGAGAGGCCGCCATGGCACGAGCCGTAGCCCCCTCCCCGGGCCCGAAAGCACCGCCGCCGGCCGCGTCCGAACAGGATCACGCCGCGCCGGCTGCCCCCGCCGCCCTGCATGAACGCCTGCTGGGCCTGATAGCGGAATTCCGCGAGAGCGGCCACGTGGACCCGTTCGGCAACCCGATCTCGCGGATGGCGCTGGAACTGACCCGGATGGTCGACCGCGAGGAAATGCAGGTGGCCGACCTGGAGGGGCTGGTCCAGCATATGAGCGCGGAGGCTTTCGCCGCCCGTGCGGCGCGGATGGCGGACTATCTCGACACCACCGATCCGGCGGAGAACGAGGCCCGCCTGCGCGCCGTCGTCGACCGGGTCGCAAAGCCGGAGGCGGACGCGGAACCGGTCGGTTTCGACACCTTCCGATCGACGATCGAAAGCCTGCATTTCGGGGTGGTCTTCACCGCGCACCCGACATTCGCGCTGCCGCTGGATCTCTCGCGCGCCCTCGCGCGGCTGGCGGCCGGACACGCCGGCGGCGCGGCGATGACCTCTGCCGATCGCGAGGCGATCGTCGACGCGGCACGCAAGGGGCGTCACCGGCCGCCGACGCGCCTCACGCTCGACGACGAGTTCGCCTGGGCGATGGAGGCGATCGGTCATGCCCAGTCGGCGCTGGCGCGCGTCCATGCCGTGACCCTCGACGTGGCACGCACGCACTATCCCGACCGGTGGCGCAGCCTCGTCCCGAAGCTCGTCTCCGTCGCCTCGTGGGTCGGCTACGACCACGACGGCCGGTCCGACATCGGCTGGACGGACACGCTCGGCATGCGCCTCAAGGTGAAGCACGCCCAGCTGTCGCAGTTGCGCGACGCTTGCGCGGCGCTGCGCCTGGAGCGGCCCGGATCGCCGACCGCGCCGACGATGGAACTGATCGAATCGCTGCTCGCCCTCGCCGCGAATCAGGTCGAGTATCAGATTGAGGCCGCCGGTCCCGCGGCGCAGACCGCATCGGACCAGGGTGCCGGGGCACGCCATGCGGCGGCGTTCGCCCGCCGTCTCGTCGAAGGGCGCGACCATGCCCTGACCGACAGCGCGCGCCTGACGGAACTACTCGACCGCGCCATCGCTTCGGCCGAGGACGACGAGCGCGCCGCCCGGCTCTGCGCGATCCGCAGCGCGCTGGCGACGAACGGGCTGGGCGTCGCACACACCCACTTCCGCCTGAACGCCACCCAGCTGCACAACGCGGTCCGCCGGCAGATCGGCCTGGACGGCGCGCCGGACGACCCGAGCCAGCGGCGCAGCTACATCAACGCCATCAACGAGCTGCTGAACAAGGCTGAGCCGGCCAGCGTCAACATCGGCTCGCTGCTGGCCGAGCGCGCCTCGGCGAAACGCATGTTCATGATGATCGCCGAACTGGCGAAGCACATCGATTCCGCCACGCCGGTCCGCTTCCTGATCGCCGAGACGGAGACGGCGTTCACCCTGCTCGTCGCCCTCTATTTCGCCCGCGTCTTCGGCGTGGAACACCTGGTCGAGATCTCGCCGCTGTTCGAGACCGAAGAGGCCATGGAGCACGGCGACCGGATCATCGAGGACGCGCTGCGCTCGCCGCACTTCCGCAGCTACGTCGAACGCACTGGGCGCCTCTGCCTGCAGTTCGGCTTTTCGGACTCCGGCCGCTATGTCGGTCAGATGGCGGCCACCTTCTGGATCGAGAGGCTCCGGCTGAAGATCGCGGCGGCTCTGGCGAAGCACGGCCTGACCGGCGTGCAGGTCGTGCTGTTCAGCACGCACGGCGAATCGATCGGCCGCGGTGGACACCCGGGCAGCATGGCGGACCGGCTGCGCTACGTGGCGCCGCCCGTCAGCCGCGCCGCCTTCCGCGCCGCAGGCGTGGCGGTGAAGGAGGAGACCAGCTTCCAGGGCGGCGACGGCTACCTGTGGTTCCTGTCGCCGGAGACGGCGTTCGCCACGCTCTGCCGCATCACGGAGTTCGCGCTGACGCCGGACGAGGAGGAGACCGGCGACCCGATCTACGAGGATCCCGATTTCGCGACGGAGTTCTTCGCGGTCGTGCACCAGGAGTTCGCGCACATCGTCGACGATCCGGACTATGCCGCCCTGCTCGGCGTGTTCGGCACGAACATGCTGGACCGTACCGGATCGCGCCCCGTGCGGCGTCAGCACGAGGCCACGGCCGGCCCGAAGGAATTCCTGCATCCCTCGCAGATGCGCGCGATCCCGAACAATGCCGTGCTTCAGCAACTCGGCCTGCTCGCGAACACGGTGAGCGGGCTCGGGCGGGCGGCCTCGAAGGATCTGGAGCGCTTCCGCGCGATGCTGAAGCAGTCGCCGCGCTTTCGCCGCGCCATGGCGATCGTCGCCTACGGCATGTCGGCGAGCGACCTCGACGTCCTGCGCGCCTATGTCGACACTCTCGACCCGGGCGTCTGGCTCAGCCGTTCGGCGCGGACGCGCAACCCCGCCCGGCGCGAAGAGCTGCGCTTCATCGCCGGGCATCTGGAACGGGGCAATGTTCTGGCGCGCCTGCTGAAGATCTTTCGGAGGCTCCAGGCCGACCAGCTCCTGCTGCGCGACCTGATGGCGGATGCCGCGGCGGACGGCGAACTGCCGGAGGTCGCCCTGGCACCCGAGGCGCGCGACGACCTGGCGCTGCTGCATGCGCTGCGGGTCGCGCTCGTGCACCGGATCTACCTGCTCGGCAGCCACATCCCGGAATTCTCGCCGTTCGAGAACATGACCAGGGCCGACATCGTGCAGCTCCTCGTCCATCTCGACGTCGACAATGCGATCGAAGTCCTGAAGCAGGTGTTTCCGCGGCGGGACGCCTCCGACGTCCGCGACCTCGATTTCTCCGAGCCGGCGAGCTACGTCGCCGATGCCGGCCAGACCTACGAGCACGAGCATCTGACGGTGTTCGAGCCGATCGCCGCACATCTCGAACTGATCCGGGGTGTCGGCGGCGCGATCACGCACAGGATCGGCGCGCTTGGCTGATATTCGTCAGTTCCTACCCGGCGCCCGGCTCCACGCCTCCCGCAACGCGTCCATGGCGTAGTCGAACTGGATCTTCGAGGTCTCCCAGTTTTCACCGGCCGTCTGGTTCATCCTCTGCCAGCTCTCCTTGGCGACGATCCACTTCTCGTTCAGCGTGGCGCCCTGCTCCATCGCGTCTCTGTCACCCCGGAGGTTGGCGGTCTGCCGGTATTCGGCGATGCGGCTGTCCCACTCCCGCAGCCGCTGCTCCGCCTGCTGGTTGAACCTCTCGCGCGGCAGGACGGCTTCGCGCTGATCGGGCGTCGCGGCGAGCGGTCGCGTGTTGGCGGGATTCCCCGGCTGCATCGTTGCCGCCTCCGGGTCGTATCCGGGAGCGGCATGCGGCACCTTCTGAGCCACAGCGGCGGCAGACCAGACCATGGCTGCGAGTGCGATCACGGATGGCTTGAACACGACGTAACCTTTCCTGGCGATGAGAGAGACGGAGAAAAGAGAGGAATTCGGCGGGCGGCCGGTTGTGGAGACCCGGCGACGCGCGGCCGGTCCGCCGATGCGCTCCGGCCATGGGAACCGGTGCGCATCGGCAAGAGAGGCCCGCGCGGCCGCATTACCGGGCGGAGAGTTCGCCGAGCGTGGTGACGGCCCCTTCCGAGAGCCGAAGCGAGCCGTCACCGGGCTCGACCACTAGCGCGTCCATCGGAAGCGCGATCACGGAACCACCGACGATGACGGGAGCCTCGTTGCCGGGCACACGCTTTTCGGCGAACGGCCCCAGGATCAGGCCCATCTGGCGATGCTGCGGGTCGAGCCTGACGAGCACGTCGTTCGGCGTTCCGGCGTCGGCGATCGTGTCGACGATCTCGCCGATCCGCTCGCCGTGCATCGTCACCGTTCGCCCGACCAAGTCTGCGGGATCTGCCGCAGCCTGTTGGACGGGACGCGCCGTCGTATCGGCGGCTGCAGCCAGGCGCGCGCTCGCCTCGGCTTCGCTCCAGGGTGCGACTGCGACCACGACCGCCGCCATCGCCACGGCGGGCAGGAATCGCCGGGAAGGCAGCCTCGCCGACGGCCTCGGTAAAATCTCGCTCATTGCGGTCTCCGTCCGTACGGTTTCCGGTGTTTCGGCGGGAGTCCCGCCCGCATGCGGCAAACCGGATGCTGTCGACCGGCCGCACACGAGCGGGGCCGGGGGATCACTGCCGCGGTGCGAACTCGTTCAGGGTCGTGACGGCGTTGTCGGAGAGCCTCAGGTCGCCGCCTTCCATGCCCTTGGCGAACGCCTCCATCGGAACCGCGATGACGGTACCGCCGACGATCACCGGGGACTGGTTGCCGGTCATCTTCTCGGAACCACGGGAGCCGAGCACGACGCCCATCTGGTAGTGCCGCTCGTCCAACTCGATCAGCACGTCGTTCTTGGTGTTGTCGCGCTCGATCGTGTCGACGACCCGTCCGATACGGTCACCGTTCATCGTCACGGACCGGCCTGTGAGGTTCTCGCTGGCGGCCGCCGCATTGTCGCGCGCCTGCGCCGCCGGTACCGCCGCAGCCGTGATCGCCAGGCCGGTGCCTGCCGCCAGCGCGACCGCGCGAACGTTCTTCGCGACCGTGTTCATCATCGTCGGGGTAAGTGCATTCATGTCAGCCTCCTGTTTGTGAGATTTGCTTTTCGATGCCCCCCGCGCCGTGTCCGTCGTTTACGGAGGAGATCGGGGCCCGCGGCCATCGCGACGCGGGGCGCGATGCACCCGGCAGCCGTCACGATTGAGTCGCCCAACAAGGTGCGGACGAGCGGGTTCCATTCATTTTAGGAAAACGGGCTGATCGCAGTGGTTGCGGTCCCTCGGAACAGCACGACGCCGCACGCGTTGCGTACTGCGAGTTGCCACGATCGAAACCAGCGGGGTTGGACGATGAAATATTTCGGAAGCGCGGTCGCAGCGGCGGCACTCGTCATCTTGGCGACAAGCCCGACCGCACATCTCCATGCCCAGCCTCGCACGGCGACGGTGAACGACACCACCCTGCCCCTGGCGAGCTGTGCGATGCGCGAGACGCTTTGGCTCGACCTCTACCAGGTGGCGCTGTACCTGCCCGACGGAACGCCGCTCGACCCGCAGGCCATCCTGAAAGCGGAGACACCGAAGATCGTCAGGCTGCACGTCACCTACGACGGCGAGGTGCCGGCGGACATTCCCGAGGCCTGGCAGGAACGGGTCAGGGCCGAAACCGAACGGGAGCTGCAGGACATCTACAGCGGGCTGCGTACCGGCGACGTCGTCCTCCTGGCGCACCTGCCGGACGAGGGCACGACGGTGATGGTCAACGGCAGCGTCGCGAAGACGGACCAGAGCGGCCGACCGGTGGCCGACCTCCTCGGCGCACTGATCGGGGATGATCCGACGTCGCACAACATGAAGCGTCTCCTGACGTCGCGCGGCGCCTGCTGATCCGATCGCCCCGCGCTTCGACACTCACGCGTTCGACGGGTGCGCCACGTTCAGGAGGCCTCCGGCAGACGCCCTCGGGCCTATGCCGGAGCCGCGACGCGGCGCTGCAGGTGGAGCCAGACCAGCGCCACCGCCACGATCGCCAGCAGCGGCACGACGGCGAGATTGACCGTCTTCCAGCCGAGCAGGTTGAGCAGGCCGCCGGATGAGAAGGCTGCGGTCGCGGTGGTCGCGAACATCACGAAATCGTTCAGTCCCTGCACTTTCGCACGTTCGGGCGGCGTGTGGACCGTGGTCAGTAGCGTCGTGGCGCCGATGAACATGAAGTTCCAGCCGACGCCCAGCAGGGCGAGTGCTATGGCGAAGTTGAAGAACGCCACGCCCGCCAGGTTGAGGGCGACGCAGGCGAGATTCACCGCGACGCCGACGGCGATGATGTTGGTAGCACCGTAGCGGCGGATCAGGTTGCCGGTGAAGAAGGACGGCACGAACATCGCGAAGATGTGAAGCTGGATCACCGTCGCGGAATCGGTGAAGCCGAAGCCGCAGCCGAACATGGCGAGCGGCGTCGACGTCATCACCAGCGACATGGTCGCATATCCGAAGATGCCGGAGAGCAGCGCCACGACGCACGCCGGCTGGGCGAGGATCTCGCGCAGCGGTCGCCCCGCCGATGCGGTCCTGTCGACGACGGGCCGCGGTATCCGCACCTGCGACACGACGACGGCGGTCAGCACGTAGAAACAGGCGAGACCGGCATAGGCGCCGGCATAGAGCACCGGCGAGAACAGTCCGACCGTGGCCTTCGCCACCTCCGGCCCGATGAAGGCGGCGAACAGGCCGCCCGCCATCACCCAGGAGATCGCCTTGGCGCGGAAGGCCTCGCCGGCCGTATCGGCCGCCGCGAACCGGTAGAACACGGCGAAACCGTTGGCGAAGCCCGCCATCAGGATGGAGAGGGTGAACAGCGCGAAGTTCGCGGCGAACACGGCATAGATCGCCGCGAGCGCCGCACAGAAACCGATCGCCGCACCCATCAGGAAGCCGTTCCGCCGGCCGAAGCGCTGCATGATGAACGACGCGGGCAGGGTCGCGCACATGATGCCGACATGGTGGAAGGCGATCGGCAGGGTCGCCAGCGTCTTGTCGGTGGCCAACATGTGGCCGACCAGCGGCGACGTCGAAATCATCAGGGACGTGCCGCTCATATAGAGCGCCTGGCACATCGCGAGGAGCAGCGCATTGCGCTTGGCTGGATCGGCGAAGAGCACTGCGTTGCCCGGTCTCGCGGAAAGGAGCGGGACCTTACGCCCGCGCCGGCGCGGCATGCAATCGCACGCCGGGCATGGCTGACATGTCAGGAACGACGGTCCTGGACCCACTGGAAGAACAGGCCGGCGACGACCTCGCGCCCGGCGACCCGGCGCGCCCTCTGGAGAAGCCGGCTGCGCGCCACTTCGAGGTCGACCGTCACGCCGGCCGGCCAGTCCAGGCCGAGCAGCATGTTCATCTCGACGTTGAACGCGTCCTGGAGGCGTCGCATCGCGTCCATCACGACCCGATGATCCTGGTCGGGGGCCACCTCGATGATGATGTCGAGCGAGATCCGGCCGCGGATGCGTCCCTCCCGGATCACCGGGAAGGTCATCATCCCCAGCGGTACGAAGACGCCGGGCGCGCCGGGATAGTCCGGCTTCGCCGGCGCCGCGCTCTCGGCCGCAGCGGATGCGGCGGCCCGCCCCAGTCCCGCCTGGAAATAGGCCGAGGCACAGACGGCGAGCAGCAGAACGAGGACGATGGCGTGGCGGATGCGATGCATGGGCGCATCAGTATCCGGCCGCGGTGAAAGCCGGGTTAAGGTTCAGCCGTGCGAAAAGCCGCGGCGGGTGGCGTCGACGATGCGGCCCGCCGCGTCCCGCAACGCGACGCCTTCGCCGGGAACGATGCGCCCGATCGCGCCGACCGCCGTCCTGGTCGCCCGGCCCAGTGCCAGGATGGCGTCGGCAGCCTCGGGCGGTGCGGTGAAGACCAGTTCATAGTCGTCCCCGCCCGCCAGCGCCTCGGTGAGAAGATCCGGCCGGGCCGCGACGATGCGTGCCGCTGCATCGGAGAGAGGCACCGCCGCCATGTCGACGGTCGCACCGACGCCC
>Ga0114916_1001843_pt1 | contig 11615 bp, 14 predicted proteins | sample MalvirAntarct_66_FD_83501 | JGI IMG/M metagenome (GOLD analysis project Ga0114916, IMG submission 83501) | Marine viral communities from the Global Malaspina Expedition - Malaspina viral metaG Antarct_66 | ecosystem: Environmental > Aquatic > Marine > Oceanic | place: West Anvers Island... | reverse complement strand
GTATGAGCGCGACCATATCGCCCGGCACCCGCCTGGCCACGCGCGTCATCCTCGTGGCGACCGCCGCGACGATCGCGCTGATGGCGTTCGCACTGTTCGAGGCATCGCGTGCCCAGGCGCAACTCCCGGCGACGGAGGAGCAGGCGCTCGCAGTCGAGCGTCAACTGCTCTGCCCGGTCTGCACGAACGAGCGTCTCGACGTGTGCAGCACGGCGATCTGCCGGGACATGAAGCGGATCATCCGGGAACGCCTCGAGGCCGGGTCGAGTCCTGACGACATCATCCTGTACTTCGAGACGCGCTACGGCCCGAAGGTGCGCGCCCAGTTGGAGCCCAAGGGGTTCAACCTCTGGCTCTATGGGTGGATCGGTGCATCGACGGCCGTGATCGCGGCTGTCGGCGGTTGGTTCCTGCTGAACCTCCGACGCAGTGCGCGTCCCAGCCCAGCGAACGGAGCCGACGGCCCGATGGCGCCGAGGCCGGGCGCACCGAACACACCTGACACACAGAGCGATGACGAGTGGCTGGACGCCCAGATCGCTGACGACGACGATCGTCAGCGCTAATGGAGTGGGTCGTACTCGCAGCCGTGGCGGCGCTTGTCGCCCTGTTCGTCGCGTGGCCGCGGCGCGGCGACGCTGATCCCCCATCCGTCGAGGTCAGTGATCTCCGCGACGAGCGACAGGCCATCCTCGACGAACTCCGCGAAATCGAAGAAGACGCCCTCGCGGGCCGTATCAGCGCGGAAGACCGCGTCGAGGCACGGCGCGCGCTCGGGCAGCGGCTGCGAGCAGTGACCGACGCCCTGCATGACCTCGGTGAGCTCGACGATCGCGCCGCGCGAAGCGAACCGGCGGGCCGGTCGTGAGGCGTACACGACTGCTCGTCACCGCCGTGGCGTTCCTCGGCGCTGTCGTGGGGGGCTCCGCGCACGCGCAGGACGCGCTGGAGGGGCGCATCACGGGCGAGCTCGTCGCGGGCACGGACGGCGCCATGCTGGGCGACGACCTGACGCTCGACTTCATCGTCCTCGAAGGCGCCGAGGTCGCCGGAACGCTCTCGACTGAGGTCGAGGAGGACGGGACCTTCATCGTCGTTGTCCCGCTCGACGCGGAGCGGCGCTACGTCCCGCGTGTCGTCTACCAGGGGGTGTCGTACTTCGGACAGCCCGTGGCGGTAACCGAGGAGCAGCCCCAGGTGGGTGCGCTCATCCCGCCCCTCTACGAGACGACCTCCGAGGCTCCGGACCTCTCAATCGGCGAGACCGTCGTCACCATCGTGGCCCTCGACCGGAACACCGGGGAACTCGGCTTTATCAGGGAGGACTTCGTCCTCAACCCGTCCGACATGGTGTACGTGGGGGGTGAGGACAACATCACGCTCCGCCTGCCCACCGCAGAGCGGACCGTCGACGCCCTCGGTGAGAATGCGGACGGCGCCTTCGCGCTGCAAGAGGGGCTCCTCACGACCACCGTCCCGATCCGCGCCGAGGGCGGCACCTCGATCGTCACCCGCTACCTCGTCACCTACGACGTCGCGGAGGACGAGTACGTGCTGCGCGTGACCACACCCATCCCTGCTGATCGCCTGGTGGTGCGCGTCCCGGAGGACTACGTCCGCGACATCGAGATCCTCGGCGAGGGCGTACCGGGCGAGACCGAGTTCTTCGAGGTCGCCGAGGGTGACCCAGTGCCGCTCCGCACGATCGTGATGGAGAACGCCGGGCCGGGCGACAGCCTGGTCGTGCGCCTCGATGGCCTCGCGCTGGAGCGGAACGACAACCCGCTGGCCGAGCCGCCAGGGAGCATCATCGCCGGCGCGATCGCCCTCGCCGTGATCGGGGCGGCGGGCGCCGTCGCCATCAGGCGCAGCCGAGGAGCCGAGGCGTGACCACCGAGGGCGGCGGCACCGCTGTCCCCGCCATCGATGCGCGCGCGCTGACGCGCCAGTACGGCGGCGTCACCGTCGTGCGGGGGATCGACCTCACGCTTCCGGCTGGGTCCAAGACCGCGCTGCTCGGCTCGAACGGGGCGGGCAAGACCACGCTGCTGAAGATGCTATCCACCCTGCTGACGCCGACCTCCGGCACCTTCTGGATTCAGGGCCACAAGGTGCCCTCGCCACGGGTCGCGCGATCCATCGGCGTCCTCGGCCACAGTCCGATGCTGTACGAAGACTTCACGCCGCTGGAGAACCTGCGGTTCTTCGCACGGATCTACGAGGTCCCCGACGCCGAAGCCCGCATCGAGGAACTCCTGCGCCGCGTCGGTCTGTGGCTGCGCCGGCATGAGCAGACCGCAATCCTTTCCCGCGGCTACCACCAGCGCCTCGCCCTCGCCCGCGCGCTCATCCACTCCCCTGCCGTGCTCATCGCCGACGAGCCCGAGACCGGCCTCGACCCCGAGGGCGTCGCGCTCCTCGACGAGATGGCGCTCGCCGCGCCGGGCCTCAGCGTCCTCGCGGCGACGCACCGCATCGATCACATCGACGCGTGGGCCACGGGAGTCGTGCGGCTGGAGCGCGGGCGCGTGGTCGAGGACACCTCGAGCGTCGCTTCGCTCGCCGAGGGGGCGACGGCATGAGCGTGCTCATGGCGGTCGTGGGGAAGGACCTGCAGCTCGCGTGGCGGAACCGCGCGGGGTGGCTCTCCGCGATGGCGTTCGCGACGATCGCCGTGCTCACCTACTCGTTCGCGTTCGACCTCGCGACGGGCGATGTGCGGCCGCTGCTGCCAGGCGTCCTCTGGACCACGTTCCTGTTCGCGGGCGTGTTCGCCGCTGGTCAGTCGTTTCAGGACGAGGTCGACGACGGTACGTTCGACGCCCTGCTCCTCTCGCCCGTCGACCCCACCGTGATCTTCATCGGGAAACTCGTCGCGAATCTGATCGCGCTCCTGATCATCGAGTTTGCCCAACTGATCCTCGCGACTATCCTCTTTGATGTGGGGTTGCTCACGCCGCAACTGCTCGGCATCGTGCTCATCGGGACCATTGGTTATGTCTCGCTGACCACACTCCTCGCCACGATGGGTGGTCACGTGCGCGGTCGATCTGTCCTCATGCCCGTCCTCGCCCTGCCCCTGCTGATCCCGTTGCTGATCGGCGCCGTCCGCGCGACGGGCGCCTCGCTCGGGCTCGAAGCGGGCACCGGGCCGTGGATGCTGCTGCTCATGGTCTTCGCTGCGTGGAGCACCCTCGCCGCCGTGCTGCTGTTCCCGACGGCGGTCGAGCAATGAGCGCCCTCGCCACCCTCCTCGCGAGGGTCTACGAGTGGCGGTGGGTCGTCCTGCCGCCCGTCGCGGGCGTCGCGATGATGGCGATGATCGTCGGCGCGCTGGTGGCGGCTCCGCGCGAGATCATCGAGGGCGAGGTGCAGCGCCTGATGTACCTGCACGTTCCGTCCGCCGTGACGATGTATGCCGCCTTCGGCTTCACTGCGTTCGCATCCGTGATGTTCCTGTGGAAGCGGGACATGCGCTGGGATGCCGCCGCCCGCGGCTCCGCGGTAGTCGGCGTCTTCCTCTGCGGAATGGTGCTGGCAACCGGCGCGATCTGGGGGAAGCCGATCTGGGGCGTCTACTGGTCCTGGGACGCACGACTGACGACGACGCTAATCCTGTTCCTGATCTACTCCGCGTACCTCCTCGCACGGTCCGTCGCAGGCCCCCTCGACGAGCAGGCTGCGCGATTCGCGGCGATCTTCGCGATCATCGGCGTGGCGGACATCCCCATCATCCAGATGTCCGTCCGCTGGTGGCGAACCCTGCACCCTCAGCCCATCGTGTTCCAGACCAACCCTGCCTTGCCCGGTGAGATGCTGATCGTGCTGCTCATCGGATTCATCGCGATCTTCGCTCTCGCCACCTGGCTGATATCGCTACAGACGGACACGGAGCGCGCCGCCCAGCGGGTGCACGCCCTCCGCGCCGAGGTCGACCACCGGGAGATCGCCTGATGGAAAACATCGAGTACCTGTTCGCAGGGTTCGCCGTGTTCTGGGGGGGCCTGTTCGTCTACCTGCTCACCCTGCAGGCCCGTCTCCGCTCGCTGCACCGCGAGATCGAGCGCCTCGAGGAGCGTCTCGCGGAGTCCGAGGGCAAGCCAGCGCCGCGATCACGCACCGTTGGGAACGCGAGCAGCGCAGCCTCGGGCAGTGCGGAACCATCCGCCCCACCCGCGAACTCGTAGCACCCTCGGTCGGATTCGCGGCACCGTTCCACCACGTCCGGCATTCCATGGCATAAGACAATGACCACGATGGACGCACCCCAGGACCTACACGACGCCCCACACCACGCGGGCGGGGGCCTCCCCGACACGCGGGTCGCCTCGTCGTCCGTCGGCCAGGTGCTGCGCGACTACTTCATCCTCACGAAGCCGTCGATCATCCTGCTGCTGCTGATCACGACGGTGCCCGCGATGGTGATCGCGGACGGCGGCTGGCCCGGCTTCGGGCCGGTGCTCGCGACGCTCCTCGGTGGGGTGTTTGCTGCTGGCGGCGCGGGCGCGGTGAACATGTACATCGACCGCGACATCGACGCGATCATGGTCCGCACGAGGAAGCGTCCGATCCCCTCCGGCCGCGTGCCGGCGCGACACGCGCTGATCTTCGGCATGGCGCTGGGGATCGCCTCGGGGCCGTGGCTGTGGGTCACGGTGAACGCGGCGTCCGCCCTCCTCGCGGTGGGCGCGTTCGCGTTCTACGTCGGGCCGTACAGCCTCTACCTGAAGCGCCGCACCGTGCACAACACGGTCATCGGCGGCGTCGCGGGAGCGCTCCCGCCGCTCATCGGCTGGGCCGCGATCACCAACTCGATCACGATCGAAGGCGTTTTGCTCTTCGCAATCGTGTTCTTCTGGCAGCCGCCTCACTTCTGGGCGCTGGCCATCCGTCTCGAGCCCGACTACCGATCGGTCGGCGTCCCGATGATGCCGGTCGTCCTCGGCGAGCACGAGACGCGCCGCCAGACGGTGCTCTACGCGGTCGCGACGGTGATGGTCACGCTGATCTTCGGCGCCGTGGCGGAGTTGGCGTGGCTCTACTTCGCGGTGGCGGCGGTCTCGGGGGCCGGGTTCATCGTGGCCGCGGTCCAGATGTACCGCGGCCGAGGGCTGGACGGCACCGCGCCGATGTTCCGCTACTCGACGCTCTACCTCGCCGCGCTATTCCTCGCGATGGTGGCCGACACGCTACTCATCTAGCGCGCCCTCGAGGAGTCCGCGGCGAGGCTAGCCGTTGTCCTCGAGTGAGAACGTGAACCGCGCGACGACCGCCGTCCCGACAATCCACCCCGCGAGGATCAAGAGCTCCGGCCACTGCGAGATCACGCTCTCGCCCTCGACGAAGGCACGCATCGCTACCAGCAGATGCGTAAGCGGCAGCGCCTGGACGGCGAGCTGCACCGCCCCCGGCAACTGACTGACGGGGAAGAACGTGCCCGCGAGGAACATCATCGGGAGCGTGATGGCGTTCGCCGCGCCCTCGACCGCCCCACGTCCGTGGACAAGACCGGCGACGATCACCCCGATGTTGAGGAAGATGACCGTGCCCAGGACGGCCAGCACGAGGAAGGGGATGCCGCCTCGAAGGACGTTCGCGCCAAGGAGTTCCGCCACCACGGCGATGATCACGACCTGTAACGCCGCAACGACCATGTGGGCGAGGACCACCGAGCCGAAGAACTTCCAGGGGGGCAGCGGCGTCGCGCGGATCCGGCGCAGCACGCCTTCCTCGCGGTAGCGGGAGAGCGAGCCGGCGAGGCTGATCGTCGCGAAGTTCATGAGGCCCATGCCGATGATGCCGGGGCCCAGGAACTCGAAGAAGGTCGTGTCCTCTGCGTCCACGCTGGCCGCGACGTACTCGATCGGGGGTCGCCCGCCCTGGAGTTGCAGGTTCACGTTGTCGACGACCGACGAGACGCCCGCCTCGATGACGGACGCGCCGATGGGGTCGGAGATGCCGTGGATGAGTTCCGCGCGTGCCTCGGCGCCCTCCGAGGTCAGCAGGACGACTGCGCTCGCCGTGTCGTCCTCGATCGCCGCTTCAGCGGAGGCGAGGTCCAGCGTGGACTCTGCCACCGTCACGTCGAGGAAGTCAGACTCCCCGAGCGCGGCGACAAGCGCCTGCTGAGCGGGGCTCGCCTCGTCCTGGACGGACACCAGGAGGTCGGTCGTCCCGAACGAGTCGAACGAGAACAGACGGAACACGCCCAGGAACATGATCGGGAAGATGAGCGCCCAGAACAGCGCCTGCTTGTCCCGCACGACCATCTTGAGGCTGGCACCGAAGAGTGCTCGCATCAGCCGCTCAACTCTCGGCCGGTCACTGACAAGAACACGTCCTCCAGCGTTGCCGGCAGCACCGCGAGGTCGATCACCTCGGTGCCCGCGTCATGGGCGAGGTCGGTGAGCGTCGTCACGGTGCGAGGGGCGTCCTGTGCGCGGAGCTCGACTACGTGGAGCTCGCCCTCGGTGGTGTGGCGCACCTCGGAGGTGCCGGGGAGAGCGGCGACGGCGCGCTCGTCGAGGGCAGCGCCGGTGGTGACGCGGACGCGGTACGGGGCGTGCAGCGAGCGCACGAGGCCGGCCGGGGTGTCCACGGCGGCGATCTTCCCGGCATGCATCAACTGCACCCGGTCGCAGAGCGCCTCGGCCTCCTCCATGTAGTGCGTCGTCAGCACCACCGTCGCGCCCGAGTCCCGCACGTCGCGGACGATCTGCCAGAGGTCGCGGCGCGCGTCCGGATCGAGGCCGGCCGTGGGCTCATCGAAGAAGACGAGGTCCGGCTCGTTCACCAGCGCAGCGACGATCGAGAAGCGCTGCTTCATGCCGCCTGACAACTGGTTGATGCGCGCGTCGGCACGGTCCTCCAGGTGCACGCGCGCCAGCAGTTCGCCGGCCTCGGCGGAGCGTGGGTAGAACGAACCGAAGAGCTCGAGGATCTCGCGGAGCGTGAGGTACTGGTGGTAGGAGGACGCCTGCAACTGCACGCCGACGCGCTTCTTGACCTCACCGATCTGCGTTCGGATGTCGTACCCCAGCACCGTCGCGTCGCCGGCCGTCGGACGGTTCAACCCTTCGAGGATCTCGACGAGTGTGGTCTTCCCCGCGCCGTTGGGCCCGAGGATCCCGTAGATCTCACCCGGCCGCACGGTGAACGACACGCCGTCGAGGGCGGTCAGTTCACCGTACTGGCGAGTGATCCCGCGCGCCTCGATGACGGGCGGGGCATCTTCGTTCGGGCTCGATCCGGCGGACACCACGCAGCGCGGCCTCATCCATCGGCGTCACATGACGGGGGCCTCCGGGACGTCCCGTGAAGCCTCCAGCGGCGCTGCTATCCCTTGACGTCGACGATCTTGAACGGGATGGGGCCGGAAGGCGCGTTCACCGTGACCTCGTCGCCCGGGATGTGGTTGATGACAGCGAGGCCCACCGGCGAATCGATCGAGATCTTGCCGGACTTCGGGTCGACCTCGTTCTGAGCGACCAGCGTGAACTCCTGCTCACTATTGGTCTTCAGGTTCTTGAGCTTGATGACGGAGCCGACGTTGGCCCGACCGGCCTTCGTCTCCTCGTCGATGATCACGGCGTTCCGGAGCTTGCTCTCCAGGTCGCGGATCCGCATCTCCAGGTGCGCCTGCTCATCGCGCGCCGCGTCCAGCGGAGCGTTCTCGCGGAAGTCCTTGTCGGCCATGGCGTCGCGCAGCTTCTGCGCGATGTCCGGGCGCTTCCCGCGCTCCTCCTCGAGCTGGATCTCGAGGCGTCGCAACCCATCGAGGGTGACGTAGAACGCCTTGCCGCCGAGCTCAGCCGCGGCGCCCTGACCACCACGGGCGCCGCCCGCGGTCGGCCCGAGCTGGAGGTAGGGCACCAAGTTCTTGGAGGTGAACGCGAGGCGCGAGCAGTACGCGAGGAACGCGCGCAGCCCTTCCAGGTCACCTGGGTTCTCGGGGGCGTTCTCGCGGACGAACGCCGCGACATCCTCGCCCTGGAGGTCTTGCATGGGCTGGTCGAGGCCGTACGACTCCAGGAACGACTCGATGACCGGCATCTCCTGGCGGAGCTTGTCGGGTTCGGTCGCCATGAAGCCTTCGAAGTGTGCGAGTGCTTCGCTCGCGGTAACAGGCTCCGCCACCGGGGGCCTCCTGCCTCGGCTCTGTCGTACCTATCCTTGTGACAGGTGTTGGCGCTGTCGACATAGATGCGCGCCTGAATCAGTCTACGGTGAGGACTGCGCGAGGTGTCAACGGTGATCAGTCTTCAGAACGTCCACCGTTGACCCACTCCCAGCTCGCACCACTGCACGAGGACCTCGACCGGCTCGGCCTGACGCTCGATGACGCCGCCCTCGACGCGCTCGAGCGCTACTTCGACCTCATCCTCGAATGGAACGAGCGGGCCGGGATCACCTCGATCTCCGATCCCGCCGAGGCACAGCATCGCCACTTCGGCGAGTCGCTGGCCCTCCTGCAGGCACTGCGTGGTGCCGGACTCCTGCCCGAGGGCGTACCGACCCGCGTCGCGGATCTCGGCCCGGGCGGTGGGTTCCCGGGCGTGCCCATGCGGATCGCCGAACCGGCGCTCACCCTCGTGCTCGTCGAGTCAAGCCAGAAGCGCGCGGAGTTCCTCCAGATCGCCGTCGACACACTCGCCCTCGTCGGGGTCGAGGTAGTGCCACAGCGCATCGAGGATGCCGGACGCAACCCGGCGCTGCGGGCGTCGTTCGACCTCGTCGTCGCGCGTGCCCTCGCGGCGATGCCCGTCCTCGTCGAGTACGCACTGCCGCTGCTCCGCGAGGGCGGCGTGCTCGCGGCGCCCAAGGGCAGCCGCGCCCTCGACGAACTGGCCGAGGCCCGCATGGCGATCGAAGCCCTCGGCGGGATCGCGCTCGATCCCATCGCGCTCCCGGTCGCCGAAGGGGCCCCACCGCAGACCGTGCTCCTCGTACGGCGGGAGGGCGCACTCGACGAACGCTACCCCCGTCGCGCCGGGATGCCCTCCAAGCGTCCGCTCGCCTAGACTCGCACCACTCCCCGGCCACCTCGTCCGCACTTCAGGAGGCCGACTTGCCACCACTGCTGTCCACGACCCTCGGACGCCTGCGCCGTCTCGCGATGCTGGACGACACCGTCTACGACGAACTCCGGTTCGATGCGGCGGCGACCGTCCCGGCGATCGTCGTAACGGCGGTCGGGCTGTTCGCCCTCGGGCTGGGCGGGTGGCTGTGGTGGCTGCTCTCGGACCTCGGCGAGACCGGCACCGTGTTCATCAAGACTGTGGTGCTCGGCACCGTCTTCGGGCTCATCGCGTGGCTCGTCTGGCTGCTGGTCGTCTACTCGGTGCTGCGGCGGCTCTCCGGGCTCACCGTGCAGATCGAGCAACTAATCCGTGCCGCCGGGTTCGCCTCGGGGGTGCTCGTCATCGCCCTCGGGATGGTCATCACGCCGATCTCGTTCGGCGTCGGAGTCCTCGCCCTCGTCGCCTGGGCGGGCACCACCCAGATCGCCATCGAGCGCACAATCGGCCGAGGCGGCTCGGACGTGCTGGCGGCGAACCTCGCCGGGTTCGCCGCATGGCTGGTGATGATGTCGCTGCTCTCGACGGGCACGAACCAGATCGGACCTGGCCCCTTCCTCGCCGAGGCGGTGTGGGACGCGATCAGCAGCGTGTCGGTGACGTTCGGCTAGGGGCGGCTAGCCGCCGACCACGCCCTCTTCCCGCAGTGCCGCGATCTGCTCCGCGTCACGCCCGAGGGCACGCAGCACCTCGTCGGTGTGTTCGCCCGGACGCGGTGCGGTGGAGCGCACGCTGCCCGGCGTCGCGCTGAACTTCGGCCCCACGCCGACCTGCTGCACCGTGCCCAGCGAGGCATCCTCGACGCTCACGGTCATGCCGCGAGCCTGCTGGTGCTCGTTCCCGAGCGCTTCGCCCAGGTCGAGCACCGGCGCGATGCACAGCTCCACGTCACGCAGTTCGGCGAACCACTCATCGCGCGTCTTCCGCCGGAAGAACCCATCGAGGTGCTCCTCGAACGCGGGCCACGCCGAGGCATCCGACTGCCGCTCGATCATGTCCTCGCGGCCCACGAGGCGGCAGAGCGCGGCCCAGAACTGCGGCTCGAGTGAGCCGAGCGAGAGCCACTTCCCATCCGCGCACTCGTACACGTTGTAGTGGGGGGCTGCCCCGTTGAGGTTCGTCGCACCCGGCTTCGGCGCCTCGCCGCCGGCGAGCACGCCACCAGTCTGGCTGGCGAGCAGGTACAGGACGTTGTCGCTCATCGACATGTCGAGGTACTGACCGACGCCGCCGCTCCGGTCTCGCGAGTAGAGCGCGCTCACGATGGCGAACGCGGTCATGAGGCCCCCCGCAGCGAAGTCAGCGAGCGTGTTTTGCGGGATCGCCAGCTTCTGGCCCGGCCGCCCGATCGCCGACAGCGCCCCGCCGACTGAGATGTAGTTGATGTCGTGCCCCACGAGGTCGCGGTATGGCCCGTCCTGCCCGTAACCGGACAGCGAGGCGTACACGATCCGCGGATTGCTCGCGGAGATCGCGTCGTACCCGACGCCCAGGCGGTCCGTTACGCCGGGCCGGAAGCCCTCGAGGAACACGTCCGCCTCGCGCGCCAGCTCATGCACGAGATCGCGGCCGGCCTCGGTCTTCAGGTTCACGACGATCGAGCGCTTGTTCCGGCCGAGGGGGTTGTACGCACGCCGTCGCTCCGCGGCCTCGCCCTGCGCCCGCGAAGCGCCCGCGATCGCGCCGGCGGGGGCCTCGACGAGCGTCACGTCAGCGCCGAGGTCGCCGAGCAGCATCGAGGCGTACGGGCCGGGCGCGAGCCGCGATAGGTCGATCACCCTGACACCCGCGAGGGGGCCGGTCGCTTGCTCTGCCACGCGTTACCTCCATGCGAAACTGGGGTCACGACTGCCGGGGGGACCGATGCCGCAGGATCTTGATACGACTCACGCGCTCGACGCCCTGCTCGCCGAGGTGCGTGGCTGCACGCTCTGCGACGACCTCCCACTCGGCCCTCGACCGATCCTCCAGGCCAGCGCCCAGGCCCGAATCCTCATCGCCGGCCAGGCGCCGGGGCAGCGTACACACCACCGAGGCGTCCCGTTCGACGACCCAAGCGGCAACCGCCTGCGCGAATGGCTGGGCGTGGACCGCGAGGCGTTCTACGACGCCTCGAAGTTCGCGGTCATCCCCATGGGATTCTGCTTTCCCGGCAGCGCAAAGAGCGGCGACCTCCCGCCCCGCGCCGAGTGCGCCCCCGCCTGGCGCGAGGCACTCCTTGCGCAGTTGCCGAACGTCGAGCTGACGCTCGTGGTCGGCCAGTACGCGCTCGACTGGCACTTCGGCGGTGCCGGGACGCCTCGCCCCGTGCGGCGTTCGGTCTCCGAGCGCGTCGAGGCCTGGCGCGAGCACTGGCCGGAGGTGCTGCCACTCCCCCACCCGAGTCCGCGGAACAACCGCTGGCTCAAGGAGCACCCCTGGTTCGAGGCAGACGTGCTCCCGGCCCTCAGGGGTCGCGTGGCCGAACTGCTCGGCTAGCGCAACGTCCCGAGAGCTCCCGCCACATTCTGGCCCCCTCCCCCTCGCGGGGGAGGGTTG
>Ga0114916_1001841_pt1 | contig 11624 bp, 8 predicted proteins | sample MalvirAntarct_66_FD_83501 | JGI IMG/M metagenome (GOLD analysis project Ga0114916, IMG submission 83501) | Marine viral communities from the Global Malaspina Expedition - Malaspina viral metaG Antarct_66 | ecosystem: Environmental > Aquatic > Marine > Oceanic | place: West Anvers Island... | reverse complement strand
GGATAAGGTTCTGGCATGTAAAGAAATACTGGCATCTGGATTGCTGCGGTCAAAACCATATTTCAAGTCGCCTTTAATGGGGCTGCCAATGCTGGACAATTGAGAGCGGATTTGATGGTGTCGTCCGGTTTCTAAAGCGACCTCTATTAAGTAATAATTGTCAAGGGTTTTTAAAACTTTGTAATGGAGTATGGCCTTTTTCCCATCGGAGATTTCTTTGATATGGGCCGTAGATTTATTGTTTTTCGGATTTTTTTTGAGCCAATGAACCAACGTGTCCTCCGTTTTAGGAGGCCTTTGTTTGACCAGGGCCCAGTAGGTTTTTTTGGCGTCTTTTTCAGCAAATAATTTGTTGAGTCGCGGTAAGGCCTTGCTAGTTTTAGAAAATACGATCACGCCTGTTGTAGGTCGATCTAATCGGTGTGCCACGCCCAAATAAACATTGCCAGGCTTATTGTACTTCTCTTTGATGTAGGATTTGACCACCTCACTCAAGGGCGTGTCCCCAGTTTTGTCCCCTTGCACAATATCACCCGCACGCTTGTTGACGATAATGATATGATTGTCTTCGTATAGAACTTGGAGATTATCTTTGTTTGATAGTATTTTAGACACGATATTTTTACGATTATATTTTAAGACAACTTACACGAACACCAGCTCTAAATCATCTGCCAACTGAAAACTGTTTACTGCCTACTGAAAACTGCCAACTGAAGACTGCCAACTGAAAACTGCCAACTGAAAACTGCCGACTGAAAACTGCCAACTAAAAAACCCTAATACTGCTCGTCATCATTAGGGAAATCAACCGATTTCACATCTTTTACATATTGTGAAATAGAGCTGGTCATGTCTTCGTATAAATTCATATAGCGGCGTAAGAACCGTGGGTGGAATTCGTGGGTCATTCCCAACATATCGTGCAATACCAATACCTGTCCGTCTACGCCATTACCGGCACCAATCCCGATCACAGGAATAGAAATACTTTCGGCGACTTCTTTGGCTAATTTGGCTGGAATTTTTTCTAAAACAATGGCAAAACAACCAATGCGTTCGAGCATCAAAGCATCTTCTTTAAGTTTGTCTGCCTCCTCTTCTTCTTTGGCGCGCACCGTATAGGTTCCAAATTTATAGATAGATTGCGGAGTCAGACCTAAATGACCCATCACCGGGATTCCCGCATTTAAAATACGTTTGATGGATTCCTTTACTTCTTTTCCACCTTCTAACTTGACGGCGTGGCCGCCACTTTCCTTCATAATTCTGATGGCTGAACGCAACGCTTCCTTAGGATCACTTTGGTAGCTTCCAAAAGGTAAATCGACCACCACTAATGAACGTTCAATGGCACGCACTACGCCGGCAGCATGGTAAATCATTTGATCCAAGGTAATGGGCAAGGTGGTTTCATGACCCGCCATGACATTACTTGCAGAATCGCCAACTAAAATCACATCGACTCCCGCACCATCCACAATTTTAGCCATGGTATAATCATAAGCGGTAAGCATGGATATCTTTTCGCCGTTGGCTTTCATGTCCACCAAAGTTTTCACGGTGATTCTTTTATAGTCTTTTTTTGCTACAGACATAGTATTTTGTTTTGTTGCTGTAAAAATAGTGAGATTATTTAAATGAAATCAGATTTAGAAAGGAAATCCCCAAGTAGCGCTAGTAAATGCGCTCCTTTGTAACTAGAAATGGTTGCCGAATTTTAAAACTGAAAATAGATGAACGGTTGAAAATCTGAAGAAAATGCTTGATAACAAATAATTCCCACACTGGCGGCAATCATCACTTTGGCAACTGGAGGACTTTTGGCATATAAACTTTCGATGGTTGCTTTTGTAGATTCCGGCAACCAGTGGCTTATATACCCAAATAACATGACCCAAAACACCATTTGGTAGTGCACTAAAATATCCAAAGCATAATGCCAATCCATGTGGTAGGCCACCTGATTGTACCACCTCGCAATATGGTCAATGCTTTCTCCCCTAAAGTATATTCGGGTGAAGGTGATAAAGGTAAGGGTGACTAAAATTTTCCACCAGCGGGCATACCATTGGGTATTTGTTTCCCATGGACTTATTTTTCGCCAAAATTTATAAACCACAATCCCCAAACCGTTCAAACCGCCCCAGATTGCAAACTTCCATGACGCACCATGCCAAAGACCGCCAATTAGCATGGTGAGCATCAAGTTGATATTAGTATTGATTTGCGATTTTACAGTGGCATTAAAAAGCGATAATATGTAGATGAGCAAGACCGTAGTCAGGACTATGGCGACCATAACTAAGTCTTGATAAGCATAAAGCACGCCTAATAAAATAATACTTAGGATTATATAGGAGGCAGCGGTGCCTTTCCGATTACCACCCAGCGGGATATATAAATAATCCCTAAGCCATGTAGAAAGTGAAATGTGCCAACGTTTCCAGAAATCGCCCGCATTGGTCGCCTTGTAGGGCGAATTAAAGTTGATGGGCAATTTGAAGCCCATCAATAAAGCCAAGCCGATAGCGATGTCCGTATAGCCAGAAAAATCGCCATAAATTTGCAACGAATAGCCAATCATTGCCATCACATTTGCAAAGCCAGAAAACATTTCAGGGGCATCAAATACCCGGTCTAAAAAATGCATGGCAATAAAATCAGCAAAGATCATTTTTTTGATCAATCCTTTTAAAATCATAAAGCTGCCCGCATTAAAATCGGCCTTGGTAATCACCGTGGGCTGAGAGATTTGAGGGACAAAATTTTCCGCTCTTACTATGGGTCCCGCGACTAATTGTGGAAAGAAACTGACATAGAATCCAAAGTCGAGAACAGATTTTAAAGGCACTAATTTTCTTCTAAAAATATCGACACTATAACTTATAGTTTGAAAAGTATAAAACGAAATTCCTACGGGTAAAATAATTTTATCTACCGTAAAATAATTCTGATCGTAAAAACTGTTGCCCCAATGGGCCAGCCAATTGACCACTTCAAAATTGGTCTGGAAGAGCATATTAAACGAATCGGTGAAAAAGTAGGCGTATTTAAAATAACACAGCACCGTTAAGTTGATTACCACACTAATAGTGACCAAAATATAGCGTTTGGTTTGATGTTCACTTTTGTAAATACTCCGTCCGATGATATAGTCTACGAGCGTACTGAAAATGAGAATTCCGATAAAAAACCCGCTGGTTTTATAGTAAAAGAAAAGCGAGATTAGGAAAAGATAAGAATTGCGCAGCGTTATTTTTTTATGCACCAGTGCGAACAAAAAATAGGCGACGGCAAAAAAGATCCAAAAATTTGCTTGGGTAAAAATCAGCGGAAAATCTTCCGAAAACGTAAAAATATCCTGTAACCTATTCATTTAATGTTTTGTAGTGCTTCAACAATTCCGCTTTGTTTCTGTGGGTTGATTGTGCCCAAGCACTAATAAAGGCCTCCATAAATAAATCGGCTTTCAAGCTGTAGCCCAATTGTGTAAAATGGATCCGATCTTTAGGCATCAATTTGTTTTGATACCATTTATTTGAGGAGCCCAATCCGCCCATAATGTCGTATACATCCCAAACCGCCATGTTGTATTTTTTTGTCAACTCCATGATCACATTTTGTTGGGTGGCCGTATTAGGGTTGGGAATTTTTCGCTGGTAGTAATCGTCATTGGGCACGGTCAATAAGATGGCACAGTTAGGATTTGCTCTTTGGATCATCAGGATAAAAGCTTCGTAATAGGCACGAAATTTTTCGGCATCAAATTCGCTTTTAGGCATATACGCATCGTTGGTGCCAAGAGAAATAATAAATAAATCCGGGGTGTAAAGTTGCAATTGTTTTTCAAAGTAAGCCGCGCGGTTAAAATAAGCGAAACTTCCACCGTTTACGCCAATGCTGGTGTATTCAATGCCCTCATCGTCATTCATAAATTCCATGCCCATTAAGGCAAATTCAGCATCAGTGTGGGTAGAGTCTTTTAATTCCAAACAAAAAGCGACCTCGTCAATCAGTTTATTAAAACGAAACTCCCGATACATTTTATCGAGATTTAAAGTGTCTGAGACGACTAGGTCAGGGTTAAGGACGGTCAAATTATAATCTGATTTCCACGTATTATAGAATACCCTGAGCTTATTAAATTCATAAGGTTGCTTGGTGTAATTTCGGTAATTGGATGTGACATAAATTGTATCTGACTGCGCTCTAAAAGCTGCAGTTATCCCCGCCAAACCCCAAGCTATTCTGTCTTTTCTAATTGAAGAACGGTAGCCTTGCCATTTTGATTTGGTAGCTTTAATTTGATAGTTGGAAGGATTGTTTGTGTGCGCAAGATGATACGGAAAAACAAAGCCCCGTTGGCCTTGAGAAACCGTATTGGTGTTTTGAAGGTAAGTCCTTATTTTATTGGAATAGATATCTGCTTGAATATGGGAACCACCAATATGAAAAATATGCAATTTTTGCTTTTTCCCGCTATAAATGGAATCCATTTTAGCGAAGAACTGCTGAAAGGTCGGGGAGCTTTCCGCCATTTTAAAAGTATTCGCTTCAAAATTAATCAGATGCCCGAATTTGGGGGTAAGACTATCCAGAACAAAATTCTGTCCGAAAAGTGTCGTGGTGCAAATTAAAAAAAGGGCTACAATAGTATGTTTCATTGAGGATCATTTAAATCTAAATACAAAGCCAAAAAGAACAATTCGGAGATGATTTTGGTGCCAGACGGCGAAAAATGGGTATAGTCATTGGCGGCCAAACCTTGGTCCACCCAATGTTGCATGGCATTTTCACCTCCCATCGCGTCAAACATGCTCCAAAATGCAATGCCATTTGTTGTGCAAATATCTTTTAGGGTTTGGTTGAGATAGGGAAGTAATGGGTATGTTTTCATCTGCCCATTGTCATTTGTGGTCATATCTGAAGGACCAATAAAAATAACACTGGCGCTAGGACTTTTGCGTTTTACCCAATTGATGTGGTTTTTAAGGTAACCTGCGTATTCATTGACTGCTAACGAATCTTTAAGGTAAGGCACCGAATTACCGCCGTACTGAAATATCAATAGTTTGGGTTGTAGTTGCTGCAGCATGTTTTGAAAATTGACGCTGTTCGTTCCCGCAAAAATAGTTCCTGAAGAACCTCTCATCGCCACGTTATCCAATGAGATCCCGCTATTGCCGTCGAGAGTGAGGCCGTAAAAATCTGGGCTTATCTTGCTCTCCATTTCAATTTTAAGGTTGGAGGGCGTGTTTGAGAGTTGAATGCTGAAGTTATGGTAAGCGCCGTCCGCAATTAAGTGTTCTGAGGCAATTAAAGCGCCATCATTATAAACTTTTATGGTGGTTGGTGCTAAAGCGTTGCCATAATGCAACCCAATGGAAGTAAAATTTCTTAACAGCGTATATGATCTGGTGGGGATTCCAATTATGATACTGGCTTTTCTAGTGGTTAAGGAATCCAAAAGCAGCTCATCCACATGTTCATAAGCTTCCGTGAAACGTGACAGCGACGAATACACACCGTATTTTTTATGTGAAAATTTTTCTTGAGTGGGATCAAAATAAGCGTGGCGCGTCCAGTTTTCAGAAGGCGTCACCTTGGCACTTATTTGATCATACACCTGAACGATGGGCACAAATCCAGGACCCGATCCGCCATAGATACTTTGCAGACGATTCCTGAGATATCCAGAAATTCGGTCGCCCTCCAATTGCGAATCGCCATAATGTATGATGCGGGCGCGACCATTGGCTAAGTTTTCGCGCAATTGCGAAATAAAAGCTGCTCGGTTATCAGGATATGTAATGCGTTGTACCTTGGAGGTGTCAATTTTTTTAAAATCAGGAATGCTGGGTTTGGAAGCCTTAGAATTTTTGTCCAAATCTTTAACCAAACTCTCTACGTTGGTCACGATACTGTCTAAACTTTTAATCTTAGCACGATCTTGACCTTGGTTTTCAAGAAAACTCCTATGTGTGGGGAATTTGATGTGAACAGCACCCATAAAAAATCCTTCTTGGGTTTTTCCGTTGGGGAGGCTTTTGGAGCTGCTCAGATAGGTCACTCCAAAAAGCACCACTAGGGTGGCTATAATATAGATTACTATTTTAAAGGGTGAGTAACTCATCAACTGTATCTGGGAAACGCTGCTTTTGGTGATCGAAATATAGTGCAAAAATAATTACAAACTAGTTTGAATTCTTACAGCCACTCGTGTAAAGCATACAATAATACTAGGTATGTATAACTAACAGTCGGATAAATTCACGCTTACCGCCAAACCGCCTTCAGAGGTTTCCTTATACTTGGTATTCATGTCTTTGGCAGTTTCCCACATGGTCTGTACCACTTTATCCAAAGGTACTTTTACATTTTTAGGATCTGTGTTCAACGCCAGCTCTGCAGCATTGATTGCTTTTAAAGCGCCCATCGCATTGCGTTCTATACACGGAATTTGTACCAAGCCTGCAATAGGGTCACAGGTCAATCCGAGGTGATGTTCCATAGCAATCTCCGCGGCAATCAATACTTGTTCAGGTGATCCTCCCAACAATTCACATAAGCCCGCTGCTGCCATAGCTGATGACACGCCAATTTCAGCCTGACACCCACCCATAGCTGCTGAAATGGTGGCATTTTTCTTAAAAATACTGCCAATTTCTCCGGCAACTAAAAGGAATTTTTTGATATGCTCAAAATCACCTTCATGGTTTTCAATAACTAAATAATACATCAGCACTGACGGAATAACGCCGGCACTACCGTTAGTAGGTGCAGTTACTACACGCCCTAAGGCAGCATTGACCTCATTGACACTTAAAGCAAAACAGCTGACCCATTTTAAAATCTGTCTGAATTTAACTTCTGTTTGTCTAATGGTTTTCAGCCATTCCTGCGGATTGTTATAGGGGATGTCACCTTTTAAATTTTCATACATGTCATAAGCGCGTCGTCTGACATTTAAACCGCCGGGTAAATGCCCTTCGGTATGACAGCCAGTATACATGCACTCCAACATGGTGTCCCAAATACGATGCAACTCAAAATCGATCGTGTCCATATCTCTGATGGATTTCTCATTCTCTAAGACGACACTGGACACGGGTAAATCTAATTCCTTACAATAGGCCAAGAGTTCTGTACCCAGACGAATAGGATAAGGGAAGGTGTTTTCGAAAATCTTACAATTCATTTTAGAAACCTTGCGTTCTTCTTTAACCACAAATCCGCCACCAATAGAATAGAACGTCGAACTCGTTCTTCTACCGTCAATCAGAGCGGTGAATTTCATGCCATTGGCGTGAAAGGGTAAGAATTTACGGTTGAAAATGATGTCTTTTGCAGGGTCGAATGTAATAGCAACTTCGTTATTAAATAATAAGGTATGGGTGCTTTTTACAGTGGCGATGATTGATTCTAAAGTATCGATGGGAATACGTTCAGGATCAGCGCCATAAAGACCTAAAATAACGGCATAGTCCGTGGCATGACCTTTACCGGTTAATGACAAGGAACCATAGAGGTCTACGGTGATACTTTCAACTTTATCAAATTTTTTACTGTCCTTTAATTCCTTAATCCAGCGTTCCGCAGCACGCCAAGGTCCTAAAGTATGGGAACTTGATGGGCCAACGCCGATTTTTAACATGTCGAATACTGAAATACACTCCATTAACGAAAACGATTTAGAGCTACAAATATAGCCTCTTTTTACTTCAAAACGGAATTGAAATGCCCCAGAAATAAGACGACCATTTATCTGCTTGAAACTGTTTAAATTAAGTGAATTTAACTGACACTTTAAACGAGAAGATAGTAAGAAATAAACGCTATAAAATTTAAGTTAAAAGTCATTGCTTACCGGAAAAATCACGGTACCACCAAAATTAAGTAATAATTAGTGATTGGGCGGTAGTATCTCATTCACTTTTATGACCTTCAAAACTATAGGTAAAAAAAAAGGATGCTTTATCAAAAAACATCCTTCACTAATATATAAGGTATTTTAAAATTATTTCAGATCAAAATACTTGATGTTGTTCGCTTTCATAACATGGTCTAGATTAGAAACGTCAACCGCATCCACATTGTCAGCAGGGATCACGACCACTCTAAACACTTGATTTTGGGTCCATTCTGCAGCCAATGTGTTTAAATCGACGGTTCCGTCTAAAAAGAAACGCACGTCAGTTTGGGTGAAGTCGAAGTTATAGATTAATGTTCCGCCCTCAAAAGCGACGCTTTGTGGGAGCAAACGCCAGATGTCTGTACCGTTATCGGTTTCCCATAAAATATAAACCAATGTAACGTCAGAGGTTTTGACGTCAAAACCATAGTTTTCTGTAAATGAAAAATTATTAGCAGCATTAAAATTGACATCTATTTCAAATGCAGAAGAGGTAATAATGCCACCATTGGCACCATCAATTCCTGGAGGTCCTGGAGGTCCTTGGTCGCCTGAACAGGCCGTGAATGTTAAGGCTATAACACATAATAAGGTTGCGATCTTTTTCATGATATTTTCTTTTTTGGTGAATTGTAAAATTACGAATGTATTGCAATATAGGTCATAACTATGTCAAAATATTTTATAAAAATGACACCTTGTCATATTTTCTGTCATGGCACAATGATTGACATATACAAAGGGAAATAAAAAATTAATAATTCAACACAAAACATATATTATGAGTAAAATAATTGGAATCGATTTAGGTACAACCAACTCTTGCGTTTCGGTAATGGAAGGTAACGAGCCAGTTGTAATTCCTAATGCAGAAGGTAAAAGAACTACACCATCTGTCATTGCTTTCGTAGAAGGTGGTGAAATTAAAGTTGGTGATCCAGCAAAACGTCAAGCGGTAACAAACCCTACAAAAACGGTTTCTTCCATTAAGCGTTTTATGGGTAATAAGTATTCTGAATCTAAAAAAGAAGCAGAACGCGTACCATATAAAGTGGTAAAAGGAGATAATGACACGCCAAGAGTAGATATTGACGGTCGTTTGTATACCCCACAAGAATTATCAGCAATGATTCTTCAAAAAATGAAGAAAACTGCTGAGGATTATTTAGGTACAACGGTTACTGAAGCTGTTATTACAGTTCCGGCTTACTTTAATGACTCTCAACGTCAAGCTACAAAAGAAGCGGGTGAGATTGCAGGTTTAAAGGTACGTCGTATCATTAACGAACCAACTGCCGCTGCATTAGCATACGGATTGGACAAAAAAGGAATTGATCAAAAAATAGTTGTTTTTGACTTTGGTGGTGGAACACATGACGTGTCTATCCTTGAGTTGGGTGATGGCGTTTTTGAAGTGTTGTCAACAGAAGGAGATACCCATTTAGGTGGTGATGATGTCGATGAGAAAATTATCGATTGGTTAGCTGACGAATTCAAAAAAGAAGAAGATATCGATTTGCGTAAAGATCCTATGGCGCTTCAACGTTTAAAAGAAGCATCAGAGAAAGCTAAGATTGAATTGTCATCTTCAGCACAAACTGAAATCAACTTGCCTTATGTAACAGCTACAGCAAGCGGACCTAAACACTTGGTTAGAACCTTGAGCAGAGCTAAATTTGAGCAATTGATTGCTGATTTGGTAAAACGTACTATTGAGCCATGTCAAAATGCAATGAAAGCTGCCGGTCTTTCAAAAGATGATATTGATGAAGTTATCTTGGTTGGTGGTTCTACACGTATCCCAGCGGTACAAGAGGCGGTTGAAAAGTTCTTCGGTAAAAAACCTAGCAAAGGTGTAAATGCCGATGAAGTTGTGGCCGTAGGTGCTGCCATTCAAGGCGGTGTATTGTCAGGAGATGTAAAAGATGTTTTATTACTTGATGTCACGCCGTTGTCTTTAGGTATTGAAACTATGGGTAACGTGATGACGAAGTTAATTGAAGCTAACACGACAATCCCAACTAAAAAATCGCAAATATTCTCAACAGCTGCAGACAATCAACCTTCAGTGGAGATTCACGTATTACAAGGTGAGCGTGCTATGGCTGCCGATAATAAAACTATTGGACGTTTCCATTTAGATGGTATTCCACCAGCACAACGTGGTACGCCTCAAATTGAAGTAACGTTTGATATTGATGCCAATGGTATCATTCATGTAACTGCTGGCGATAAAGCGACAGGAAAAACACAAGACATTCGTATTGAAGCGTCTTCTGGATTGACTGAAGAAGAGATCAAGCGCATGAGAGCTGATGCTGAAGCAAACGCTGATGCTGATAAATTAGCGAAAGAAAAAGCAGACAAATTAAATGCTGCTGATGCTATGATTTTCCAGACGGAAAGTCAATTAAAAGAATTTGGTGAAAAATTATCTGATGATAAGAAAAAACCAATTGAAGAAGCATTAGAAGAATTGAAAACTGCTTTCGACTCTAAAGATATCGCTGTAATTGATCCTGCTCTTGAGAAAATCAATGAAGCTTGGAAAGTGGCTAGCGAAGAAATGTACAAAGCACAAGCAGATGCTCAGGGTGGTGCACAACCAGGACCTGATGCAGGAGCTGAAGGCGGACAGTCTAACGAAGGCAGCGATGTTGAAGACGTGGACTTTGAAGAGGTAAAGTAATCCCGAGGTAATTGGATTCACTTTAGCTTATATTACATATAAAACGCAACCTTTTTTAAGGTTGCGTTTTTATTTTGTAACAACTTTTAAATGTGCTTCTCAAAGGTTTTTCGGATTTAAGATAAGACCGTTACAATCTACTTTTAAGTTCATTTTCTGACCATCTTTTATCAGTTGCACTTCATACAATCGTTTAATATCTTTATTCAAATTATATTTTACTCGATATTCAGTAGTATTAAGTCTCCAATCTGGATAGGTGTCTCTAAGTGATATTCTGACAACTTCCGGTAATCGAATGCCTTCAAATTTCTCATTAGAATTTAGTAATTCACCTTCGCCACTAAATGACGCTAAAATACTTCCATAGTTAGATTCGAATTTTACCTCGTAATTGTTGATGTTTTTAGAATATACAGTAGCACTTTTAATATCATATTTGCCAACTTCATATTCTAAATGTTTGGCCTGGCTAGGCGCAGTAGGATCATTTACTAAATTGAAGTAATGTGCGTTTTTAAGAGAGGAAACAACAACTTCATTTAGTGCCACTTCATTACCCGGATTAACATCATTTGCCATTTTGGTAACATTTTGGGAGTACATTAGGCTGGTCAGACCTAGACAGAGACCAATCATTAAAGTTTTCATAATATATTGTTTTTAAAAGCAGGTAGTTTTCAAAGTCCAGTCCATCTCAAAGCTACTCAAAGATTAACTGTATTCCGTAAACAGTTCACTGCAGAATAAGGGCATTATGGTGTAGTAGCAAGGTCACAAAAGGTGTGCTTACTAACTGAATTTAATAACGGCTATTGAAAATTATACTAGGGAATTGTTTTGATTTGGTTGGTTGTGTGGGGAAGTTTAATATGGTAAAGGTAATGGATTGTTGGAGAGGGTTTTGCTACTCTAATAGCATTTCGTATTTTTTAACACTTTTTTTAAAAAATATTATAAGTGTCCGATAAAAATAAATAATAAATTAACAAACTCATTTAAAGCCAGTGACATTAGAAG
>Ga0114916_1001839_pt1 | contig 11632 bp, 10 predicted proteins | sample MalvirAntarct_66_FD_83501 | JGI IMG/M metagenome (GOLD analysis project Ga0114916, IMG submission 83501) | Marine viral communities from the Global Malaspina Expedition - Malaspina viral metaG Antarct_66 | ecosystem: Environmental > Aquatic > Marine > Oceanic | place: West Anvers Island... | reverse complement strand
CTATGAAACAGCTACTTATTTCATTTTTTTTCTTCCTTATCTTCTCTTGTTCTTCCATTAGTCAAGAATATCAGCTTTTGCCAGACTCTTGCACTTTCTGTTTTTATTTTGCACTATCGCAGGGTGATTATCATACCTATCATTATGGTGTCTACCCCGACGAAGACACGGTTCACAATGGCGAAAGCTATATGGTAATTAGAGACGATTACGATTTTTTGTCTGGAGTTAGGCAAGAGGGTAAAAAACTTTACGGTTTTACATCGATGCATAGTTCAGAAGAGCTTATGATGGATTGGGACGCTTTACCTGGAGATACTTTATTTGGTTTATTTTCATATGGTGATAATGGTACTTTTTATGATGCTGTGGTTAACGAAATAGACTCAGTTTTATTACCGTCTGGCACATATCACCGTTATATTACATTAAATGGATTTAGGTATTACGATGACATCAATGGAAATCAGTACGATCAAGATTGGGTATTAAGATGGGATGAGAAAGCTTTGTGTGGTTCAAACACTCCCAATTACTCCTTTTATGATGAATTCAACAGAAGTGGAATTCTCTTTAGTTTTTCTTCATTCATGTTATTTTGGGAGTATGAAGATCCTTTCACTTGCACAACAGATACACTCTATGATTCATTTACTGGAGGAGACAATGGTTGTGAAAATTGTATTCCTGAACATCCAAATGCTTCCTTGAATCAAGAAGAAATTCAGCTTTTTAAAGTTTACCCGAATCCCGTACTTGAAGGGAATACTATCACTATTGAGTCCAAAATGAATAAAGAAACCACCCTAGTCCTTACAGATATAAATGGCAGAAAATTAAAAACGGTTTTGTTTCCTTTGGACAAAGGGACTCATATTATCGAGACTAATTTTTCTTCTGGAATCTATATTGTACATTTTTTGGTAGAAGATAGAATAGTGCAAAGACAAAAATTGGTAGTACAGTAAAACATTCTTCAAATCTACTTACGTTATTTTTAAACAATAAAACTATATTTACCTAAAATCATTTTTTATGAGTGAGATATTGCAAACGAGTGGATTAAGAAAAGTATACAAGGATACCGTTGCATTGAATGACCTCAGTATTAGCGTTGAAAAAGGACAGATTTTTGGACTTTTAGGGCCTAATGGTAGTGGTAAAACAACAACACTAGGCATATTATTGGGTGTTATAAAGCCTAAGAAAGGAACATTCAGTTGGTTCGAGAACGGGCAGAAGGATGAAAACCGAAAAAATATCGGTGCACTTTTAGAAACACCTAACTTTTATCCGTACTTGAACCCAATAGATAATTTGAAAATTGTCGCGAATATCAAAGACGTAGAGAATGTAGATGAAGCTATAGAGCGGGTTCTCAAAAGAGTAAATTTGTGGGAAAGGAAGAACTCAAAGTTTAAAACATTTTCTTTGGGTATGAAACAACGCTTGGCTTTAGCATCTTGCATGTTGGCTGACCCAGATGTTTTAGTACTTGATGAACCAACCAATGGATTAGATCCACAAGGAATTGCAGAGATTAGATCGTTGATCATGGATATTGCCAAAGAAGGTAAGACTATAATTATTGCTTCTCATCTACTCGATGAAATTGAAAAAATGTGTACGCATGTTGCTATTATGAAATATGGAGAATTATTACAAGTGGGCACGCTTGAAGAGATCATGACTCAAGATCGAACATTGATGATTAAAGCAGATGATTTGGAAAAAGCGAAAGCTATAATTAAAAGCGTAGAACATATTTCTATCATCGACGAAGTTATTAATGAGTTATTGATTGCAGTAGATGAAAAGTATACAAATGCCCAGATAAATCAAATGTTTGCTGAAAAAGGAGTATATCTCTCAGGTCTGCGTGATCATAAAAAGAACCTAGAATCAACATTCTTAGAAATCGTAAAATAATGAAAAAACTACTCGCCATAGAATTCGGTAAATTATGGAAGCTGAATTCGCTTCGTGTTATTCTCCTGCTCTATTTTGCATTATCCCCATTAGTTGTATACGCCTTATACGGCTTTTTCAATACATTCATGGGACCTATGTTGGCCATGTCGGGAGGTGAATGGAATCCATTTGAATTTCCAGATGTTTGGTCTTTTGTTACTTACTCATCCAGTTATTTTAATGTACTGATGGGAGTGATCATTGTGATTGTCATGACAAACGAGTACAATTACAAAACGCTGAAGCAAAATGTAATTGATGGAATGTCTCTTCGACAAGTTATTGGTGGGAAGTTTCTCGTAGTAATCATTCTATCCACTGTAGTTACACTCTACACTTTCATTATGGGAATGATTTACGGTTTAATCAATTCTGAAAGTGGAGCAGATATTTGGGAAGGCTTCAGCGCAATTCCAGTCTATTACCTGCAAACTTTATGTTATTTCAGTTTTGCGTTCTTCTTTGCTACGATTGTGAAAAAAACTGCATTAGCCATCATATTTTTTATCGTTTCTTTCATTGTAGAAACTATAATTGGTGGAATGCTAGCTATAGCCAAACTTGAAGTAATATATGCTTTTTTCCCGCTCAATGCATTCTCCAAACTGACTCCATTCCCAATCTTAAAGGAAATGGTTAAGGCAGCTCAAGAAAGAAGTGGAAACGTTCCTTTCATGCTCGATAGTTGGATCAACATTTTAGTATGTCTTTTCTACATGACACTATTCTTTCTAATTTCATTATGGGTAATAAAAAGAAGAGACTTGTAAAAGATAAAATATCCTATTAATGAAAACAAGGTCTTTAAAGCGCAGCGGTCTATAGTCTTAATGTCTTAAAATCTACTTAGAAATCATCTCAAACAACTCATCTAAATTAGGAGCGATAATCACTTCAATTCTTCTATTTTTGGCTTTGTCAAACTCATCTACTGGATGATATTTTGAGCGACCTGATGCAGATAAAATTGCTGGGTTGATGTTCGTGTTTTCTGTCATGATTGAAACAACGGAAGTTGCTCTAAGAACTGAAAGCTCCCAGTTGTCTTTTGGGTGTGTTCTGCTGTTTAAAGCGTCAGAATCTGTGTGACCTTCTACAATAATTTCCAAATCATCATCCCCCTGAATTGCTTCGGCCAATTGTATAATAGCTTGTTTTCCTTCTGGTTCAACTGTTGTACTTCCAGAAGCAAAGAGTAATTTTGCTTCGAGACTCACGTATATTTTACCATCGCGTTCTTCAACCGTTAAACCTTTGTCTTTAAATCCTCTTAGTGCTTGAGCTATTTTCTCTTCAAGTTGTTTTACCGCCAAATCTTTTCTTGCAATCATTTCCTCGAGCTCTTCAACACGTTGCTCACGTTCAATCAATAAACGCTGTTTATTTTTAAGTTCTTTCTCTAAGGCAATCAAAGCATCTTCCTTTCGCTGTGTTTCAATAATTTTCGCTTCGAGATCAGCGCGCATTCTAGCTAGTTGCTTGGCGTCTTCACTTTTAATTTGATCAAGTTGTTTTTCTACAGATGCGCTTACATCAAGAGCTTTTTTGTATTGTGCCTGAAGAGATCGATAAGCTTGACCCATATCTGAAGTATCTTTTTTCAGGGTTTTAACGTCCTTACGCAAAATTTCCGCTTCAGCTTCAACAGTTTTTAGTTTGGCTTCATTATCGAGCGAGGAAGTTTTATATTTTTTCAACTCTTCACTACACTCCTTTTCTTTTGAAAGTAAATCATTATACTTTTTCGCTGGTACACATGCGCTAAATACCATTACAGAAACGATAAGTCCAAGGAAAAACTTCATATTTTTTTGAGTTAATAAGATTCAACTTCAAAGGTCGGAAATCATTTGCCTTAGAAAGAGTAGTACTGAACTAAATTTTGAACAGTAGAGTATTAATAAGCGTGTAAACTAATAATTTGATAAGCTGTTTTACCACTTAAAACAAAAAAATCCATCTTCACGAAATCCAATCTATAAAACAAGGCGTATGTAAGTCAAACAATTAAAAATTTACAGTTATGAAAAAGATTAGAATTAACAGATTAATGGCATTACCAGTAATGGTTTTAACGGCGAGTTTAATAATGACTTCTTGTAAAAAGGAAGATCCGGAACCAGAGCCAACACCAGAGCCAACAACAAATCCCCAAATGCAATCTTCTACTTACGAGTATGGTTTCAACAATGGACAAGTGGTCCCAACTGCGGCCTATGATGGTATGCACATGGACAATTTGATGGCGACAATGACAGTTGAAGAAGTTTCAAGTACAGAAACAGAAATATCAGTGACATTAACCAATACGGTAGATGGAGAAGTATACATGATTCACGCACATGATGCAATGGATCCAGCAACAACCCCAAATGGAACACCTTATGACGAAACGCCAAATGGAGATGTTTTTACTCAAATGGCTAACGGAAATGGTGGAGAAGTGACAGTAAGTCAAACAGTATCTATGTCATATTCGGATATCGTAAATAATTATGAAGGCTTTTTTGTCGTGCATGATCCTTTACAGCAATTGTCAACAGTGGATATCTCAACTTACTTAGTTGTTGGTAGTTTTGCAAGAACCCAAAATGCGTCGAATCTTTCGTCAATGTCTTATAGTTATGACTTTAATACAGGACAAGTAGATCCGTCGTATGCATACAGTGGTGCTCATGCTGCAAACCTAAGTGCAACATTGAAGGTTCAGGAATTGGCTAATGGTGAAAGCCGTGTTTCAGTTGCTATTATGAACTCTATCAGTGGAGAAACATATATGGTTCATGCTCACGATATGGCAGACCCAGCAACAACTCCAAATGGAACTCCTTATGATGAAACTCCGAATGCAGATGTTTTAGCAACAATGATTGAAGGAAACGGAATGACAGCTTACAATAGTCAACACAGTACAATGTCTTACGCTGACTTGACGAGTAACTATGATGCGTTCTTCGTAATTCATGATCCTTTACAAGCTTTAACAACAACCGACCCTACAACTTATGTAGTATTAGGTGTATTTGCTAATTAATAATAGTTAAATACAGTGTTTAGTGATAAAAAAACTCCTGCTTCGGCGGGAGTTTTTGTTTTTAATCAATCCTCCTTATAACGTGGATATTAAAAGTAATTTTCTATTTTTGTCACTATTAAAATTTGAACAATGAAAAATATATTTCTTAGTCTACTTATTACTTTTTTGACTTTCGGCTTATTTGCACAGCCTGAAGATATGAAATTGGATAAAGGATTATACGCAGAAATAATCACAGAAAAAGGAACAATATTTTTAGAGTTGTACCCTGAAAAAGCCCCTCTGACTGTAGCTAACTTTGTGGGGTTGGCCCAAGGAAAGTTGAAAGTATTTGATACAATTAAGTTTACTGAACCTTACTTCGATAGTATAGTATTTCATAGAGTAATTAAAGATTTTATGATTCAAGGGGGAGACCCTAAAGGAACAGGATCAGGCGGTCCTGGGTATAAATTTTATGATGAAGCCGATAATGGGTTGAAGCATAAGAAAGGCGCCTTGTCTATGGCAAACGCCGGACCACACACCAATGGTAGTCAGTTTTTTATTACTCATGTTGCAACTCCTCATTTGAATGGGAAGCACACTGTTTTTGGTCAAGTCTTAGATGGACAAGAAGTTGTAGATGCTATTGAACAAAACGACATGATGCTGGATGTAAATATTATAAAGAAAGGACTTAAATATAAGTGGTTTTATAATCCTTCAAAAATATTCGAGCAAGAGTATGAGAAGTTGCATAAGGAACATTTAAAAGAAAAAGAAAGAATGGCTAAACTCGAAGCTCAGGAAAAAGTGAGACTGATAGAAGCCAAAGCAAAAACTCAAAAAGAATACAAATCCTATTTTTATGATCTTGTAAAGCAAGATTATCCAGAAGCAAAGCAAACTGAATCAGGGTTAGTTTATGTTATTAAAGAAGAGGGTAAAGGAGAGAATCCCGAAAAAGGAGATCAAGTTTCTCTTCATTACACAGGGAAACATCTTTTTGGAGGAAAATTTGATTCTTCCCTTGATCGAGGTCAGCCGCTGGAGTTTGATTATGAAGTGATGAACCTAATAAAAGGATTTAATGAAGGTGTTGGTTTGTCAAAAGAAGGAACAAAAATCGAATTGTTTATACCCTATTTTCTCGCTTACGGAGAAAGAGGTAAACGCCCTCAAATTCCTCAGTATGCAGATTTGATTTTTGACATAGAAATATTGGATATTACCAAGAAATAATTTAACATTCAATGAAATTCTATCTACTTACCACGTCTCTACTGTTAACCTTTTGTCTTTTCGCACAGAAAGAAGTTGAAATCATAGTTCTTGACAAACAAACTCGAGAGCCTGTATCTTTTGTTAAAATTGGGAATAAATCAATAGAGCCTATTCTCACTGATATTGATGGAAAAGCAACACTCGAAATTGAAGGATCGTCGAACTATCATTTTTCATTCTACGATTATAAGGATACTACTATTTTAGGAGCTGAACTATTTAAGAATAATGTGGTTCTTCTTACTCCAGATTCGCAGATTTTAGATGAGGTTGTTATCACTCCAGGAGAAAATCCAGCACATCGAATTATTCAAAACGCAATGGATCGCAGGAAAGATAACGACCCACTTCGAAATACTTCTTTTAAATACAATTCATTTTCTAAGTTTTATTTGACAGGTGAGATTAAGGAAGGTGTTGTTCGAGATACAATTAGCGATACAAGTGAATTGGAGATGTTTAAATTTCTCGATCAACAATATTTGTTTTTGACGGAAACCGCTTCTACTAGAACTTTTTCCCCCCCTAGTTATGATAAAGAAGAGGTTACTTCGTATAAAGTTTCAGGGTTGAATAACCCAATGCTTGCAACACTATCCTCACAATTACAATCATTTAGTTTTTACGATAATATATTTTCTATCGGAGGGAGCGACTATATCAATCCAATAGCTCCTGGTGGCATAAGAAGATATTTATTTGTTTTAGAAGACACCCTTTTTCATGGTCAGGACACAACGTATACTATTCGATTCAGACCTCGAAAAGGGAAGAATTTTGATGGATTAGAAGGTTATCTCTTCATTCACACAAATGGTTGGGCCCTAGAAAGAGTCATAGCTTCTCCGTACGGTGAAAATGCTCTTGGAGATCTTAAAATAATTCAAGAATATAGATTTACTAATGATAAAAAATGGTTTCCTTATGAATTGAGTACCGAAATAAATTTTACGGGAATTCAATTTGGAAAATATACGAATACAATCGGTCGGAGCAACCTATACATTAAAGATGTAGAGTTTGATATTCCTGTCAAGAAAGGGTTTAATCCTATTCAGTTAGAAGTTGATGTTGATGCGGCTAATGATACTGTCGGGTTAGAAAAAGCGCGCGGAAATCGATCTACTGATAAAGAGTTACAAACTTACAAAGTTATTGATAGTATTGGTGAAGAAGCCAACTTTGAGAGAATGGCAGAATTACTGAATATTATATCTACGGGTAAAATCCCAATTGGTAAATTGAGTATTCCCCTTAGAAGAATAACTGATTTTAATCAACAAGAAGGTTTAAGGTTAGGTATGGGTTTAGAAACAAATCAACGGTTTAGTAGGGTCTTTGGAATCGGAGGTTATTTCGCCTATGGTTTGAGAGATAAGTCTTGGAAATGGGGTGGTGACTTAAGTGTAACGTTTCATCAAAAGCGTCAGATAGCTATGGAACTTCGCTATAGAGATGATCTATTTGAAAGAGGTGGGATTGACTTTCAAAAAGACGATTTCGATCTTACAGGTCAATCATTGTATAGAAACTTCTTTATTAATCGTCTGGATAGAGAGCGTTTTGCCGGAGTTACTTTCAGCGGGTTGGTTACTCCGAACTTTAAAGTCCAATTAGTGGGAAATTATCGTAGAATTCATTTTACCGACAACTATACTTATGCCCCTTTTTTTCAAGGGATTCCTGCAGCAATTGAAAAATTTGATGTTGCGGAAACAGGAGTGATTGTAACTTGGAATATTCGCGAAAAAATCATGATGCTTGGAGACCGAAGAGTATCAATGGGGACTAAGTTTCCTAGACTTACGTTTAAAGCGGTTAAAGGATGGGATAATATATTTGATGGCGAATATGATTATTACCGCATGAATTTTAATATAGACCAGACATTTACAATCCGCGGATTTGGTAGAATTAGTTTGCAAAGTACGAATGGTATAACAATAGGAAACGTTCCCTTAACATTACAACAAATACAATATGGGACGGGAAAAAACTGGAATTTAGTTGTTCCAAATACATTTGAAACGATGCAGCCGGCTGAGTTTTTTAGTGATGCACAAACCAACTTGTTTTTTAGACTAAAGTTCTTGCCGTTAAAAAATAAAACAAACTGGACAGAGCCTCAATTTTCTATTCATAGTGCTGCTGGAGTTGGAACCATGTTTAATCGCCAAGATCATTTGAATTATGATTTTAAAGTTCCAAACGAAGGATATTTTGAGTCTGGTTTGATTGTTGAAAACCTTTTAAAATCAGGTTTTTCAGGATTCGGTATTGGCGTCTTTCACAGGTATGGACCTTATGCTTATCCAGAGTTAGAAGACAATTTCGTTTATAAATTATCCGTGACTTTTAATTTGTAATCGAGGCACCATATTTTTTTAATTCCTTGCTTTTTCTTTTCGAATCAGCTTTTGTGCCTTACATTTACCTTGATGTTTTGGAATGACCAGAGAAATATTATTGGTAAGCTGACTTTTCCCAGGATCTGGAACGTTTTAGTTTTGCGATGGTCTTATTTCTTTGCGAAACGACTAAAAATTATCAAGTCTAACGGCTTGCCATTTGCGGCGAGTATTGAACCAACTACAGCCTGTAACTTAGGATGTCCCGAATGCCCGAGCGGACTAAAACAATTCACACGGCCAACGGGGAAACTCAATTTAGATCTGCACGAAAAAATGTTGGACCAACTTGGAAAACAGCTGTTCTATATCAATTACTACTTTCAAGGAGAGCCGTTTCTTCATCCTCAGTTTTTGGATCTCATAAAAGCCGCTAACCAACGTAAAATTTATACGGCCACTTCAACAAACGCTCACTTTATAACAAAAGACAAAGCAAAAGAGATTGTACATTCTGGCTTAGATCGAATGATTATTTCCATTGATGGACTGACGCAAGATACGTACGAACAATATCGTCGGCAAGGCAAACTGGAAAAAGTGTTGGAAGGAACACGGAATATTGTTCAAGCCAAAAAAGAATTAAAAAGTAAAACCCCACATTTAATATTTCAGTTTTTGGTGGTAAAGCCAAACGAACATGAAGTAGAAGATGTTTTTAAGCTCGGAAAAGAAATGGGAATAGATGAGGTGCGATTAAAAACAGCACAGCTCTACGATTATGAAAATGGTAATCCGCTGATGCCTTCTAATGAAAAATACTCGCGTTACAGAAAAAATAAGCAAGGAAATTTTGTTCCAAAGTATCACCTGAAAGACCATTGCTGGAGAATGTGGTCGTCAACGGTACTGACCTGGGATGGAAAAGTAGTTCCCTGCTGCTTTGATAAAGATGCAAAGCATGTACTCGGAGATGTTACGAAAACGCCTTTTAAACAAGTTTGGAATCATCCACAATACCAGGCTTTCCGGAAACAGGTTTTTTCGGATAGAAAGTCTATAGATATTTGCCAAAATTGCTCGGAAGGGGCAGAGGTTTGGGCTTAAACTTATTATCAATTTTATATTCATAAATTAGAAGGAAACTACAATGTAGATTTCCTAATAGTATCTGGTACGATAAAAAATGTTTTTGCTAAACCTAAAGTCACTGTTTTAAAGGTTTGGCGCTCTAAAATTAGGAAAATAAAATATTAATTATTATACTATTGCTAGTAATAAAAACTCAAAAATTTAATATTATGACAGCAATAAAAAAGATCAGACTTTTAGTAATTACAACATTTCTTTTGCTTTCAACGAGTGTTATAAGAGCACAGATAAATGCAGGAGGCGCACTGGCGTATGGGACTGAAATTGAAACCTTAGGCTTTAACTTGAGAGGTGGATACCTAATAGGCGAAAAATTTAATCTTTCGGCAGGGTTCAATTATTTCTTACCCAAAGTAGAGGACTTTACTGTTGGTTCCTATAAAGCCACTATGTGGGAGTTTAATTTAAACGGAAGTTATTGGCTTCACCTAACGGACGATCTATTCGTTTACCCTCTAGTTGGTTTAAACATAACTAGTTTTACATATGAAAATGTCTACGACGATGGTCTGGGAAATCTTATTAGTGAAGGAGAATCCGACGTTAGACCTGGACTAAATGCAGGAGGAGGAATAGGATATAAAATGGGTAAAGCAGTTCCTTTTTTAGAAGGAAAATATGTAATCAGTGATTATGACCAGGCAGTATTTTCTGCGGGTGTCATATTTCTATTTAATTAGAGAAGATTAATATCTGTCAATTTCTAAATAAATGATACACATTATTAAAGCTGAGTAATGAATTCATTGCTCAGCTTTTTGTATGAAAACTTGAATTATCATCCTCGCGTATTATATTTTCCATGAGAACCTTTGATTTTCGGCTCACTTTGACCTTTTTTAATCGTCTCTAAATACAATGCTTCAACTTTATCACGAGCCCAAGGAGTTTTGCGTAAAAACACTAGACTCGATTTTATAGAAGGATCAAATTGAAAACAACGCACTGGAATTTCATCCGCCATATCTTCCCAACCCAACTCATTTACCAAATATTTCATTATATCTGCCAATTTCACTCCGTGTAGAGGATTATTTGGTTGTTGTTCGTTCATTTAATGCTTGTTTGTACAATGATAGTGATTTGTTAATTAACCTCAAACTGCTTTGAAATGATCCATTTAATTTTGCTTATAAATGAGAGATTTATTCTTTCCAGTTCAAAGGTAATATTGCTCCAATTGAAGCTAAATGGAAAACAGTAAAATTGTATACTTCGCCTACATCTGCCCCACCTTCAACGATTCGATAACCTGCTTTTATATGAAGTGGTTGACTTTTTCCGATGATTGTTTTATAACTAACACCACCGAAGGCATCAAACGCTCTTCCAGGACCACCAAACAGTCCGTCTCCTTCAATGAAGAATCTCCAATTGTCTAGCTTGTAAGCACCAACAATTCGCACCAATGGAACAAATCCCACATTTAATTTTGAAGAAAATGAATCTTCACTCTCCAATGCAATTTAGGCATCTCTTATCTTTGCTGTAAATCCAATTCCAAACAACCAGTTATCATTATCGATAAGGTCGCGGTGATATGTTAACCGATAACTGTTAAAGGTGTACTTGCCATAAATATATTCACCTTCGTAAAACTGAACCCCTTCAAAAAAGATATCCCGAGGAGCAGCCCCTTCATACTTTGTAGTTAAAGGCGCAAATAAACCACTGATATGATTCTTCCCAAATTGATAGGTAACTCTCAACCTAGGTGCGATTGCGGGTTGTTGTAATTCAAACTCTCGGTTTAAGTCGAAAGTTGTACCTGTTTCATTTGGAACTCGAACTTCGTTGTAATCCTGAAAAGCGTAAAAACCTTCAAGATCTATTGTTATTTGGCTTATTCCAAAATGTG
>Ga0114916_1001838_pt1 | contig 11633 bp, 15 predicted proteins | sample MalvirAntarct_66_FD_83501 | JGI IMG/M metagenome (GOLD analysis project Ga0114916, IMG submission 83501) | Marine viral communities from the Global Malaspina Expedition - Malaspina viral metaG Antarct_66 | ecosystem: Environmental > Aquatic > Marine > Oceanic | place: West Anvers Island... | reverse complement strand
TGTTTAGGGTAAAGCTTTTTATTATATTTACTTAAATTTATTGACAACGCTAAAGTCTATTATTATGAAAAAAGTTCTTACCCTCTCAATTACTTTATTGTCATTGTGCGCGTTTGCACAACAAACTATTACGTCGATTAGCAATGGTATTGCTACTAATCCATTAGTTTGGGATTGCAGCTGTATTCCTCAAACCGGCGACGACATAACAATCAATCACGCTATTCAAATGAATTCCGATTGGTTGGTGAATGGAAGTGGATCTCTAACTGTATCGAACACTGGTAGCTTAATTGAAGACTCTCAAAGTAGATCTATTCTATTCGATGGTGGCGTTGTTTTTACAAATCAAGGCACTACTGAGATGACTAATTTTGCATTTACAAATGGAGCTGAAGCTCATAATTATGGAACATTAAGTCTTGACACCGGTCTTTACGTTGACCAAAACTCTACCTTCATGAATCACGGACTTGTGAAAGATGTTGATAGTACATTAACCCAAGGGATGTTCATGAATGAAGGGACTTATAGTCAAGGCGATTTTTTAAATGAAGGCATGATGACCAATACAGGGTACATCACAGCTGACTCCCTTTTAAATACAGGTACGTTAAACACAAGTGCTGGAAATTTGACCACTTATGATTTTGGAAACACAGGGATTTTAAATGTTACAGGAAGTTCCTATATTATAGTTAATGATGATTTTTGGAATTCAGGCGCACTGTATCTTGCAGCTGGAAGAGATATAAGAATTGCTCATGATATGGTCAATTCACACCAATCTGGAACTGCTTCAGTCAACAATGACGGATTGATAGAAATTGGGAATGATTTCAGTAATATTGATACACTTCGAGGATCAGGCGTTTTTTGTATTGCCAACAACAGTTTAAATACAGGTGATGTTAAAGGAACTCTTGATATTTGTGACAATACAAGCGTTAGCCATTTTGATGCAAATACCGGAAACATTGAGGCAACGGTTACAAATTGTACCACAGGCTGTTCTGTAGGCGTGGAGGAAAACGTTCTTTCTGAAAAAGAAATCTCTATTTATCCAAATCCTGTCTCTACTAAACTTAACATTGAATCAGATACAAATTACAAAATGTTACTTGTTGATGTAATGGGGAATGTGATTCTAGATCAAAAAGTTGTAAACACTTTAGATGTAAGCAGTCTTAAAACAGGGGTCTATTTTATCAAATTCACTGGCTCTGATTTCTCTAAAACATTAAAGTTTGTGAAGAAATAAAGTTCAGGTAAGTAGTTTATATTTCCTAAATATTTAAGTGTAAGAATTAATGTGATGAGAAGATTTTAAAGACTTCATTCGGAAGTAAGCCAACTTGTGCTGTATTCAAACTATCGTTCAATAAGTTTAAAATCTATTCTTCTGTTAGCTTCTTTACCATACTGATACTTATTAGACATAATTGGGAAATCAGAACCATATCCTTTGAACGAAATCTGATTTTTTGAAACACCTTTAGATAATAAATATTTGTATACAGCTTCGGATCTCTGCTCAGAGAGCAATTGATTCAACTCTTCCAAACCAGACTTGTCGGTGTGGCCTTGTATTTCTCCCTTGATATTTGGATTTTCCTTCAAGAGAGAAGCAAGTTTATCTAAATCTGCTTTCGCCATTTCTGGAACCTCCACTATATTCGGTTCATAATCTAAAGACGAAATAGTTAAACTGGTGCCAATTTTTATATTTTCTGGATCATTAAATAGGATCTCAAGACTGTATTGCTCCTCTAAATCATCTCCATCCTCAGTAATAGGTTCACCGCTTGATTCTTCTACTAGTTTGGAGTAATCCTCTTTGGCTTTATCGGTTATCTTCACTTCTATTCTGCGATTGCCTTCTCGGGTTGAACTGTATCGATTACTATACAAAGGTCGTTTCGGTCCGTAGCCTTTATAATTAATACGACTTTCGTCTATCCCATTTTTAAGTAAAAAATCATATACAAACTTTGCTCGCTTTCGGGATAGCTCAATGTTCTTAGATGTGGATCCTACATTGTCGGTATATCCACCAAGCTCAACCTTCAACTCTGGTTGCTCATTCAGAGCTTTCAGTAAATTAATTAGATCAACATTATTCTCAGGTCTGGAGAAAGACGTTTGCCCAGAACCAAAGCTAACATTGTGCAGGACTATTGAAAAACCAACGGGCAAACTTTCAGGCACATACACTAAATGTTCAATGTCGACATATAGTTCTGCTGAATCAATTTCCTTTGGCATTGGAGGACAAATAGTATTTCCCAATGAATCAGTAATCATCAAGTCTTCGTATGGTTCAAAATCCTTGATCATTTCACGGATCTTTTGATATCTGGGAGAGTTGTTTGCTCCATCTGTACCAAGATCCCAATAATTAATTGCTTCCCATTTATCATACCCGCAAAATTGACGCAATGTTAAAGCCGCAAAAAGCCCAGAAGCATGCCATCCATTCCAGCAGTGCATGTAAACAGGGCCCACTGTATCATTCGTAGCGGCGTCGTAAACTAGTTTCAGTGCTTCATAAATATGCTCTTTATCGAAATAATCAAGTTGGTAATAATCCAAATCATTCCAACCACCACTTATGCAGGCACAAGTATCATTTGTTGGAGCCGTGTCGAAATTCTCTCGATACAAATATATTGATGCAGAAAACCCTTCCTGACAAAGGTTTCTGACACCGTCATCTGGCAATGGGTTGTGATTGTTACGCTTATTCTCTTTATGAAAATAATTATTCCCCCCACCTCGATAAGCAACCCCATGAAGAATAGGTCTCAAGTTTCGCGTTCCATATAATGAGTCAAACCCATTTCCGTAGTTATCTGTTATTTTGTACATCAGATCTTCCTCGACGTATCTTTTTTTATAAAACTCTGGAGTCAAATAAAAATCGGGATCCAAAGAAAGAATGGAGTCTTTAAATTTTTCAGCGGGTGTTCTTTCATCAACGCTGAGTGAATCATCTTGCGCGAACAACGTTAAACTAAATAGAATTGATAATATAAGAACTGTAATTTTCTGCATGTGACAAATTTATTGAGAAGATTATGATATGCGTGCGAGAAACAAATTAGTTTTTCACACTACGTCATTGATAGTACAAATATCAGTCCGCAAAAAGGGCTTTCAATTCGGTTGCTTCACTTGGTTTCATTTTCCCTGCTAATATTAAACTCAACTGCTTTCTTCGCAAAGCTCCTTCGTATCTTGTTTTTTCTTCTTCAGTTTCGGGAATTAGTTTGGGAACGCTTATCGGTCCACCGTTTTGGTCGACTGCAACAAATGTGTAAATCGCCTCATTGCGTTTAACGCGTTTCCCCGAAACTTGGTTTTCTACAAAGACATCAATAAAAACCTCCATAGAGCTGGTGAAAGATCTTGAAACTTTTGCCTCCAGCGTCACAATAGACGATTCTTTTATCGGTCGTCCAAAAGATACATTATTCACAGAAGCCGTAACCACAACTCTTCTACAATGCCTCTGCGCCGAAACAGCAGCAGTAACATCCATCCAAGCTAATAATTGACCACCAAATAAATTTCCGTGCGGATTTGTATCATTAGGCAAAACAACCTTTGTAGCAATAGTTAGTGTATCGGAAGGAGTTTTTGTATTCATTGCATTATATTTTTTGCAAAGTTAAGGTTTAATCTGTAGAGGGTGAATTTTTAGATGTTAAATAGTCCCAATGGGAAGAATTGAGGTTGCAGCGATGACTTGTTGATTAGAAACGACTTGTTGGGAAGTCTGGCAGTTCGCCTCAATTAGGATAATAAGAAAAATTTCATTTTCTCATTGAGCGGATAAAAAAATAGTTCATCAAGTTTTACCCGCTGGCTTCAGCAATTTCTCACCAACCTTGCCACGAAGAATTTATCTTGCTTATTTACAAAAAATATTCCAACGAAGTAATTGAATTGTTGAAGCTACGGGGCTGTTATGATCTGTCTGCCTATGCTTTGGGTAGTCCTACTCGGTCAAGTATTTCGTTTGCTTTCTTGAGTTTTTTAGGAAAAAGAATCTTGCCTCGATATTTTTCGAGTTCATTGTCGATTTTTACAATCGGCGTTTTCTTCTTATTTAGGTCTTTTGGATCCATAGTACAAATTTAATCATTTTCGTTTAACTAAAAAAGCTTCGTAATCTTCACCAACAAGAAACTCTTCCCAGTTGTCATCCTTTAACCCATAAACATGAAAGTCTTGTGAAATTTCAGCTAAGTTATTTGTCAAACCCATTCGATATAATCTTGTTCGGACAGTTGTACTGCCTGTAGCAAAAACCCACGCATTTGGTCGCTCCGTCGTAAATGCATAAACCGAAGACGCAACCGTCGACAGTACTTTCAGACTGTCACCATTGTTAGTCACCACCTTGTCACTAATTCGGTTTGTTTTTTCGTCGAAATCGCCAAAAGCTAAGTTATAAACGTCTTTCACGTTGGTTTCAGAAAACTCAATTACTTTTTTCACTTGTCCCTTAGGTCCAACACTAAAAAACTCAAAATACATTAACTCTTTTTCCGCAGAATACTTGTACCGTTCATGTTTTATTTAATAATGCTTTTACCCAAAGATACGATTTAGTTGCTAAATGATGTACAGGCAGATTGACCATAACGGTCCTCAGCTAAGCTTTCGAGCCGCTAACACGAATGTACGTAAAAGGCTTGAGGCTTAGGTGATGTTGTAGATAGTTATTCTATTCTTATTTGTTCAATTATGTCTTTTTCTTTTCCTTCGTTAACTTTGTTTATAGCTTCCCAAAGGTCTTTAGTACCCTCCTCGAATTTCTGATCCTGAAAATCTATTATACAAAAATATTTCCCCTCAGATATTGAAAATTCTCCAACATATGCTTTTGGAAGGGATGAAGTTAACTTTTTCTGAATTGTTTCTAAATCCTCAATGGATGGCTCACTACTAAACTTAAATTCTATAGAAAGATCAGGGTATGATTGAAAGTCATATTGAACTGCAAATGCAATATTATATTTTTCAGTATCTATCTTTTGTTCGGAAGATACGTGCTTTAGAAATACACTTGGGTCAAAATCAGCACACCATCCAAATTCTATGTTACTTGAGTCTAGTGATCTCATTGTGGTTGCTGATTCTATTCTTGTTGAATCCTCAAATCTCCAGTATGCAGTTACGTAGTTACTAAACATCTCTGAAGATATAACCTCAACAAGTGCATATCCAAAACCATCTTTGTACATTATTTTCATATCAGACTGTCCAACAAAAAGCATGAATTCTTTTTCGGAAACAACATTGTCGATCTTAAGCAACTGATTAAACCTCTTTTCAAGTTGTATAGACATCTGTTCCTTAAAACTTTCTGAAAATTCAGAAGCTTCATCATCAAATATTGCCCAGCCGTATGTTTTTTCAGTCATCTGTGAAAAAGAAATTGTACTTAATAGCACTGAAATTATAAGAATATGGGTTTTCATTTAAATTATCTACAACGTTTAAATAAAAAGACATAAGGTAAACAACAACTATTACAATACTACAAGTATATACACCTTTTGTCCGCTTTATATAATCAAATATAGTTTAATTTTATAAATCGTCAAAAAGCTATTAATGTATTGCAAAGCTTTGGTGTTCACTCAAAAAATAACTTGAAACGATTCATTTTACCTCCTATCATACTCAAATATAGCTTGATCGATTGAAGATATAACTTGTGACTCTTTAAATTGTACCTTGGGTTGTCCAAAAATAGATTGTGCATTTCAATAAATAAATTGAGAACATGCAAAACATACTTTGAACTTTCCGTAAATAGTTGGGGAGATTCCGAAAACAGTTTGAGAACTTTCAAAAATAGTTAAGGGGATTCCGAAAATAGTTGGGGAGATTCCAAAATACTCTTGGACATCTGCACATTGCATATATTCATGTCAACTTTGCCTGTTGTCAACTGCATATCATCACTTGTCGACTGCATATCATCGCTTGTCAACTTAACATTATAAGTTTTCATGTCAACATGATGACTATTCAACTCAACTTTATAAGTATTGATGTTCATATTGCTCCTTTTCAATTCAACATTATAAGTAATCATGTGGCTATTACGACTAATCCTCTCGACATTAAGCGTATTAAGGTGGACATTAAAATCAATCCCATCCCCTTCCTCGCTTGTTCCTATTGGGGACTTCTTATCCACTTTTATTTCGATAGTTTTCTGTAGATTTGCAGCATGAGTTTTGCGGTATTTAAGTCGTTGCATTTAATCTTTATGGTGAGCTGGTTCGCCGGACTGTTTTATATTGTTCGTTTGTTCATTTATCATACGGAAGCTCAATCAAAGCCTGAGCAAGAAAAAGATATTTTATCAAAGCAATTTACCATTATGGAAAAGAAGCTTTGGTGGATTATTACTACACCCGCAATGATTCTGACGATTGCTTTTGGGGTGGCGATGTTGATTCTTGCTCCATTTTATCTTAAAATGCCCTGGATGCATATCAAGCTTTCATTCGTTCTATTGCTTCTGATTTATCATTTTGTTTGTCAACGCATACTTTTTCAGCTAAAAAACAACACTTTTAAATGGACATCAAATGGTTTGCGAGTGTGGAATGAGGTCGCAACACTAGCATTGGTAGCAATTGTTTTTCTTGTCGTAATGCAGGATAGCATGAATTGGATTAAAGGTACAGTTGGCTTTTTTTCCGTTGCTATAGCTTTGATGGTTGGAATCAAAATTTACAAAAGAATTAGAAATAAAAAGAAATGACATACATCGATACACACGCACATTTATATTCTGAACAATTTGATGAAGATCGTGATGAAATGATTCAGCGTGCTTTTGATAGCGGTGTGAATAAACTTTTTTTGCCCAATATCAGTTTAGAATCCATTGAAGGAATGGAAGCATTAGTAAAAAAGTATCCTGGTCAATGTTATTCAATGATGGGCATTCATCCTTGTGACGTTGAGAAAGATTGGGAGGCGCAATTGAATGAAACAAAAAAGCACTATATAAAAGGACATCATATCGCCATTGGTGAAATTGGAATTGATCTTTATTGGGATAAAACATTACAAAAAGAACAAACGGAAGCATTTACTGCTCAAATTAGATGGGCAAAGAGTGAAAAGTTACCAATTGTTATCCATTGTCGTGATGCTTTTGATGAAATCTTTGAAGTGTTAGATAAAGAAAACGATGATGTGTTATTCGGCGTATTCCATTGTTTTACTGGAACTGAGGAACAAGCCAAAAGAATCATCAATTATGGTGGTTTCAAACTTGGAATTGGCGGCGTAGTCACATTTAAAAATAGCGGACTGGATAAAAGCATTGAGAAGATCTCTTTAGAACATTTGGTTTTGGAAACAGATGCTCCGTACTTGGCTCCTTCTCCATTTCGAGGGAAAAGAAATGAAAGTAGTTATATCCCTAAAATAGCTGAAAAACTATCAAATATACACGGAATAAGCGAACAGAAAGTCGGAGAAATTACTACAAAAAATGCGTTAGAAATTTTTCAAATAACAGAATAGCATGGCACAACCAAAAGTATTAATGATTTATACTGGTGGAACAATTGGAATGATTGAAGATCCAGAAACGGGGGTGTTAACTGCTTTTGACTTTGATCATCTCACAAATCAGATCCCAGAATTAAGTAGAATCAAAGTTGATTTAACCGCTACTTCACTCGGAATGCCAATTGATTCATCAGATATGAATCCAACAATATGGCAAGATCTGGCAGAATTAGTCTCCAACAGTTACGATGAATACGATGGATTTGTAATCCTTCACGGTTCAGATACAATGGCATACACTGCTAGTGCTTTGAGCTTTATGCTTCAAGGACTTCAAAAACCAGTGATTTTAACAGGATCACAACTTCCAATTGGTACAATTAGAACAGATGGAAAGGAAAACTTAATTACTTCAATCGAAATAGCAGCAAGTAAAGACAAAAATAATGTTCCTGTCGTACAAGAAGTTGCGATTTATTTTGAGTACGCCTTATATAGAGGAAACAGAACGACCAAAGTTTCAGCAAATGCATTTGAAGCATTTTTATCTCCAAACTATCCGGAATTAGCTGTTGCTGGAGTTGAGATTGACTACAAAAAGAATGAATTGTTTCGTTCGAACAAAAAAACGCTCAGTCTCAATTGTAAAATGGATGACCGTGTAGCACTTTTAAAGATTTTTCCGGGATTTTCTACAAAAGTTTATAAAAGTCTTTTCGATAACAATAATGTAAAGGCTATTGTCTTAGAAACATTTGGCTCTGGAAATGCACCGAATAATTCTGAGTTCCATTCCATCATTGAAGAGTACATTGCGTCAGGTGGGATTGTTGTGAACATAACCCAATGCTATACGGGAAGTGTTTCACAAGGAAAGTACGCAAACAGTACTGTTTTCAATAAACTAGGCGTGATTAGCGGAAAGGATATGACAACAGAAGCAGCGATTACAAAAATCATGCATCTACTTGGAAGTTTTGAAGATAGAGATGAAATTATCAGTCATTTCAAAAAAAATATTGTGGGTGAAGTATGAATTAAACCCTATGCTTTCAAACACATGGCTCAACAATTTTAACAGATCATTAAGTTCCTTATCTTAATAATACTCAGATTAATATTTTTTTGTACTTTAGCCCACCGAAAAGGAGTAAGTCCTTTAAGGAGAGGTGCAGGAGTGGCTGAACTGGCTCGCCTGGAAAGCGAGTGTTCCGATTGTATCGGAACCGAGGGTTCGAATCCCTCTCTCTCCGCCATTGGACTTGTAAATTTTTGCTTATTTTTGAATATTTAATAATTTTATTTAACGATTAATTTAATAATCTTTGGAACATGAAAAAAATAGTTAGTTCTTTAGTTGTAGCTGGAATGTTGACATTCGGCTTTAGCAGTTTCTCAATCGCACAGGATGAAGCTGCGGAAGGAGGAGAAAACACAGAAATGGTAGAAGGTACTGAATCCGACACCACAGGTGAATCTGACACCTCCGACGAAATGGTTACGGAGCCTAGTCTGGAAGATCAAGAAAGTGTTGTAGCAACTACAGGTGATGCGACAGAGGAAGAGGGTAAAAAAGAAGTAGGTTTTACTTCTAAGCTAAAACAAAAGTTCATTGAGGGTGATCCTTTCTGGATGGGGATTGTATTAATCGCTTTGATTATTGGTCTTGCACTTTGTATTGAGCGTATCGTTTACTTAAACCTTTCTTCAATTAACACTAAAAAATTCATTAGAGACGTAGAAGATGCGCTTGCTAGTGGAGGTGTTGAAGAAGCTAAAGAAATTTGTAGAAATACACGTGGACCAATTGCGTCTATCTATTACCAAGGACTTGACAGAGTTGATGAAGGTGTTGAAGCTGTTGAAAAAACTGTCGTTGCTTACGGTGGAGTTCAAATGGGACTTTTAGAAAAAGGAATCTCTTGGATTTCATTATTTATCGCATTGGCGCCAATGCTTGGATTCATGGGTACGGTAATCGGTATGATTCAAGCCTTCGAAAAAATCGTTGAAGATGGTCAGGTATCTCCAATTACAGTTGCAGGTGGTATTCAGGTAGCACTTTTAACAACAGTATTTGGTTTGATTTCAGCAATTATTCTTCAAATCTTTTACAATTACATCGTTGCTAAAGTTGATGGTATTGTAAATGAAATGGAAAATTCATCTATCACATTAATTGATATGTTGTTGAAGTACAAAATTGCTTCTAAGTAAGAAAAGAAATTATTCACTCAAATAATATCCATAAATTATGGAAAACGAGAAAAAATTAAATATCATTGGTATTATCATCAAGGTGATTATTATCGCGCCTGCTCTTATAGCTGGTTTGATGGTGATGTCATCGGGAGTTAATGCTGACAGTCCAGTGCCAGTGCAACAAGATTTTATGGAAAGCCTATCTTTTAGTGCGGCCATGAATATCAGTTTCATCACTATCATTGCAGCAGTTGTATTGATTTTAGCATTCTTTGCTCTTTTATTGATTAGTCGACCAAAGACGGCTATTAAATCAGTTCTGGGAATTATTGCGGCTGCAGCTGTCTTCTTTATTCTTTACGCAATAGGGTCTAGTGACACTGAGCAATCGCTTCAGCTACCAAAAAATATTTCGGCGACTGATGCTACCATTGACTTTACCCAAGCAGGAATTTACACAGCTCTTTTGGCTTTAGTTGTATGTTCAATTCTTGCATTTTTCATGGGATTCATTGTAAAATTAATTAGAAACTAGGTATGGCAAAGCGAGAAGCACCGGAAATAAACGCAGGTTCGATGGCGGATATCGCCTTCTTGCTGCTAATCTTCTTCCTTGTTACAACAACAATGGATAAGGATTTAGCCTACCTGCGTACAATTCCAAAAAAAGTAGAAACTCCTCAGAAACAGCCCCCTGTTCAGAAGAAAAACATCTACAAGATAAACATCAACAGTAAGCAGGTTATACAAGCGCGTGACTCTTTGATAAGACCAGAAAACATTGAAAGCTTAAATAGCCGAATCAAACATTTCTATCTTGTAAATAGAGACAAAAAAGAAAATAGAGCGTTAAATTACCCTTACTATGCTTTTGGAACGAAGGCTGCGTTTCAGCAAAAATTAAATCAGGCCTATAACGGCTTAGATGCTTATGAGAACAAAGATGAACTGACTGATAGAGATGAAAAAATTATTGAGCAGTTCAACAATGAGATTACAGAGTGGAACAAGAAAATCGAAATGATTGATTTGTACACTAAGTTTAGCGGCAAAAAAGAAATGCCTGAAATTGCACTTCAAGCACACATCAGAATAGAGTCTTTTATCAAGACCGATTACAGTGCTTACGTGGCTGTACAATCTGAAGTTGAAAAAGCAGTAACTGAGTTGCGTGATGAAGAGTCTGAAGAGCTTTTCAATATTTCTTATACTGCTATGAAGAAGTATTATCAGCAAAACAAATTGGAGAATACTCCTAAAGTTCGTGAATACAGAAAGTATATGGACCTTATTGAATTGTTGTACCCACTTCGTGTAATTGAAGTTAAACCAAAACGATAAAACTATGTCAAAGTTTAGAAAAAATGATGATAAGAAAGCACCAGGGATAAATACATCCTCTTTGCCGGATATCGTTTTTATGCTATTATTTTTCTTCATGGTTGCAACAACAACGAAAGAGATAGATCCGCTTGTTAAAGTTGATCCTGCTCAAGGTGTTGGTTTAAATGATTTAACTCCTTTTAAGCAAAGATCTGAGGTTGACTTCTTATACCTTGGAGAACCACTTTCTGGTGATGCATCCAAATTTGATCAGGGAATAGCTGTTCAATACGACGGTATTATTCACAAAGATGGTATTGAGCACATAGGAAAATGGAAAAACGATAAGTTTTCAAGTAAACCAGAAGAGTTTACTGCTCCGAAAGAAGAAGTAATAACTTGTTTTAAAGCAGATGAGCAAGTGCCTATGGGAATCATTTTCCAAGCTAGAGATATTCTTCAGGAAAACAACTTTAACTCTATCGGCTATTACGCTAGAGAAAAAGGAAATAAAAACGGATATAACATTCGTCAACAATAATTAGATTTAACATAAT
>Ga0114916_1001837_pt1 | contig 11636 bp, 12 predicted proteins | sample MalvirAntarct_66_FD_83501 | JGI IMG/M metagenome (GOLD analysis project Ga0114916, IMG submission 83501) | Marine viral communities from the Global Malaspina Expedition - Malaspina viral metaG Antarct_66 | ecosystem: Environmental > Aquatic > Marine > Oceanic | place: West Anvers Island... | reverse complement strand
CCGGGATAAAACGTCGAGCTTTGAGCCGGGCCGGTGTTCCCATCCCGGGCCAGCACCTGTAGGCAGGATGGCAACGGCATCGCCGCACCTGTCCTGCAGAGGTCCGCCCGTCATGATCAATCTCGCCGCCTATGGCAGCCTGTTCCTTGCGGCTTTCCTCGCCGCCACGCTGATCCCGGCGCAGTCGGAAAGCGTGCTGACGGGACTGATCGTGGCCGGCGGCCAGCCAGTCTGGGCTCTAGTGGCCGTGGCGAGCCTTGGCAATATACTCGGTTCCGTACTCAACTGGCTGATCGGCAGCGGCGTCGAGCGGTTTCGCGACCGCAGATGGTTTCCCGCCAGTGCCCGTCAACTGGAGCGGGCCCAGGTGCAGTATCAACGCTTCGGCTACTGGTCGCTGCTGCTGGCCTGGGTGCCGATCATCGGCGATCCGCTGACGCTTGTCGCCGGCATCATGCGCGAACCGCTGTGGAGGTTCTTGATCCTGGTCTCGATCGGCAAGATCGGCCGCTATGCCGTACTGGCAGCCGGGGTCGGCGCGCTGGCATAAAACGGTTGGGGCGCGACCGGGGAATCTGGCAGTATCCGGGCTCGAGCCCCCTCGCCGCACAGGTGTACTCCCATGTTGTCAGCCTTGACGCTCATCCTGACCTGCCAGTTGACCGGTGAACTCGTCACCCGGTTTTTAGGCCTGCCGCTTCCCGGTCCGGTGGCCGGCATGGCGCTTCTGTTTGCCTTGCTGGCCATCCGCGGCTCGGTGCCCTCCGATATCGGCACGGTGGGGGATGCGCTGCTGAAAAACCTCTCGCTGCTGTTCGTGCCCGCTGGCGTCGGAGTGATGGCGCATCTGGGATTGCTCGGAGAGGACCTTCTGCCGATCGCCGTGGCGCTGATCGGTTCCACCGTGGCCACCATAGCGGTCACGGCGCTGCTGATGAGCTGGCTTGCGCGCAAAAGCCTGAGCGTGGAGGCAACGAAGACTGATGACTGATTTCACCGAAGTCTGGGTCTATCTCAGCGCCAGCCCGCTGCTGTTCCTGACGCTGACGCTGGCCGCATTTCAGGCCGGCAGCTGGGTTTACGAGCGTTCCGGGCACAAGCCATTTCTCAATCCGGTGATGACGGCGGTGATCCTGCTGGTTTCTATCCTGACGCTGACTGAGACACCCTACCCGGTCTATTTCGAAGGCGCGCAGTTCGTGCATTTCCTGCTCGGGCCCGCAACGGTGGCGCTGGCGATCCCGCTCTACCGGCAATTCGAGCGGGTACGCCGTTCGGCTGTGGCGCTGCTGACAAGCATCCTGTGCGGCTCGCTAACCGCCATTGGCACCGCCGTCGGGCTTGGCTGGTCGCTTGGCGCCAGCCGCGAGACGCTGCTGGCTCTCGCGCCGAAATCAGTAACCGCGCCCGTCGCCATGGGAATCACCGAGCAACTCGGCGGCCTGCCTTCGCTGACCGCGGTGCTGGTGATCCTGACCGGCATCCTCGGCGCAGTGATCGGGCCGATGGTTCTCAATCTGTTGCGGATCAGGGACTGGCGCGCCCGTGGCCTGGCATTGGGCACTGCCAGCCACGGCATCGGTACGGCACGGGCGCTGCAGGTCAACGAGCTCGCCGGAGCCTTCTCGGGCCTCGCCATGGGGCTCAACGCGCTTGCGACCGCGATCCTGCTGCCGGTGTTGTGGCGGGTGTTTTTCTGAAAGGACAGGTATGGAACACAGCTTCTGGCATGACCGCTGGGAAAGCGGCCGCATCGGCTTTCACGAAGGGGAGCCGAACAGGCTGCTGGTGGCGCATTTCTCCGCCCTTGCGGTTCCCGATGGCGGGCGCGTGTTCGTGCCGCTCTGCGGCAAAACCCGCGACATAGGCTGGCTTTTGGCGCGCGGCCACCAGGTGGTTGGCGCGGAGCTTAGCGAGTTGGCAATCCGGCAATTGTTTGAAGAGCTTGGCGTGGAGCCCACGATCTCGGACATGGGCGCGCTAAAGCGTTTCATCGCAATAGACATCGAGATTTTCGTAGGCGACATCTTTGCCCTGACCCCTGAGATGCTCGGACCTGTTGGCGCTGTTTTCGACCGCGCGGCGCTGGTGGCGCTGCCCGAGGAGATGCGCGCAAGCTATGCCACGCATCTCGTTGACCTGACTGGCGCCGCGCCACAACTTCTCGTCTGTTTTGAATATGACCAGCACCTGCAAAGCGGTCCGCCTTTCTCGATCACACGAGACGAGGTGCACCGCCGCTATTCTGGCGTCTACGGAATCAGCGAACTGGTGCGCCAAAAACTGGGGGGCGGCATGAAGGGCATCCCCGCCTGGGAAAGCGTCTGGCTGCTTACCCCGCGTTGACCTTTCGCCCTTTTGGGCTAAGTCAGGCGCCCCGGTATGCCGACTGCTGGCAGTTGCCTATTGCTGACCCTTCGCCAACTCCGGCCGCCTGATCTGCGCCAGCGCCGCCACCACCATCGACTTGAAGCCCTCGGTGCTTGCGTCGGCAATCTCGAACAGCTGCGCGCGCATGCGCGGGTCCCAGAATTTGTTGATGTGGTCGGCGACGCCCTCGATCTGCTCAGCTTCCGGCTGCGAGGCGAAGAAGGTGGCGATCTGGTTGGCCTGGTAGCGCAGTTTGTCAGGCGACATCGCTTTCAACTCCTTGGTCTATCCGGCTTGTTGTTATGCGATCTGGCCGGGTGAAAATCTCGAAATCCGCGCCGCGGGCGATGCCGACCAGCGTCAGGCCGGAGGCTTCGGCAGTCCGCACCGCAAGCGCGGTCGGCGCGGAAACGGCAATCAGCAGGCCGGTGCCGGCGATCACCGCCTTCTGCACCATGTCGACCGAAACACGGCTGGTGATCACGATTGCGCCGTCCGAAGCGCTTGCGCCGGAGCGCGCAACAGCGCCGATCAGCTTGTCGAGCGCATTGTGACGGCCGACATCCTCGCGCACGCACACCATGCCCATGCCCGGGTGATAGAATCCTGCCGCATGCACCGCGCCGGTTTCGGCGCGGAGCTTCTGGTGCATCGACAGAGACCGGACGGCCTCGCGGACATCGTCACCGCGGAAGGTGAGTTCGACGGCCTTGCGGTCCGGCAGGGATCGCAGCGCTTCTTCAATGGATTCAATGCCGCAGAGACCGCAGCCGACCGGCCCGGCCATCTTGCGGCGGCGGGCGGAAAAGGCCGCCTGCAGCCCTTCGGCAAGCTGCATCTGGATGTCAAAGCCCTGATCCGCCTCGATGATTTCCTTCGACACGATGTCCCCGGGCGCGCGGATGATGGCTTCCGACAGCGCAAAGCCGATGCCGAAATCCTCAAGATCATCCGGCGTCGCCATCATCACGGCCTGCGCGGTGCCGCCAAAGGACAGCGCGACGGGCACCTCCTCGGGCAAGGCCCGGGATCCGGGCGTGGCAACCCCTGCCCTCACCGCAATGCGGGGCGCGACCGCCGTGCTGGGGATGGCTTTCGCCATGTCGGTTTCTCCCGGATGCCTGACCCCGCCCTACTCGGCGGGCTCAAGCGCTTCCTCTGTGGCAATCCGGCGTGACTGCGTGGCTTGCGCCTCGTAATCCTGCTGCCAGGCCGTTGGACCGTTGGACGGCGACACCTGAACCGCGGTCACCTTGTATTCCGGGCAATTGGTGGCCCAGTCGGTGAAATCGGTGGTGATCACGTTGGCCTGGGTGCCCGGGTGATGGAACGTGGTGTAGACCACGCCCGGCGCAACGCGTTCGGTGATGGTGGCGCGCAGCGCGGTCTCGCCCGAGCGGCTCGACAGCTTGACCCAGTCATGCTGGTGGATGCCGCGCTGCTCGGCGTCATGCGGATGGATCTCGAGACGGTCCTCGGCGTGCCAGGCGACATTGTCGGTGCGCCTTGTCTGCGCGCCAACATTGTACTGGCTCAGGATCCGGCCGGTGGTCAGAAGCAGCGGGAAGCGCGGACCGGTGCGCTCGTCGGTCGCCACATATTCGGTGCGGATGAACTTGCCCTTGCCGCGCACGAAGCCATCGAGATGCATGACCGGCGTGCCGTCCGGCTTCGCCTCGTTGCAGGGCCACTGCACAGAGCCCTTCTCTTCCAGCAGCTGATAGGTGACGCTGGCAAAGCTCGGCGTTGTGGCGGCGATTTCATCCATGATTTCAGACGGATGCGCATAGCTCCACTCAAGCCCCATGGCCTGCGCCAGCTTGAGCGTCACTTCCCAGTCGGCAAGGCCGTTCTTCGGCGTCATCACGCGGCGCACCCGGTTGATGCGGCGCTCGGCATTGGTGAAGGTGCCGTCCTTCTCGAGGAAAGTCGAACCGGGCAGGAAGACATGGGCGTAGTTGGCGGTCTCGTTCAGGAACAGGTCGTGGACGACGACGCATTCCATCGCCTCCAGCCCGGCCTTGACATGCTTGGTGTCGGGGTCCGACTGCAGGATGTCCTCGCCCTGGATGTAGATGCCGCGGAATGTGCCATCCACCGCCGCATCGAGCATGTTGGGAATCCGGAGGCCCGGTTCGGGATTGAGCTCCACGCCCCAGAGTTTCTCGAACACGTCGCGGACTTCCGAGCCGGAAATATGCCGGTAGCCGGGCAGCTCATGCGGGAACGAGCCCATGTCGCAGGCGCCCTGCACGTTGTTCTGGCCACGGAGCGGATTCACGCCGACGCCGGGACGGCCGATATTGCCGGTGGCCATGGCGAGGTTGGCAATCGCCATCACCGTGGTCGAGCCCTGGCTGTGCTCGGTGACGCCAAGGCCGTAATAGATCGCGCCGTTGCCGCCGCGGGCGTAAAGCCGGGCAGCGCCACGCAGTTCTTCCGCCGGCACGCCGGTGTAAATTTCGGTGGCTTCGGGCGAATGGGCGGGATCGGCGACGAACGATGCCCAGTCCTCGAATTCCGACCAGTCGCAGCGCTCGCGGATGAAGGCCTCGTCGAACAGGCCTTCGGTGACGATCACATGGGCCAGCGCGGTCAGCACCGCGACATTGGTGCCGGGCCGCAAGGGCAGATGATGGCTCGCCTCGACATGGGCGGAACGGACCAGGTCGATGCGGCGCGGATCGATGACGATCAGTTTTGCGCCGGCCCGCAGCCGCTTCTTCAGCCGCGAGGCGAAGACCGGGTGGCCGTCGGTCGGGTTGGCGCCGATGAGGATCACCACATCGGTGTGTTCGACGGAATCGAAATCCTGGGTGCCGGCCGAGGTGCCGAAGGCCTTGCCCAGACCGTAGCCGGTCGGCGAATGGCAGACGCGGGCGCAGGTGTCGACATTGTTGTTGCCGAAGCCCGCGCGCACCAGCTTCTGCACCAGGAAGGTTTCCTCGTTGGTGCAGCGCGACGAGGTGATGCCGCCGATCGCTCCCTTGCCGTATTGGAACTGCAGCCGGCGGAACTCCTTGGCGACATGGGCGAAGGCTTCTTCCCAGCTGACTTCACGCCAGGGATCGGTGATCTTCTCGCGCACCATCGGATTGAGAATCCGGTCCTGGTGAGTGGCATAGCCCCAGGCGAAGCGGCCCTTGACGCAGGAATGGCCGCGATTGGCCTTGCCGTCCTTCCACGGCACCATGCGGACCACTTCCTCGCCGCGCATCTCGGCCTTGAACGAGCAGCCGACGCCGCAATAGGCGCAGGTCGTGACCACCGAGTGCTCCGGCTGGCCGATCTCGATCACGGATTTTTCCTGCAGCGTCGCCGTCGGGCAGGCCTGCACGCAGGCGCCGCAGGAAACGCATTCGGAATTCATGAAGCTCTCGTGCATGCCGGGCGACACGCGGCTTTCAAAGCCCCTGCCCTCGATGGTCAGCGCGAATGTGCCCTGCACTTCTTCGCAGGCCCGCACGCAGCGCGAACAGACGATGCACTTGGCCGGATCATAGGTGAAATAGGGGTTGCTCTCATCTTTCGCCATGTAGCGCGGATTGGCTTCGCCGTTCTGACGCGCTTTCACGTGGTTTTCGCCATCATAGCCGTAGCGCACATCGCGCAGGCCGACGGCGCCGGCCATGTCCTGCAGCTCGCAATCGCCATTGGCGGCGCATGTCAGGCAGTCGAGAGGGTGGTCGGAGATGTAAAGCTCCATCACGCCGCGACGGATGTCTTTCAGCCGCCCCGTCTGGGTGTGGACCACCATGCCTTCGACCACCGGCGTGGTGCAGGAGGCCGGGGTGCCATTGCGGCCCTCGATCTCGACCAGGCAGAGCCGGCAGGAGCCGAAGGCGTCAACCATATCGGTGGCGCAGAGCTTCGGCACCTGAATCCCCGCCTCCATCGAGGCGCGCATCACCGATGTGCCTTCGGGCACTTCGATGGTGTTGCCGTCGATGACGAGCCGGACGGTTTTTTCAGCCTTGGAAGCCGGGGTGCCGTAGTCAATTTCCTGGATCAGCGTCATCTTGTTCACTCCGCGGCCTGGGATATCTGGGCAGGACGAAAATCATCGGGAAAATGCGTGAGCGCACTCATCACCGGGTACGGCGTAAAACCGCCCAGCGCGCAGAGCGACCCGAATTTCATCGTATTGCAAAGATCTGTCATCAATGTGATCTGACTTTCCGGCTCGATGCCGTCGCGGATTTTGTCGGCGACTTCCACACCGCGGGTCGAACCGATGCGGCAGGGCGTGCACTTGCCGCAGCTTTCCACGGCGCAGAATTCGAAGGCGAAGCGCGCCTGCTTGAGCATGTCGGCGGTGTCGTCGAAGACGACGATGCCGGCATGACCGATCAACCCATCCTTGGCGGCGAAGGCCTCGTAATCGAACGGCGTGTCAAACAGGTCGCGCGGGAAATATGCGCCGAGCGGGCCTCCGACCTGCACGGCCTTGACCGGACGGCCGGTGGCGGTGCCGCCGGCGATGTCGTCAACCAGTTCGCCAAGCGACATGCCAAAAGCGGCCTCGAACAGGCCGCCATGCTTGACGTTGCCCGCGATCTGCACCGGAATGGTGCCGCGCGACCGGCCCATGCCGAAGTCGCGATAGAAATCAGCGCCCTTGTCCATGATCACCGGTACGGAGGCGAGCGAAATGACGTTGTTGACCACGGTCGGCCGGCCGAGGAACCCCTTGTGCGCGGGCAGTGGCGGCTTGGCGCGAACGACGCCGCGGCGGCCTTCGAGGCTTTCGAGCAGGGCGGTTTCCTCGCCGCAGACATAGGCGCCGGCGCCAACACGGATTTCCATGTCGAAGGCGTGATCCGAGCCCAGCACCGCGTTGCCGAGAATCCCGGCCTCGCGGGCAATCTCGACAGCACGGTTCATCACCCGGATCGCATGCGGGTATTCCGAGCGCAGGTAGACGTAGCCTTTGGTGGCGCGGGTTGCGATGCCGGCGATCACCATGCCCTCGATCAGCACGAAGGGATCGCCCTCCATGATCATTCGGTCGGCGAAAGTGCCTGAATCGCCCTCGTCGGCATTGCAGACGATGTATTTCTGTTCGCTTTCGGCCTCCAAGACGGTCTTCCACTTGATCCCGGTCGGGAAGCCCGCGCCGCCGCGGCCACGCAGCCCGGACTCGGTCACCTGGGCGACAATCGCTTCGGGCGTCATGGCAACGGCCTTGGTCAATCCGGTCAATCCGCCATGACCCCGGTAATCCTCGAGCGAGAGCGGATCGGCTATGCCGCAGCGCGCAAATGTAAGCCGTGTCTGGCGCTTGAGAAATGGAAGCTCCTGCGGCGCACCGAGCGAGAGAGGGTGATCGCCACCGTCGAGCAGGCCGGCTTCGATGAGGCTGTCGACATTGGACACCTTGACCGGACCGTAGGCCACCCTGCCCTTGCCGGTCTCGACCTCGACCATCGGCTCGAGCCAGTAGAGGCCGCGCGAGCCGTTGCGGACGATCTCGGCGTCGATATCGCGCGCCTTGAACGTTTCCGCCATCCGTATGGCCAGCCTGTCGGCGCCGAGTGCTACGGCGCCGGAATCGCCGGGGATATAGATCTTCACGCTCATGCCTGCACCGCCTTCGCCAGTTCGTCGACCATCTCGGCATCCAGCCGCCCGATCACATCGCCATCGACCATCGCCGCCGGCGCGCAGGCGCACAGCCCGAGGCAATAGACAGGTTCAATGGTGACCTTGCTGTTGGCGCTGGTCTCGTGCCACTCAAGGCCCAAAAGCCCGAGAAGCCGTTCGGCCAGCTCATCCCCGCCCATCGACTGGCAGGCCTCCGCCCGGCAGAGCTTGATGACATGGCGGCCGGCCGGCGCCTCGCGATAGTCGTGGTAGAAGCTGACGACGCCATGAACCTCGGCCCGGGACAGGTTCAAACCGTTTGCAATCACCGGCAGTGACGCCTGCGGAACATAGCCGAACTCGCGCTGTACATCATGGAGAATGGGCAGCATCGGTCCCTCGAGCGGCTTCAGCCGCTCGACAATGGCCTCTGTTCGCAAGGCAATTTCGGTGTCTGCACTGCGTGATTCCATCCCAAATTCCTCCGACGGCATGACAGCAGGGCCAATAGGCCGGGAACAAGTGCTTGAATCAAGGGATCATATTCGTTGTGCGATAGAAAACTTCTATCAAACGGCCAGGGATTTCGCGAACATCCTTGCTTCATGCAACAAAGCCGAAACGATCGGCGTGTGCGGTTCGCGCGGTGCTGCGATCATGCCGACGATGTGGTGCGCGTCAGGCTCGACGATCGGAATTGACCGGATATCGCCGCCAAAACCCAATGTCTCGGCCAGGTTGACGGGCATAATGGAGGCCCACTTGCCGGTCCTTATGTGGGAAAACAGCACAATCATCGAGTTGGATTCCAGCGTCGGCTTGGCCGTCGCGCCGGCCTCGGTCAGGTGCTGATTGATGATCCGCCGGTTCTGCATGTCCGGCGTAAGCAGGCAGAGCGGCAGCGTGGCAACCTCGGCCCAGGTCACAGCCTCGCGGTCAGCATATTGCTGGCCTTCCGATGTAATCAACTGATAGCGTTCGGCATAAAGCGGCACGGTTGCGACGCGGCCCGTCGGCTCGTTCTCCAGATAGCTGATGCCGACGTCGATTTCGAAGTTCTCCAGCCGCGAGAGCACCTGGTAACTGGTGCAGGACGTCACAGACAGGGTGACGGCGGGGTGCTTTTGCGTAAAGGCCACCGTCAGTTCAGTGACCATGTGGGTGGCTGTTGGAATGACCGCGATGCGGGCGTGGCCGGACAGCCCCTTGCGGGCTGCCTTCATCTCTTCGCGCATGGTACGGGCATCACCAACGATGCGGCGGGCCCATTCAAGCACCCGCTGGCCTTCGGGTGTCAGCCCCTGGAAACGCGAACCGCGCTGCACAAGCGTGACGCCGAGCTGATCCTCGAGCTGCTTGAGAGATGCCGACAGCGTGGGTTGCGTCACCCCGCATTCTTCCGCAGCCCGGCCGAAGTGCCGTTCCCGAGCCAAGACGATGAAGAATTCGAGTTTGTCGATCATGAAGACAAGATTCGCATGGCGAGCATGCCCTGTGCAAGCTCATCAAGCGACGCTTCCATGTCGGGAATACGCGCCTTCCGAAAGGAAATATTCAGGCGGCAGCGCGGTCGCCGTCCTCGGTGCCGGGCGCAAGTGTCACCTCGAGCCCGTCAAGCTCCTCGGTCATCAGCAGCTGGCAGGAAAGCCGCGAATTGTCGCGCACATCGAACGCCTGGTCGAGCATGTCTTCTTCTTCCGCCTCGATTGGATGCAACTGATCGGTCCAGTCGGCCGCCACATGCACGTGGCAGGTAGCACAGGCGCAGGCTCCGCCGCACTCGGCCTTGATGTTCAAACCCCAGTCACGAATGATTTCCATGACGCGGAAGCCCTCAAGCGCTTCGAGCGTGTGGCGGGTCCCGGTCTGGTCGGTGACATGAATCTGCATGCTGAAGTCTCCCCGGGTCAGCCGTTCAGGATGGCGGTGCGGCGCCAGCTGTAGCTGCTCGTCGCGTCGGTCTTGTCCGCGGCCGGCTGGTAGTGCAGGTCAATGCCCGGCAGCCGCTTTTCGATCAGCCGCTCGATGGTCGGGGCATGATGGACCTCGAAACTGTCAATGCCGGTCCTGAGCATCAGCGGGACCTGGTCGAGCAGCACCGTGCCGACCGCGCGCAATTCTCCCTTGTAACCGAGCCGCTGTCTCAGCAGCATGGCCTGAGAGAAGCCGCGCCCGTCGCTGAACGCCGGGAAGGTCAGCGCGACGATGGCGACGCTCTCGAGGATCGGCGCCAGTGCCCGCGCATCGTCAGCGGGCTGCAGAACCACGCCGAAGGGCGCATTGTCCTGGGCGTGCTCCAGCGCCTCGGCCAATGGCAGCAACTTGGGGGCCTCCGCTCCGGTTTCCTGTGAAGTCCAGGGATCGTCTTCCACGATCCCGTTCTGTGTCCAAATGACGGTCATGTGTATCTCCGCGCCCGTTTCAGGCGGCTTCGGCTTCGCTGCTGTAGAGCGCGGCCTTGAAAGGATCGGCGCCAATACGCCGGTAGCATTCGATAAAGGTCTCGTCGGCGCCGGTGCGGTTGGCGAGATAGGTGTCGACGATGGTCTCGATCGCATCGGTAAGCTCGCCGGGCTCGAAGCCGCGGCCGGTGATCTGGCCGATCGAGGCGTTCTCGTCGCCCGAGCCGCCGAGCGAAATCTGGTAGAGTTCCGCACCCTTCTTCTCGACGCCCAAAATGCCGATGTGGCCGACATGGTGATGGCCGCAGGCGTTGATGCAGCCCGAGATCTTGATCTTGAGATCGCCGATCTCGGCCTGCCGGGCGGGATCGCCGAAGCGGTTGGAAATCTCCTGCGCCACCGGGATCGAGCGGGCATTGGCAAGCGCGCAGTAGTCCAGCCCCGGGCAGGCGATGATATCCGTGATCAGGCCGGCATTGGCCGTCGCCAGACCCTCGGTCAGCAGCGCGCGGTACAGCGGCTCGAGATCGGCCAGCGCCACATGCGGCAGCACCAGGTTCTGCTCGTGGGTGACACGGATCTGGTCATGGGCGAATTCCTCGGCCAGCCGCGCCACCGCATCCATCTGGTCGGCCGACGCATCGCCGGGAATGCCGCCGATCGGCTTGAGCGATATCGTTACCATGGCGTAATCGGGGTGCCGGTGCGGCGCCACGTTGCGTCCGACCCATTCGGCAAAGCCCGGATCGGATTTCTTCCACGCGGCCAGCTCGCCCCACCCCTCGGCGCGGGGCGCGAGCGCGGGCGGTGCGAAATAGGCGTTGATCGCGGCAATGTCGGCGTCAGGCAACTTCAGCTCGCCATCCTTGAGATGGGCCCATTCTGCCTCGATCTCGGCGCTCAATTGCTCGACGCCGGTTTCATGCACCAGGATCTTGATCCGCGCCTTGTACTTGTTGTCGCGGCGGCCGTGCAGATTGTAGACCCGCATGATCGCCGTGGTGTAGCTCAGAAGATCGGCTTCGGGCAGGAAATCCCTGATCTTCTTGGCGAGGATAGGCGTGCGCCCCTGCCCGCCGCCGATCCAGACGGCGAAGCCGAGTTCACCCTGATCGTTCTTTTTCAGTTGCAGGCCAATATCGTGCACCTGAATCGCTGCGCGGTCGCGTTCGGATCCCGTCACCGCGATCTTGAACTTGCGCGGCAGGAACGAGAATTCCGGATGCACCGACGACCATTGTCTCAGGATCTCCGCATAGGGCCGCGGATCGGCAACCTCGT
>Ga0114916_1001835_pt1 | contig 11639 bp, 11 predicted proteins | sample MalvirAntarct_66_FD_83501 | JGI IMG/M metagenome (GOLD analysis project Ga0114916, IMG submission 83501) | Marine viral communities from the Global Malaspina Expedition - Malaspina viral metaG Antarct_66 | ecosystem: Environmental > Aquatic > Marine > Oceanic | place: West Anvers Island... | reverse complement strand
TCAGAGGTCAGAGGTCAGAGGTCAGAGGTCAGAGGTCAGAGGTCAGAGGTCAGAGGTCAGAGGGCATGCTCTAACCTAGTTTGAAGGTATGAAATGCCCCTGCTTTACGTCGACAGACTGGCTGATGAGCCCTCTCGCTGAGGACTCTCTTTATGCCGCGTAGTCTCTTGAGGCGTTATAGAGGCATACAGCGGCAGTACCAGTTACTGCTACACCTAGAAGCTTGATCCAAGGTTTTTGATTTCTGATGAAGAGTGCTCCGACTCCGGCACCAAAAGCCCATGCCTGGAGCTGATGGCTAGTTTTACTGCCATGCAGGATGTAATTGGCAATGTGCTCGCAGTTGTTGGTGAGGAGCTGATAGGAGCTGTTCTGCTCTATCAGTTCAAGAACTCTGTCCATCAGCCCGTCACGCTCTACATTCTCTCTTCGAATGATCCGATAGGCCTGGCCCATCGAAAAATCCTCCATAGAGGTGATGCGGATTGCTCCGCCAGGTTGGATATGGGCAATGCCGTTCTGTAGCTTAACGCCAAGGTGAAGGACTGGGCCTTTTTGCCGGAGCAAGAGGTCGCCAAAGATTGGTATTTGCGTCATAATTTCATCCTGTATATGAGGTTGGGTATTTGATTTAAATATACGTTAAACCTAAACTGTTGCAGGTGCAATCTTTTGATTGAGGTCATTATGTCTTCTGATCAAACGACATTTTCAGCTGTCCTGGGCGTTGTATTGGCTAACCTCAGGAAGGTGAAAGGGATTGAGCAAGGTGAGATGGCCAGGAAGATGGGCGTCTCTCAGGCGAGTTATAGCCGTCTTGAAAGTGGCAAGTCGTCCTTTTCCGTGGATCAGCTCTATCTTGCTGCGCAAGCTTTGGAGATTGATGGGCCGGAGCTGACTCACAGGCTCAATAACGCGGTGCAGCAACTCAATGGGAATGGCGTACCTGTTATTGCTCCTCTCAGGGCCAACGCAACCAAGGCGGGTGAAAGTGTTGTAGATCCTGGGTCAATGCTGATGGGAGCTGGGCTCGCTGCGCTTCTGATCGGGATGTTGACCAAATAGGGCGGTATCTTGGACGGGCTCGGACGCTTTTGGATGCCTCAGGACTATGTTCAATGACTTGCCTTGGAGGCCTGCGTTATACTGCTGCCCTCAAGGGGTTCGGGTCCCATTTTTAGGTCATTTTTAGTGGGGCCAACAGTGTGGCCAACACCCTATTTGGTTTTTTTATTTTTAATGGTATCAGGTGGTTAGGGTTCTATTTGAGTCCGGCCTCTGTACCAAACGAATAAAAAAGCCCGCTTAGTGCGGGCTTTTTTATGGGCGCAGCATGCACAGGCTGGTTGCCAAGTGCAGAACCGCCCGACGCTGAATGGGAGTGACCCGATGGAACAGCTGCAACCTGCCGGTTTGTTGAAACGTCTTATGGCGCTGGTTTATGACGGTTTTCTGGTGCTGGCGCTGTGGTTCGTGACCGCCGGTATCTTTGTGCTGGTGTATCCCCACACCGGTTTGCCGGAGGAATCCATTAACGGCGTGACCCGTGCGGCGCCCGGTTACCTGAAAGGTATTCTATTGCCCCTGTTGCTGTTGGAGACCTGGCTGTTTTATGCCTGGTTCTGGATGCGCGGCGGGCAGACGCTGGGCATGCGTGCCTGGCGGTTGCAGGTGCAGGATTACCGGGGTGGATCGGTCAAGTTGTGGCAGACCGTGGTCCGTTTTCTGGGCGGCTGTGTTTCCTGGGCGCTATTCGGCGCCGGTTATCTGGTGGTGCTGATCGCTCCTCATCAGACACTGCACGACCGCCTGTCCGCCACTGCCACGGTGGAATTGCCGAAAAAGCCGAAGAAGAGCTGATTTTCCCCTCGCACTTTATTCGCGAAGCCCTTTCACGCTGACGCGTGATTCGTCCCTCAAGAGGAACTCCTACAGCAACGCCGTAGAGGTCTTGATGAAGGGTGTTTTTTCCTCGTGGCAGAGCAGGTATCCTTGCCTCCCCCTATAGCTTCCGTGCCGGTACAGTACGTGAACGTCGACGATTTTGATTTTGATCTTCCTGACGGGCTGATTGCCCGTCATCCTCCCGCCGAGCGTCGTGATGCCCGCCTGTTGGCGCTGACCCGTGATGCCCTCCAGCACCAGCAATTCCCGGATCTGCTCTCCCACGTGCACCCTGGTGATCTGCTGATTTTCAATGACACCCGGGTGATTGCGGCCCGCCTGTTTGGCCAGAAAGAAAGCGGCGGCAAGGTGGAAGTGCTGATTGAGCGGGTGGTGGATGAACGCGAGGCTCTGGCCCATGTGCGTGCTTCCAAGTCGCCGAAGCCGGGTACCTGGCTGCAATTTGATGAGGGCGTGCGAGCGCAGGTGACCGGGCGTCGTGATGCCCTGTTTATCCTCCAGTTTCAGGGTTGCGACACCCTGTTGGGGGCACTGGAGCGTATCGGCCACGTACCCTTGCCACCTTATATTGACCGGCCCGATGAAGCTGGTGACATGGAGCGCTACCAGACGGTCTATGCCCGCGAACCGGGTGCGGTAGCGGCCCCTACCGCCGGCCTGCATTTTGACGATGAGATGCTGGCGGCTCTGGAGCAGCACGGGGTGGATATCGGGTTTGTCACCCTTCATGTCGGCGCCGGCACGTTTCAGCCAGTGCGGGTGGACAAGGTGGAAGACCACCACATGCACAGTGAGCGTTACCAGATTCCCGATTCACTGGTGAGCAGGTGGCGCAGGCCCATGCCCGGGGTGGCCGGGTTGTGGCGGTGGGTACCACTGCGCTGCGCGCCCTGGAAGCGGCCAGTCAGACCGGTGGTTTGGTGGCGGGGCAGGGCGAGACCGAGATCTTTATCTATCCGGGCTACCGGTTCCGGTTGGTGGATTGCCTGGTGACCAATTTCCATCTTCCTAAGTCCACCCTGCTGATGCTGATCAGCGCCTTCGCCGGTCGTGAGCGGGTAATGGCGGCTTACCAGGCGGCCATTGACGCGCAATACCGTTTCTTCAGTTACGGCGATGCCATGTTTATTGAGCGGGTGGCTGTGCCTCCCGCAGAGGGGCTTTGAATGTCTCGAATGCAGTTCTCTCTCAACAAGACCGATGGCGCCGCGCGACGTGGGCAGCTCACTTTCCCGCGCGGCACCATCCAGACCCCGGCGTTCATGCCGGTGGGGACCTATGGCACCGTCAAGGGGATGCTGCCCAGGGATCTGGCCGATACCGGCGCCGAAATCTGCCTGGGCAATACCTTCCACCTGATGCTGCGTCCCGGCACGGAAGTGATTGAAGCTCACGGTTCACTGCATGGTTTCATGCAGTGGGACAAGCCGATTCTCACCGATTCAGGCGGTTTTCAGGTATTCAGCCTGGGCGACATGCGCAAGATTTCCGAGCAGGGGGTGGTGTTCAAGAACCCTATCAACGGCGACCGGGTGGAGCTGACGCCGGAAAAGGCCATGCAGGTGCAGCGTTCCCTGGGCAGCGATATCTGCATGATCTTTGACGAATGCACGCCATTCCCTGCCACCGAGCAGCAGGCCCGGGATTCCATGCAGCTGTCCCTGCGCTGGGCCCAGCGTTCAAAAGAGGCTCATGAGGGTAATGATGCGGCCTGTTTCGGCATCGTCCAGGGTGGCATGTACGACAACCTGCGCCAGGAGTCCCTGGCCGGGCTGGTGGATATCGGTTTTGACGGTTATGCCATTGGCGGCCTCAGCGTGGGCGAGCCCCAGGAAGAGATGCTGCGCACCTTGGGTGCCATTGCCCCGCATATGCCGGAAGATCGTCCCCGTTACCTGATGGGCGTGGGCAAGCCAGACGACATCGTTGAGGCGGTCCGGCGCGGTGTGGACATGTTCGATTGTGTGATGCCCACCCGTAATGCCCGTAACGGGCACCTGTTTACTGCCGAAGGCGTGGTGAAAATCCGCAACGCCCGGCATCGTCACGATCTGGCTCCCCTGGAGTCGGATTGTGACTGCTATACCTGCCAGCATTTCTCGCGCAGCTATCTGCATCACCTGGATCGCTGCAACGAAATGCTGGGCTCCCAGCTCAATACCATCCACAACCTGCGTTATTATCAGCGGCTGATGGCTGGATTGCGGGGGGCCATTGAAGGGGGTACATTGTCCGCCTTTGTGGACGACTTCTACGCAGCGCGAGGCCAACAAACCCCCGCGTTGTAGCTATTTGAAAACTGGAGTAATCAATGAAAATCGCAATGCGTTCCATCCTGGCCCTGTTGGCCACGGCCCTGATCTCCCCGGCGTACGCTGCTGCGCCTGCCGGCCCCGGCGGTGTGGAGCTGATCATGCTGGTGGTGATGATGGTGGTGTTCTACTTCTTCCTGATTCGCCCTCAGCAGAAGCGTGCCAAGGAACACAAGAACCTGGTGGAAAGCCTGAGCAAGGGTGATGAAGTGGTCACCAGCGGTGGCATTCTGGGCCGGATTACCAAGGTCACCGATGATTTCGTGGTAGTGGAAATCAGCAACAACCTGGAAATCAAACTGCAGAAAGGTAGCGTCCAGGCGACCCTGCCCAAAGGCACCATGAAGTCCATCTAAAAACAACGGTCAGCCCCGTCGAGTACGGGGCTTTTTGCAGGCCAGTTGATGCCTGTATTGCCAAGGGATTGAGAGCTCAGCGTTTTCAATGCCCAGCCCAAAGGACCGGCAACACCGGAAAGAACTATGACCCGCTACCCCCGCTGGAAATTTTTCCTGCTAATGGCTGCGCTGATTGTCTGCGGCCTTTATGCGCTCCCCAATCTGTATCCCGATGCGCCTGCCATTCAGATCAGCCATGCCGAAGCCGGTGGCGAAGTCACCGATGTGGCACGTCAGCGAGTGCTTGGCGCTCTGGATAATGCCGGCCTGAACCCGGGCCCTGGCGAGAGTGTCGGCACCTCTTTGCTGGTGCGCCTGAGCGATACGGAAGCGCAATTGCGTGCCCGGGAAATCGCCTCCAACCTGCTGGGTGATAACTATGTGGTGGCCCTGAACCTGGCCGCGACCACCCCGCAATGGCTGCGTGCCGTGGGCGCCAGCCCCATGAATCTGGGTCTGGATCTGCGTGGCGGAGTGCACTTCCTGCTGCAGGTGGATATGGAAGAGGTGGTGACCAGCCGCATGGAAGCCTGGGCGGGGAATGCCAAGCTGACCCTGCGCGATGCCGGGGTTCGCTATCGCGGTGTAGAGGTTGATGGCACTACCATCACCGCCACCTTCGCCGATCAGGTGGCAGCCGATGCCGCCCGGTCGCCGTTGCGTCGGGCACTGGACAACTTCTCCATGAAGCCTGCCGGTGATAGCCCGGAAGTGGTGCTGACATTGAACGATGCCGCGCTCAAGGAAATGCAGGACTATGCGGTGGATCAGAACCGCACCGCCCTGAACAAGCGTGTCAACGAACTGGGTGTGGCTGAAGCGGTGGTGCAGCGTCAGGGTTCTGATCGCATTGTCGTGCAGTTGCCGGGGATTCAGGATGCCTCCCAGGCTCGCCGTATTCTCGGTCGTACCGCCACCCTGGAATTCCGTTTGGTGGATAACAGTGTGTCTTCCGCCCGCTTGCGCACCGGTGTAGCGCCGCCTGGGCTGGAATTCTTCCCCTTCAAGGGTCAGCAAGGCCGTATTGTGGCGTTGAGCAAATCCAAGATTGCGACCGGCGATCAGGTGATTGATGCGCGCATGGGCTTCGATCAGCAGAACGGGTCACCGGAGGTGAACGTGACGCTGGATGCGGATGGCGCCAAACGCATGCAGCGCATCACCGGCAAGAATGTGGGTAACCCCATGGGTGTGCTGTTCATCGAAACCAAAACCGATGTTCAGACGTCTACCGATGCCGATGGCAATACCGTGGACAAGATGGTCAGCACCACGGAGAAGTATGTGATCAACGTGGCGACCATTCAGGATACCCTGGGCAGTCGCTTCCGCATCACCGGCCTGGATAATCCGGCGGAAGCCTCTGAACTGGCGTTGCTGCTGCGCGCCGGGTCCCTGGCGGCGCCGGTGAGTATTGTTGAAGAGCGTACCGTGGGGCCAAGCCTGGGTGCGGAAAATATTGAAGCCGGTCTTAAATCCATGGCGCTGGGTCTGGCCCTGGTGCTGATCTTTATGGCGGTCTGGTACAAGGTATTCGGGCTGGTGGCCAATGTGGCGCTGCTGGGTAACCTGGTAATCATCGTTGGCATCATGTCATTGATTCCCGGTGCCACCCTGACCCTGCCCGGCATCGCCGGTATCGTGCTGACCGTGGGGATGGCGGTGGATGCCAACGTGCTGATTTTCGAGCGGGTGAAAGAAGATCTGCGCCGGGGCCTTAAACCGCTTCAAGCCATTGAAGAAGGCTACGGCAAAGCCTTTACCACCATTCTGGATGCCAATATCACCACCCTGATCGTGGCGGTGATCCTGTTTGCTGCCGGTACCGGATCGGTACAGGGCTTCGCGGTAACCCTGTTCATCGGCATTCTCACTTCCATGTTCACGTCTATCATTGGCACCCGTGCCATGGTGGAAATGATCTACGGTCGCGGTGCCCGTGCACCGGCCAAACTGAGTATCTAAGGCGGTGATGGCGATGAGTAAGGAAGAAAAGAACATCAATTTCATGGCTGCCCGGAAACCCCTGGGCATGCTGTCCATTGCGCTGGTGGTCATCTCCGTAATTCTGTTGGTGACCCGGGGTCTGAACCTGGGCCTGGATTTCACTGGCGGCACCACCATCGTGGTGAAAAGCCCGGTGGATGTGGAGCTGTCCCAGACCCGGGCGGACCTGACCAAAGCCGGCTTTGGTGATGCGGTGGTTCAGCATTATGGTTCGCCCAAGGAAGTGAATATTCGGGTGGCCCCCAAGGACAGTGTCGATGCGGACAAGATTGGCTATGTCGTGTTTGACGTGCTCAAGGCGGGCAACGGTGATCTGGAATTGCTGAAGGTCGAGTTTGTTGGCCCGCAAGTGGGCGATGAGCTCCGCGATGAATCCGGTACGGCCATGTTGCTGGCGCTGGGGCTGATGATGCTCTACGTCTGGTTCCGCTTTTCCAACAAGTTCGGGGTGGCCACTGTAGTGGCCCTGTTCCATGACGTGATCGTTGTGCTGGGTCTGTTTTCATTGTTGCAATGGCCGTTTGATCTGACGGTGCTGGCGGCGGTGCTGGCGCTTATCGGTTACTCACTGAACGATTCCATCGTGGTGGCGGACCGGATTCGCGACGAGTTCCGCAATACCCGTGAAACGGATCCAGTGGCCATTATTAATGGTGCGGTGAACCAGACCATGACCCGAACCATCAACACCTCGTTGACGACGTTGCTGGTGCTGGTGGCATTGTTCTTCTTTGGTGGCGAAGTCATGAAGGCGTTTTCTGAAGCGCTGATCGTGGGTGTGCTGGTGGGGACCTATTCCTCCATCTACGTGGTGACCAACATCCTGTTCATGATGAAGGTCGACAAGGAAGACTTCCTGATTCCGGAACCGGAAGAACTGGATGAAACACCTTAAAAGCAGTGAATAGTTAACAATTAATAGTTAATAGCTAAAAACCAAAAAAGCCGCGATTCGTCGCGGCTTTTTTGCGTCTGGTATTTGATTATCCGAAATTTTGTTTTTTCATCCATGGGATGATGCGTTCGAAGGCTTCCTCGATCTGGTCCAGGGAGGTGGAATAGCTGATGCGCAGGGCGTTTTTGCCGGCTTCGCCGAAGGTGTCGCCGGGGATGGTGCAGACGCCGGTCTCGCGTAGCAGTTTCAGGGCCACGTTGGCGCCATCCACGCCGTCCGGCAGGGACGGGAACAGGTAGAAAGCGCCGTCCGGTCGGTAGCCGGTCAGGTATGGGGTCTGCTCCACCAGTTCCACCAGCCGGTCGCGACGGTGCTGGTATTCCGCCACCATGCCGTCAATAAAATCATTGCTGCCGCGCAGGGCGGCGACTCCGGCCCACTGACAGGGAGTGTTGGCCACGGTAGTGGTGAACATGTGGTAACGGCGCAGTTTCTTGATGGCGCCCTGGCTGCCGATCAGCCAGCCGATGCGCATGCCGGCCATGGAAAACGTCTTCGAAAAACTGCTGATCACCATGACATGGTCCAGGTCCGAGCAGCATGACAGCACGCTGGGATAATCCCGGCCATCATAGATCAGGTGGTCATAGACCTCGTCGCTGATCACATGAATGCCCCGGTAGGCCGCTTCTTCCACGATGGCTTCGATGGTCTCCCGTGGATAGATAGTCCCTGTGGGGTTGCTGGGGGAATTGAGTACCACGGCAAAGGTATTTGGCCCCATGGCATCAATCACTTCCTGGGGGTCCAGTTGGTGATTGTTCTCTGCGCGGGTGGCGATGCTCTTTACAGTGCCGCCATTCATGCGGATCAGGGGGCCGTAAAGCATGAACGACGGGTCGGGGACGATAAACTCCCGTCCGGGTGCGGAAGTGGCCGTGAGCGCCAGATAGATTGCCTCGGTGGCGCCAGTGGTGATCATCAGGTTTTCCGGCACCAAAGGACGTTGGTATCGGTGGCTGTAATATTCGGCCAGGGCTTCGAGCAGTTCCGGGAGGCCCGCGTCCATGGTGTAGCCGGTTTGCCCTGCGTTCAGTGCGTCCACGGCGGCCTGGATGACATGGTCAGGTGGCTTGAAGTCCGGTTGGCCAATGGAAAGGTGAATCACGTTATCCAGGTCCGACGCCAGATTCACCATGCGGCGAATGCCCGGCACCGGAATGGTGAGCAGCGCCGGATTCCAGATCGGGTCTTCGCTTTCGTAGAAATCCGTATCCAGATTGATATTGCCCATCATGTGCTCCTTCTCTTTGATTCGCTGCTCTGTAGAGGTGTCGACTACGCCCCTCGCAAAGACCTTTTTTTAGTTTTGCAGCAACGGTGGCAACACGGTAAACGGCTTGGCTTGCTCGAAGGCGTGGCCGGCAGCCAGGACCCGGGCATCATCGAAACGCGCACCCACAATCTGCAGCCCCATGGGCAAACCGTTGCTGTCCAGCCCCATGGGCACTGACAGTGCAGGCTGTCCGGTAAGGTTGAACGGATAGGTAAACGGGGTCCAGGTGGGCCAGCGGGTGCTGGGCCAGTCCACCGGCACTTCGCGGTTGGTGTCGAACGCCCCCAGGGGCAGCGTCGGGGTGATCAGCAGATCGTATTTGGTGTGGAAGACCGCCATGCGTTCACTGACCGCCATTCGCTCGTTCATGGCGCCCAGATAATCCAGCATGGAGAGTTTCTCGGCCTTGGTGGCAACTTCAATCAGCGCCGGATCCATCAGGCTACGTTGGCGCTCACCGAGATCACGCATGGCATTGGCCGCACCGCTATAGAAAAGGTGGCTGAAGGCGGCCAGCGGGTTGCTGAATCCGGGGTCGGCCTCGGTGATGGTCGCGCCCAGATCTTCAAATACCTTGGCCGCGTCCTTGAACGCTTTCTCGATGTCCGGATCCACATCCACATAACCCAGATTGGTGCTCATGGCGATTTTCAGCCCTTTCATGGGCTGGTCCAGAGCCGCCAGATAGTCGATATGACGGCGGGGTGCGGCCAGGCTGTCGCGGGCATCGGCTTCGCACATCACGTTCATCATCAAGGCCGCATCCGCTACGGTGCGCGTCATCGGGCCGGCGTGGGCGAGGGTGCCAAACGGGCTGGCGGGCCAGTGAGGGACTTCACTGAAGGTCGGCTTGTGGCCGACGATACCGCAGAAGCTGGCGGGGATGCGGATGGAACCGCCGGCATCGGTGCCGAGAGCCAGTGGGGCCATGCCTGCGGAGACCGCGGCGGAACTGCCGCCGCTACTCCCGCCGGCGGTTTTAGAAGGATCCCAGGGGTTGTTGGTGGGCCCGCACATGGGGCTATCGGTAATGCCCTTCCAGCCGAACTCCGGGGTTGTGGTCTTGCCCAGAGGAACATAACCATGGCGTTCCAGAGCGGCTACTGCCGGCGAACGCTTGTTCAGCGTGGAGGCCGGATCGATGGTTCTGGAGCCTTTCAGGGTCGGCCACATGGGGGTGAGGAAGACATCCTTGACGGCCACAGGTACGCCATCCAGCAGCCCTTCTGATGTGCCTTGCTGATAGCGTTGTTCTGATTCCCGCGCCCATTGCAGGGTGGTGTCGCGGTCAATCAGGCACCAGGCATTCAACGCCTGATCATGTTTCTCGATATGGTCCAACAGGTTGGAGCAAACCTCCACTGGGGATAGGGCGCCGGTCTGGTAGGCGGCTTTCAGCGCCTGGGCGCTCATGGTCAGTAGTTCCTTGCTCATCGGCATCGCTCCTGGTTGACGCTAATCCTGTCTTGCTCTGCGCAGTACGCTGCTGGGGTTCTTGTCTGGCTCAGACCTCAGGCATTACTGACATAGCCGTGTTCCTTGCTGACCGGGTTGTTCAGGGGCTCTCCCTTCTGCCAGCGTTGAAAGTTATCGACAAATTGCTGCCCCAGCGCCGCACGCCAGCCAATAAAATCACCAGCCATATGAGCGGACAGCATCGCGTTGGGTTCATCCCAGAGCGGGTGGTTGGCGTGCAGGGGCTCTTCTTCGAATACATCCAGAGCGACCCCTCCCAGGCGTCCGCTTTGCAATGCGGCAAGCAGAGCCGAGGTTTCCACGATCGGGCCGCGACCCACATTGATCAGTACCGCGCCAGGTTTCATGCGCAGGAACTGGTCGGCGTCGAACAACCCTTCGGTCTGCGGCGTCAGTGGTGCAGTGATGATGACGTAGTCTGCTTCCGGGAGAAGATCAGGCAGATCCTGTTGGGCATGAACCCGCTCGAAAGCCGCATCCTCCCGGGCGTTACGGGCGGTGCCCACCACGCTGACACCCATGGCGCCCAGTACGGTTGCCACTTCCCGGCCAATGGAGCCGGCCCCCACGACCAGTGCCCGACTGCCTCGCAGCAGACGGGTTTCCCGATGTTGCCAGCGATGCTGCTTCATCAAAGACAGGTTGGTGAGCGTGTCTTTGGCAAACAGCAGCATGGCGCCGAGCACATATTCGGCAATACCGCGGTCAAAGATACCTCTGGCATTGGTGACTGGGATATCGCTGTCACGGACCGGTGGAATCATCAGGGCATCCACCCCCGCACTGGTGGCATGTATCCAGCGTATGTTGCAGGGATCCGGCCAGACTTCCTGCAGCATGTCGGTGCGAAAATCCGTCACCAGCAGAATTTCCGTTTCCGGAAGTGCCGCTTCCAGTTCCTCCCGATGCCGTGCCTCGCGAACCACCGCTTGCCCTTCAAGGGCTTCAAGCCCGGGCATGGGCGGCTCATCTTCGGCCATCAGTACCGTAATTACCGGTTTGCTCATAATGTGACTCTTTCACTTTCCGGTGGCTTTCGAATGTCAGCTTTTGCAGCTTGAGCAGCGCTTATCCTGATTCTTGCACGTGCTGGCCAGCGCCTTGGCGAAGGCGCCCACGGCGATATCGATTTCCTCCCGTGTCACGTTGAGCGCAGGAAGCCAGCGAACCACCTGTCCCTTGTGACCACAGCGAAGCAGCAGGACGCCATCATCCTCGCAGGCCTTGAGAATGGCAGCAGCGTGGTCGCCATCCGCCACGCCCGGTGAGCTGGTGATCTCGGCGCCGAGCATGAGGCCCTGGCCGCGTAT
>Ga0114916_1001832_pt1 | contig 11644 bp, 8 predicted proteins | sample MalvirAntarct_66_FD_83501 | JGI IMG/M metagenome (GOLD analysis project Ga0114916, IMG submission 83501) | Marine viral communities from the Global Malaspina Expedition - Malaspina viral metaG Antarct_66 | ecosystem: Environmental > Aquatic > Marine > Oceanic | place: West Anvers Island... | reverse complement strand
GTGTTGGTTTCGAGGATGAACAGCCCGTCCTCGCCCTGTTCCTCGTCCCAGCGGAAATCGGTCCGGCTGGTGCCCTTGCAGCCCAGCACCCGGTGCGCCTTCAGCGCGTATTCGAGGCACAGGTCGGTGATCGCCTGCGGGATATCGGCGGGGCACATGTGATCGGTCCGCCCGTCGGTGTATTTGGCGTCGAAATCGTAGAACCCGCTCTTGGGTTTCAGCTCGGTCACTGCGAGCGCGCGCGGACCATCGGCGAAATCGACGACCGCACTGGTCATCTCGCGTCCCTTGATGAAGGGCTCGGCAAGCAGCTGCGGAAAGTCCTGCCACGGCCCCTTGGCGGTGCGCGCGATGGGATTGCCGTAATCGCCATCATCGGTGACGATCGCCACCCCGACCGAGCTGCCTTCGTTGACGGGCTTAAGCACATAGGGCCGCGGCAGCGGATCGCGCTCGTGCAGATCGGCGCTCCTGACGATCCGCCCGCCGGGCATCGGGATCCCCTGCGGCACCAGCGCCTGCTTGGTCAGTTGCTTGTCGATCGCGATCACCGACGTGGCGAGGCCCGAATGCGTATAGGGTACGCCCATCAGGTCGAGCATGCCCTGCACCGTGCCGTCTTCGCCGGGCACGCCGTGCAATGCGTTGAACACGACATCGGGCGCGGCCTCGGCGATGCGTGCCGCGACCTGCCGGTCCATGTCGATGCGCGTGACCCGGTGGCCGCGCTCCGCGAGCGCCTTGGCGATGCCCTCGCCCGACATCAGACTGACGGGGCGTTCATTGGCCCAGCCGCCCATCAGCACGGCGATATGGAGCTTGTGTAGTTCGGTCATGACCTGTCCTGCTGCCGCCCGACGCGCTGGATTTCCCATTCGAGTTCGACCCCCGAATGCGCGTGGACACGGCGCTTCACTTCTTCACCCAGCGCTTCGATATCAGCGCTGGTCGCATCATCCACATTGATGAGGAAATTGGTGTGTTTTTCGCTGACCTGCGCGCCGCCCAGGCGCAGGCCGCGGCAGCCGGCGGCATCGACCAGTTCCCACGCCTTCTGGCCGGGAGGGTTCTTGAAGGTCGAGCCCCCCGTCCTGGTGCGCAGCGGCTGCGAATTCTCGCGCGCATCGCCGATTGCGTCCATCTTCGCGCCGATTTCGGCCGGGTCGCCCGGCTGCCCCTGGAAACGTGCGCCGACCACCACGGCGCCTTCGGGCAGCTGCGAATGGCGATAGCTGTAATGCAGGTCAGCCGCAGCCAGGTTGACCAGCGCGCCATCGGGCATCACGACATCGCAATCGATCAGCACATCGGCAACCTCGCGGCCGTAGGCGCCGCCGTTCATCCGCACGAAGCCGCCCACCGTCCCGGGAATGCCGCGCATGAATTCGGTCCCGGCAATGCCCGCATCGCGGGCAGTCGATGCCACCAATATGCCATGCGCGCCCGCACCGCAGGAAAGCACGTGCCCGTCCTCGACGTCGATCCCGGCGAAGGGCTTGCCCAGCTTGATCACCACGCCTGCGACCCCGCCATCGCGCACGATGAGATTGGACCCCAGCCCCAGCGCCATCAGCGGCAGGCGCCCGCCCAGCCGCTGGAGGAACAGCTCGAGATCCGCGCGATCGGCCGGCTCGAACAGCCAATCGGCCGCGCCGCCGGCCTTGAACCACACCAGTTTCGCCAGCGGCGCATCGGGAGTCAGCTTGCCGCGCAGGCCCTGCGTGTCGATCGGGGCAGCCCCTGCGCTCATGCCGAACTGGCCTTGGCAATCCCGTTGGCGAGCCCCGCCGCCCAATAGGTGATATCGCCCGCGCCCAGGCAGACGACGAAATCGCCCGCCGCGAGATCGTCCGCCAGCTTCGCGGCCAGATCGTCCTCGTCCTCAACGCTCTGCACCGCGCGGTGGCCGCGCGCCTTGAGCCCGGCGACCAGCGCCTCGGCGTCGGCGCCCTCGATCGGATCCTCGCCCGCCGCATAGACCGGGGTCACATAGACCTGGTCGGCCTCGTTGAAGCAGCTCTGGAATTCATCCATCAGGTCGCGCAGGCGGGTGTAGCGATGCGGCTGGACCACGGCGATGACGCGCCCCGTCCCGGCGCTTTCGCGCGCCGCCCCCAGCACCGCGCGGATTTCGACCGGGTGATGGCCGTAATCGTCGATGATCGTCGCCACGCCCGCGCCGCTGGGCACTTCGCCAACCTTGGTGAAGCGGCGCCGGACACCGCCAAAGGCCGAAAAGCCGTTGCAGATGACCTCGTCGGGGCAGCCCATCTCGATCGCCACCGCAATCGCGGCGAGCGCGTTCTGGACATTGTGGCGTCCCGGCATCGGCAGGCGCACGCCTTCGATCCGGCGATCCTCCTGCCCGCGGCGGCGCACGATCACGTCGAACACATTGCCGCCCGCATCGGGGCGGATGTTCACCCCGCAGATATCCGCCTGCAGGTTGAAGCCGTAGGTCACGACATTGCGGTCACGCACCTTGCCGATCACTGCCTGTACTTCGGGGTGATCGATGCACAGGATCGCCGCGCCATAGAACGGGACGTTATGGATGAATTCGACGAAGGCGTCCTTCACCCCGTCGAAATCGCCGTAATGGTCGAGGTGCTCGGGATCGATATTGGTGACCACCGCGATGGTCCCGTCGAGCCGCAGGAAGCTGCCGTCGCTCTCGTCGGCCTCCACCACCATCCATTCGCTGTCGCCCAGCCGTGCGTTCGAACCATACTGTTCGATGATCCCGCCATTGATCACGGTAGGATCGATCTTGCCGGCATCGAGCAGCGCGGCGATCATGCTGGTGGTGGTGGTCTTGCCATGCGTCCCGGCGACCGCGACAGTGGATTTCAGCCGCATCAGTTCGGCCAGCATCTCCGCGCGGCGGACCACGGGAATGCGGTTTTCTAGCGCATAGGCGACTTCGGGATTGGTCCGCTTGACCGCGGTTGAGGTCACGACGACCGCCGCGCTTGCGACGTTTTCGGGGGCGTGGCCGATCACCACTTCGATCCCGCGCTGGCGCAACCGTTCCACGGTCGCGCTTTCCTTCATGTCGGAACCCTGCACGGTATAGCCGAGATTGTTCATCACCTCGGCAATCCCGGACATGCCGATGCCGCCGATGCCGACGAAATGAACGGTCCCGATATCGGTTGGAACGCCCCTCATTCCGCACTCTCCCGCACTGCACCCTGGCCGGCCGGCAGGCCCTGCGAAGCGCCCCGGGCGTTGTTGCCGCCGACGCGAATTACATCCATCATATCTGCTCCGCCGAAGCTTTCGACGAGATCGGCGAGATCCTCGACCGCGCGCGGACGGCCGCAATTCCAGGCGGCATGCGCCGCGCGGCCGAGCCCTTGCGGGTTGTCCGCCAGCGCCTTGATCTGCTTGGCCAGTTCCTTGGCATTGAAGCGTTCCTGGCGGATCACGCGCGCGCCGCCGGCTTTCGCCAGTTCGCGGGCGTTGGCGGCCTGGTGATCATCGGTCGCGATCGGCAACGGAATGAGGATCGCCGGCCGCCCGACGGCAGTGAGTTCGGCAATGGTCGATGCCCCGGCGCGGCCGATGAACAAATGCGCATCGGCCAGCCGCGCCGACATGTCCTCGAAATAGGTCGCCAGTTCGGCGGGTATGGCATGGTTGCGATACCGCTCGCGCACGGCGTCGAGATCTTCGGGCCGGCATTGCTGGGTGACCTGCAACCGCTGGCGCAGCGCGGGGGGAAGCATCGACAGCCCGTCGGGCACCACTTCGGACAAGACGCGGGCGCCCTGGCTGCCGCCGGTCACCAGCACCCGCAGCAGGCCTTCCTCGCCCAGTGGCGGGAAGGGTTCGTCGCGCAGCGACAATACGCCCGCGCGTACCGGATTGCCGACCAGGTGCACTTTCCGGGAATGTTTGGGATCGAGCCGTTCGACTTCGGGATAGGCAGTGGCGATCGCATCGACGTGCCGCGCGAACAACCGGTTCACCCGGCCCAGCACCGCGTTCTGTTCATGCACCACGGTGGGCACGCCCGCGCTCTTCGCCGCCAGCACGGTCGGCAGCGACGGGTAACCGCCGAACCCGACCACCGCGCTCGGCTGGAAACTGTCGAACAGGCGCAGCGCCATGCGCCGGCCCTGCAGCACCGCGCGGATGCCCTTGATCCAGCTCAGCGGGTTCTTGCCGAACCGGCCCGCGGGAATGACATGGGCAGGCAGAAAATCGGGTTTGCCCGGGATTTGCGCGCCGCGCGTATCGGTGATCAGCGCGACGTGATGGCCGCGCCGTTCGAGTTCGGTGGCCAGCGCGAAGGCGGGCAACAGATGTCCGCCCGTCCCCCCGGCGGCAAGGACATAATGGCGGCTGGCACCGGTCATGGGTGGATCTCGCGGTGCGGGGAAGGCGCGGTGTCTTTCATCGGGGCCGTCTGCCCGAAGCCGAGCCTGTCGCCAAGCCCAATGGTCCGGCTTTTCAGGAACGGATTGCGCCGCGTTATCGCCAGCAGCAGACCGACATTGAGGCAGATCGCAATGGTCGACGATCCGCCATAGCTGACTAGCGGCAAGGTCATCCCCTTCGACGGGAAAAGCTGCAGGTTGACCAGGATATTGATGAACGCCTGTCCGCCGAGCAGCGCGATCAGGCCGGCCCCGGCCAGCAGCGCGAACAAGTCCTCTTCGTCGAGCAGGCGCATCAGCACGCGCCCGACAATGGCGAGATAGACCAGCACGATCAGCGCGCAGGCAATCAGGCCGAATTCCTCGCCGATGACGCTGAAGATGTAATCGGTATGCGCTTCGGGCAGGCTCATCTTGCGGATGCCGAGGCCGTAACCCGCGCCCGTCCAGCCGCCCGCCGTCAGCGTGCGTGCCCCCAGATCCACCTGGTCGTAGGCGGTCCCCCCGCCGATGAAGCTGTCGATGCGGTGGCGGGCGTTGTCATAGAGGAAATAGGTCGCGGTCAGCGCAACGATCACGCCGCCGATCACTGCCCCCATCCGCTTCATGTCGATGCCCGACAGGATCATCGCTACGAACCACACGCCCGCAAACAGGATCGTGCCGCCGAAATCGGGCTGCATCATCATCAGCGCGGCGATCAGCGCGACATAGGCGGTGGCGATGCCCGCCACCGGCATGTTGGGATCGCGCATCCGCCACGACAGGATCCAGGCCGTGGCGATGGCGAAGCCGGGCTTGAGGAATTCCGACGGCTGGAACTGCATCCCCAGATTGATCCACCGCCGCGCGCCGTTGATTTCCGCGCCCACCAGCGGGACGAGGAACAGCAGCCCGGTCATGCCCGCGGCCAGCAGCAGCCCGAACCGCCGCGCGCTGTCGCGGGTCAGCATCGACACGCCGAACAGCGTGCCCAGCGCAAGCATCTGCCAGGCAAGGTGGCGGTAGAAGAAATACAGCGGATCGAGCGTCTGGCTGGAAGTGGAGAGACGATCGGCGCTGGCCGGGCTGGCGGCAGCCACCGCGATCGTGCCGAAGCTCATCAGCAGCAGCACGAGCAGCAGCAGCACGCGGTCGATCTCGCGCCACCAGATCTTGAGCTCGGACCAGCGCGACAGCTTGCCCTTGGGCATATGCGCGGGCTGGCGCTTGCCGGGAACGTAGGGCTGCATCGTGTTCACGCCAGCCGCTCCACCAGCGCGCGGAAATGGTCGCCGCGCTTCTCGAAGTCGGCATATTGGTCGAAGCTGGCGCAGGCGGGGCTGAGCAGGACCGTATCGCCCGCCGCGGCCTTCGCAGCGGCACTGGCTACCGCGCGGTCGAGCGTTTCGCACTGCTCGACCGGGACGCGGCCTTCGAGCAGTGCGGCGAAGTCGGGTCCGGCCCTGCCAATGGTATAGGCCGCCTTGACGCGGCCCAGTTCGGCCTCGCACTCGCCCAGTCCCGGCTCCTTGCCGAGCCCGCCGACGATCCAGTGAATGTTCTCGAACGCGGCCAGCGCGGGCGCCGAAGCGGCGGTGTTGGTGCCCTTGCTGTCGTTGACATAGGCAACGCCGGAGATTTCCGCGACGCGCTCCATGCGGTGCGGCAGGCCGGGATAGCTCTTGAGCGCGGCGCGGATCTGCGCGGTCGGGATGCCCAGGATATCGCAGGCTTCAATGGCCGCTGCGGCATTTTCGCGGTTGTGCGGACCTTGCAGCGACGGCCACTCGGCCTGCTCGCCCGGCGCGATTCCCCGGTTCTGCAGCACATCCTCGAGAATGCTTGCGATCGAACCTTCGGCGAACTGCCCCAGCACCCGCGCATCGGTGAACCGGGCGATCGCGTTCTGGCCGCGCGTCTGCATTGCCAGCAGGCGCGACTTGCTGGCAGCGTATTTGGCGAAATCGCCGTCATAGCGGTCGAGATGGTCGGGGGTGATGTTGAGCAGCACCGCCACGTCGCAAGCGAGCGAATAGGTCAGGTCGATCTGGTAACTCGACAGTTCGAGCACATAAACCCCGCCTTCGGGCAGCGGCTCCTGCTCGAGGATCGGCAGGCCGATATTGCCGCCCATGGTGGCCGGCACGCCCGCCTCTTTAAGCATGTGATGGACCAGTGCGGTGGTGGTCGACTTGCCATTGGTGCCGGTGATGCCGACGACCTTATGCCGCGGCAGCGTGGCGCGCGCCTGCGCGAAAAGTTCGATATCGCCGATCACCGGCACGCCGGAACTGTCGGCATGCGGCTTGATCGGATGGGTGTTGAGCGGAACGCCGGGACTGACCACCATTCCCGCATAGCCGGCAAGGTCCGCTTCCAGCGGGTCGGCGACCGCGCAGCGCCCGGCGAAGGCCGCGCGCGCTTCGGCGCGGTCGTCCCACACCAGCACGTCGGCACCCGCCGCCAGCAGCGCTTCGGCCGTTGCCCGGCCGGACCGCGCCAGTCCGAGAACGGCGTATTTCTTGTCCTTCCAGGCGGGCGAAGTGATCATCGTAGCTTGAGCGTCGCGAGCCCCATGAGTGCGAGCACGATGGCGACGATCCAGAAGCGGATCACGACCTTGCTCTCCGACCAGCCAAGCTGTTCGAAATGGTGGTGGATGGGGGCCATGCGGAAGACCCTTTTCCCCGTACGCTTGAACCAGAACACCTGAATGATGACCGACAACGCCTCGAAGACGAACAATCCCCCCACTATTGCCAGTACGACCTCGTGGTGCGTGGCGACGGCGATCGCGCCCAGCGCGCCGCCGAGCGCGAGCGAGCCGGTGTCACCCATGAACACTGCAGCGGGCGGTGCGTTGAACCACAGAAAGGCGAGCCCCGCGCCCATGATCGCGGCGCAGAAGATCGCCAGTTCGCCCGCGCCCGCCACGTGCGGGATGCCGAGATATTCGGAATAGTCCACGCGGCCGACCAGATAGGCAATCAGCGCAAAGGTGCCTGCCGCGATGATCACCGGCATGGTCGCAAGCCCGTCGAGCCCGTCGGTCAGATTTACCGCATTGCCCGCCCCCACGATCACGAAAGCCGCGAAGACGAAGTAGAAATAGCCCAGTTCGATCCCGAAATCGTTGACGAAGGGGACGTAGAGGAAAGTGTTGATCTGGCCGACGATCAGATAGCTGGCGACGCCTGCGATCGCGAATTCCAGGAGCAACCGGACCTTGCCCGAAACGCCCTTGTGGCTGGCCTTGGAAACCTTGTCGTAATCGTCGAGAAACCCGATCAGCCCGAAGCCCAGCGTGACCGCCAAGCAGGCCCAGATGAACGGATTGCTCAGATCCATCCAGATCAGCACCGCCAGGCTGAGGCTGATCAGGATCATCAGCCCGCCCATGGTCGGCGTGCCGCGCTTGGCGAGGTGGCTTTGCGGGCCATCCTCGCGGATCGGCTGCCCCTTGCCCTGCCGCACGCGCAGCATGTCGATGAACCGCGGACCGATGACGAGACCGATGAACAGGGCGGTCATCAGCGTCGCGCCGGCGCGGAATGTCTGGTACCGCACGAGGTTGAAGACGCCTTCGAAATTCAACCATTCGGCGAGCAAATAAAGCAATCGAGCCTCTCGTCGCGCCTAGCTGGCGCGGGTGAAATGATCCACGAGCCGGCCAAGTCCGACCGAGTTGGAGCCCTTGACCAGCACGGCGTCGCCCGCGACTACGCCGAAGTCCTCGAGCAACCCGATCGCCTCGTCGGCGGTCTGGCAATGCGCCCAGGCGAACGGCTTGCCAAGAACGGGGCTTTGCGGTTTCCCCAGTTCCTGCGCCAGCGCGGCCATCTCGTCGCCGACGAGCAAGGCGTAGTCGACATCGGCCGCCAGCACAGGCTCGGCCAGCGCGGCATGGAACTGCGGACCGAAATCGCCCAGTTCCTTCATCGACCCGAGCACGGCGATCCGGCGACCGGAGGGCGTCTGCCCCAGTTGGGCGAGCGTCGCGCGCATGCTGGCGGGATTGGCGTTGTAGCTTTCGTCGATCAGCAGCGCCTTGCCGCCGGGCACCGCGATGCCGTGCCGGGCGCCGCGGCCCTTGAGCCCGCCCATTTCCGCCAGCGCCAGTCCGGCAGCGGCCATGTCGCCGCCCGCGGCCCGGACTGCAGCCATCACCGCGAGCGAGTTGATCACCCAGTGATCGCCGGGTTCGGCCACGGTGTAGCACAGCCGGCCTTCGGGAAATTCGCAGGTCACCAGGCTGCCGCCATTGGCGCTGGGGATCGCGTCCAGCAGGCGGACATCGGCAGAGCGGGCACGGCCGAAGCTGACCACGTGCGCGCCGACATCCCTGGCGGCGCGTTCGAGCGCCGCGCTATGTTCACTGTCGGCGGGGATGACTGCCGTTCCGCCCGGCTCGAGCCCGGCGAAGATCTCCGCCTTGGCCGCAGCAATGGCATCCATGCTGCCGAGGTTCTCGATATGCGCGGGTGCGATCGTCGTGATGACGGCGACATGCGGTCGGACCTGCGCGGTGAGATCCGCGATCTCGCCCGCGTGGTTCATGCCCATTTCGAAAATGGCGAACCGGCTGCGCGCGGGCATGCGCGCTAGGCTGAGCGGAACCCCGACATGGTTGTTGTAGCTACGCGTCGACCGATGCGCCGCGCCGCGGCTGGCACGTTCGAGGCTGGCGAAGATCGCTTCCTTGACCCCGGTCTTGCCGACCGAACCGGTCACCCCGATAATCGTAGCCTCGACCCGGCTGCGCGCGGCGCGTGCCAGCGCTTCGAGCGCGGCAGTGGTATCCTCGACGAGAATGTGCGGCCAATCGACAGCGCGATCGACGATCGCTCCCGCTGCGCCATTGGCGAAGGCCTTGTCGAGGAAACGGTGGCCGTCCATCGCCTCCCCCTTCAGGGCAATGAAAAGATCGCCATTGATGACATCGCGGCTGTCCATCTCGACGCCTGCGACCTGGAAATCATGGCTGGCGATGCCGCCCACCGCTTCGGCGATGCTGCGCGCATCCCACAGGGTCAGCGGCAGCCGGTCACGCGGGTCGGCGGGCCATTCGATATAGGCCGGATGGCGCAGGATGGCGGCGCTCATGCGGCACCCCTGGCAATTTCCGCGACGCATTCGCGCGCAACATCGACATCGTCGAAGGGCAGCACTCGCATGTTATCTCCCGATCCGATGATCTGACCCGTTTCATGTCCCTTGCCGGCGACGAGGACGATGTCCTCAGCGCCCGCTTCGGCGATGGCTGCGAGAATGGCTTCGCGACGCCCGCCTATCTCGCGCGCTTGCGGCGCACCCTCAAGCACCTGCCGGCGGATATCCGCAGGATCTTCGCCGCGCGGATTGTCATCGGTGACGATGACGACATCGCTCGCCTTGGCGGCTGCAGCACCCATCGGTGCACGCTTGCCGTGATCGCGGTCGCCGCCCGCGCCGAAAACGGTAATCAGCCTGCCCGACACATGCGGGCGCAGCGCGGCAACCGCGGCCGCGATCGCATCGGGCGTATGCGCGTAATCGACATAGATCGGTGCGCCCGAAGGCGCGATGGCTGCACGCTCGAGCCGTCCGCGAACCGGCTGGAGCCGCGCGACCGCATCCCAGACCCGGCTGGCTTCGGTCCCGGTGGCAAGCGCAAGGCCCGCCGCCGTCAGCGCATTGGACACCTGATAGGCACCGATCAGCGGCAAGTCGATTGTCCGCTCCTGCCCGGCATGTTCGACGGTCAGCGACTGCCCGAGTTGGGTCGGCTCGCGATTGACGAGGCGGATCGCTTCGCCCTGTTCGCCGACGGTCATCACGGCGAGCCCGCGGGTGCGCGCATGCTCGACCACGCGGGCATTCCAGCCACTGTCGCCCGACCCCATCCAGATCACTGCCGCTGCACCATCGGTTACGACTTCATCGAACAGCCGCATCTTGGCCGCGAAATAGTCTTCCATGTCGGCATGGTAATCGAGGTGATCGCGGCTGAAGTTCGTGAAGCCGGCGGCCATCACGGGCACGCCTTCATTGCGGAATTGCGCCAGTCCGTGGCTCGACGCTTCATAGGCGACATGCGTAACGCCCTCGCGCGCCAGGCCGCTGAGGTTGGACAGGAAGGTCACGATATCGGGCGTGGTCAGTCCGGTCGAAACGCTTTCGTCGGGCGTGGTGACGCCGAGCGTGCCGATGCTTGCCGCGCGTTCCCCCGCCATGCGCCAGATCTGCCGGGTCATCTCGACGGTGGAGGTCTTGCCGTTGGTGCCGGTCACCGCGACGATATGGTCGGGCACGGGGGTGAAGAACTGCGCTGCGAGGGCCGCGAAAGCGCGGCGCGGCTCCGGATCGGCGATATGGACCGCGCCTTCGACTGTCGCTTCGGGCCGCGCCACCACCGCGATGGCTCCGCTTTCGATCGCCGCGGGAATGAAGTCCTCGCCGTTTACCTGCGTACCCTGGAACGCACCGAAGACGGTGCCTGGTGCGACCTTGCGATTGTCGATTGCGAAGCCGGTCACGTTGGCATCGCCATCGCAGGCGAATCCCGCCGCGGCGCAGAGTTTGGCAAGCTTCACTTGTTCGCCTCCGGGATGAGCGGCTTGAGATCGGAAATATCGACATCGCGCGTATCGTCGGGGCGCACGCCGATCAGCGGGCCGATGCGCGGCACCAGGCGCTTGACGATCGGGGCGGCATTCCACGCGGCGGTACGCTGGTAGGAGCTGGCCAGCGTGCCGCGGGGTTCGTCCAGCATGGCAATCACGACATAGCGGGGACGGTCCATCGGGAAGGCGGCGGCGAAGGTCGAAACCAGCGCGGTCTTGCGATAGCCGGCACTGCCGCCGGGCTTTTCGGCCGAGCCAGTCTTGCCGCCCACGCGGTAACCCGGCGCATCGGCGTTCTTGCCCGTGCCGTATACGGCGATCGCGCGCAGCAGCTGGCGCATCCGGCTGGAAGTCGACGCCTTGAACACGCGGCGACCCTTGGGCGCTTCGCCCGGCCCCAGCTTCCTGAGCGTCGCGGGGCGCCAGATGCCGCCATTGACCATTGCCGCATAGGCGCTTGCGAGATGCAGCGGTGTAACGGCGATACCGTGGCCATAGCCGACCGTCATCGAACGCAGGCGCGGCCACTTCTTGCCCGGCCAGATCGGGAAACCCTTGGCGGGCAGTTCGATATAGGGCCGCTCGTTCATGCCGAGATCGATCATCGTGCGGCGCATGCGTTCGGGGCCAAGCTCGTCCGCCAGCCGCGCGGTCACGGTGTTCGACGAATGGATC
>Ga0114916_1001830_pt1 | contig 11657 bp, 13 predicted proteins | sample MalvirAntarct_66_FD_83501 | JGI IMG/M metagenome (GOLD analysis project Ga0114916, IMG submission 83501) | Marine viral communities from the Global Malaspina Expedition - Malaspina viral metaG Antarct_66 | ecosystem: Environmental > Aquatic > Marine > Oceanic | place: West Anvers Island... | reverse complement strand
TATGTATTCTGCTGGGGCGAATCCTAGGAACTGTGTAACCAACTCACCACCTGTCATATCATCTATGATGATATGACAGGTGGTGAGTTGGTTACACAGTTCCTAGGATTCGCCCCAGCAGAATACATACGTATCCAAGAAGAGAATCAACGTGCAAGGCGTATAGATCGTTCAATTTCTAAGCAACGATCTAACTTATCTAAGAAGATATATATCGCCGCACGGCAAGCGGATTTTGGCGAGATTGCGCGTATTGAAGGTGACGTACTGAAGTTTAATGCAAAACACCCAAGTTTTGAACTGTCTATTGACTCAATCATGGATTCATTGAAAGGACACATGAAAACTACTGAGAATATGCATAACGGCATAATATTGTCTCCGGCGATGCGTAAAGACTTCGACAGCATTGCGGACAACGGATACACGCCACCTAAACGGGATAACTAAACGGGATAACAAAAAATAACCCCCTCCGAAAAGGGGGTCACGGAGAACGACAGATTTTTGTACCCTCAATCGTTAAGTCAGCGGCATGCAAACATAACATCAGGAGGGGGGACCAATGCTGTCTATCAAACTTTATCACACTGTGCGCCAGAAGCGTACCCCCAAATTTCCACCTTCGATCCGTAGTCTTTGCTCTAGTTCCCAGTGGCTATCACAGAATATCTTGTTTACCTGCTTTATTGCCTCGCCGGTATTTATGCAGGGTACAAAGATGGAAGAACCGATAGCCATGTTCTCCCACCTAACTTCTATCATCACGCCATCTGGCGATAGATCATACGTTCTCAATACCTTCATTGTCAGGGTCTGCATCAAATTTCATAACTATTGTATCGGCAGCGGGTAGCTGTAAGTTCGTACCCTTTGTTAGCCGTATCTTCTTACGTTTGCCTCCACACTTCTTCATGATCTCGCTAACCAAGTGTGCGTAGTTAACCTGTAACTCACCACACCATTCTTTAAGAGGTTTTGGTTTAACGAAAAAGAGTTTCGTGTCAGTCTCGTACCGTGCAACCAATCTGCCTCGTGCGATTTGTTCTGGCACTACGTGCTCGTCAAGACCGTTACCCTGCACCCCACGGTTATCTACCGTGCTTTTTATCTGGATAATGTAGCTTATGTTTTCGGCAAAGAAGTCGCCCATGATGTCAGTTACTGAACCAGTCATCTCGTTTAGTCCTCGTTTGTTTTGTGAAACAAGGTCAGTAGTTGCCCATTTAAAAACTTTCTGGACATTAAAATCATGAAGCCCAATCTTCTTGGCAATCAGTAGTCCTGATATTGTGGCAGTCATTGTATCAGACCAGTAACGGTTTTCAGATGTTAGCTGTGCCTTTTCGTCCACCCGTTTTTGTACCTTCTTTACTATCGCTCTCGCCTCATCTAAATTTCTCATTACCCACTGTATAAAAGGTATACCTGCGTGTCCGTAGTTCTCAAAGACATTGGCTTTAAACGTGTCTTGCAGTTCTTTGTCCTTTACCTTGTCAAATATACGATCCACCCGACACTCAAGAATACGCTGGGCTTCTGCTTTCGGCATGGCTTTGCCACGACTGACTGTCTCAATAACAGAAGCGTTCGCTGTGTACTGCATCAACAAACCCCACTCTCTACCTTGGTACCGCTCTACGTTCGCACTAGCAGTCATACGTCCTCGCTGTCTACCAGACGTACCTTGATATATAAGGTCAGACATTTGGCGTGGTGTTAAATTGGTGATTTCGTCAATACCCGTTGGGAGACTGTGCATAACCTCGGCACGGTTCATCTTAAACAACACAGTATCGGCTTTATCCAAAACAAGTTTCTTTGGGTTGCCCCAAATACCTGCTGTAACGTACATCATCATGGTTTTACCTGTACCAGACTCATTGTTTATGAACGCTACTGCCCCACAGTTCTCATTCAAAAATTCCATCAGAGGACTACCAAAGCCCATACCAAGGGCAAATTGTTGTAACAAAAACCTATCGTCGTTCCATAGTTCCAAGTTTTCACGCCATGCTTCGTATGTACCCTTGGCCTCAAAGTGTGGAAAAAACCCTACCGTCTGATTAGCAGGTGGATTAAATTCTATACAATCCTTTTTTACTTTTTGATTGCCTAGAATAAACGTATCTAGCTTATCGTTGACCCAACCAAACTGTACGTGGGCTTCGTCTGCTGTACTGGTGGCTTGTAATTCATCCACCCAACTTAGTGTGTATGACATCAGTTCATCCATCTTTTTAATTGCAACGCCTTGAGACGAAAGTTTTTTTCGGAACTCCTCGCTTGACGTGACTGAACTCATCGGCAGTGTAAACTCTTGCACCCCGTCTCGGGGCAGGTGCAGACGCATAACCAATGATTCGCCCAGCTCGGGGTCTTTAACTCGTTTAATAACGTATAAGTCATTATGGTATATTCTCTTCTCGTCTACATCACCGTCTTCATTGGTGGTACGTACATACACACCACCGTTTGACCCACGCACATAGGGCGGTGGGTACTTAGGTATAACGTAGGTCGGCTCATCTTCTTCGATGCTTTCCGCTACATAATTGCCTTCATCGTCAGTTTCAGCCTCACGTAACTTCTTACCTAGCACGATAGGAGATTTGATAGCGCCCCATTGAGGACAATCTCTACAGATGTCAGGGTTGTACTCGTCAAAACGTGCACATGTATAAGGCCCTTTTATTTGCTCCATCTTACGTTGCGTGGCTTCTGGCGTGTACTCTGGATGTCCTTTGGACATCAGGTGAATAGCTTTATCTCCATCAGTACAGAACTTAGCAATAGATAGCCCTGCTCTCCACAATGGTTCGCTCATAGTTTTTCGGTTTCGGACTATGTATTTAAGCTGTTCACACCCTTCGCCTCGTTGGGTCTTAATCAGTATGTCCTTAAACATGTTTTCCTGATTACCCATGAGGTTCTGCATGGTTGCGCTGAATTCCCTAGGTATGTTTTTTGTAGGAACTGGTATCGGCTCGGAACCAAGTAAGCCTGAGAATGTATCAAAATCAACGGTCTCAAACTTAGCGGTCAAGCCAAAGAATCCTACGTCTGACGGGGGGTTGGTCTTGTAGTTATGTGTGTGAGGAACTCTCAACACACGTGCCGCATCTGAGGTTACTGCGGGATCAGCGTAAAAATCTTGCTGTGCGCATAACCTTTTAAGCCGCTCCGCTACAGGCAACCAATCATCCAAACACACCGATTCTTCTAAGAACCAGTACACGTGTATGCCTCTCCCCGAATTGACCATCGTCGGTTTCGGTAGTTTGTTGCGGTTACAGAAACGCCGCAGTGCCTGTATAGCCTGTTCTTGATTTAAAAATTCTTTGCTCGGACCACAATCCAGATCGAGGAAGAAAGAGTTTAATCTCTTTACGTTATCGACTTTACGTGAACCTGCCTTATCAAACGTGGCTAGTCCATAATAAACATCGTATCCTTCTTTATCATAATTGTGGGCGGCATCTACAACGGCATCTATTGAGTCATAGAACTTCTGCGCTTTGCGTTCGTCACTTGATCGTGCCGAAAATACACAGTAGTAGCCACCACTACTTAATGCCTTCGATAAAAATGTTTTTGTTTCCATTGGTCCACCCACTGCCTAAACCATCACGGTGAGGAAATATGCCCTCACCGTGATGTAGTTCGATTACTTTGACGATGTCCTTAGTCTTCGTCATCCCAGTCATCAATAATCGAACTCAAATCACTGTCATCCGTTGGCGGTGCAGATGTAGTCTTCTTAACAACCTTTGTAGGTTCCTTAATAGGTTTCTCAACAGGCTCTTCAACCACTACTGTAAACGGGTTATCCTCCTTAGAATTGTATCCGTCTTCGGCAGCAAAGGGGTTCAATTGCTTACGCTCTGCAAGTTTAAGAACCTGCACTGCTTGCAATCTTAGGGAACAACCTGCGCCCATCGAACCGCTGTAAGGAATACCCTTGATTGCGATGTTTACTATACTACCGCTAGTCAATTGGAAATCATCAGGCAGTGCATTATTCTTTGCATCAAACTGCGAGGGCTTCCTAGTCTTATCGCCGTTGTATGCGCCCTTCAAATTAGCCTTGTGGGACCACATCCCATCATCTGTTTTCTTGAATGGGTTTTTAATCTCAGGCCAATTCTTTTTCTTTTTCCTTTTCTTTTCCTCGGCATAAGTTGTTTTCATGTATGACCACAACGCCTTGGCTGTTACATCGTCCATGATAAAGTTTACCGAGTACTCAGCACCATCATCCGTTGGCCCACACGGTACGGAGCGTTGTTCCGTGCTATCGTATCTGTATGTCTTATCCAGCTTGGGGTACATGGCGGTTATTTTTCTAACTACATATTGCTCAGACATAAAAGTCTCCTTAATTTGCATTTGCGTCATAGACAAATCCGTCTACTTCCGCAAAGATTGACCCCCTTGAGGGCATTGACATTGATATAGCCTCTTTAGCTTCTTGGCTATCAGCCATTGAAGCCGCAAGACTCACTTCTTCTTCCCCAAGGGGACGTAGTGCCTTGAAGAACAACTTGGGTACCGCACTCCCCTGATCAAACGCGCATTCGGTAATCACGGATAGAGCAGGGGTGTTATGAGAATTTAGGTACTGCGCGTAGGCTTGCATAGGCATCTTGCCTTCCTTCGCTTTACCAAACAACGATGTTGCAGGTAATTGCAGTTGGTACACCTTGGTAAAGTCGTTCTCTAGTACCACGGCTAACCGTTGTGCAAAACGACACGCACGTGACATACCTGATCCTGACCCCTTAATATTCTGAGGGCAGTCCATACAACGGTGGGCTTGGCGGTCTTCCTCCTTCACCTCTGGCGCAGGAGCACTAGTGTCTGCTGACCAACACGTAGGACGTGTCGGACTACTAGCATCATACTCCCCTGCATAATAAGAGCGAGAAATTTTAGCGGCGTTCACAATTATCACGTTCAATGCACCTTCATGCACCGTGTCTTGTTGACCGTTAATGTACTCACGAAACTTACTTCCGTTGATACTGATACGGCGGCGTTCACCTACGTTCTGCATCTGCTTCTCCTCACAAATCCTCGTCGGTATAACCTTGTTCTAACTTGGTGTCGGTTACTGCCGTGGTAGCTACTGCTGCTAATCCAGCAGCCGCTATGTCTGCCTTGCTGCCTAATGTAGAGGTACTGCTAGTAGGTTTGGGGGTATCTTTTTTGGTTAGGGCAACAGACACATCATCGATAGAGAAACGGTATGTGTTACCTACTTTTATGTATGTATCTTTTGGTATGTGTACTTGGCGCACCCATGCTCGTATGGTCGAAACCGATACGGAAAAGTGCTTAGCCAACGCTTCGATTGGTACAAAAGGGCCATTCATCATTTTTTCCTCACAGAAATTATATATTCAGAGTCTACGTTAAGTCCCATAGGGACAGTCTCAGGGTTTTCTTCAAGGAAAGTTTTTACATTAGTTTGGTTCAACCGCTTTTCCAGAAACTCAGGTACTTCATGCTCCATAACAAATTTGTGCATGGCTTCCCAATCACTGGTCCAATAGCGAGTCTTCACCGAACGGTAGAAAAGTCCCTCTGAAGTCTTTACGCTCTCAAGCCCCTGCTCTTTGCAGTAGTCGAGTAGCGCGGCTTTGACCTTATCCAGTTTCTGGTTAAGATCGGCTTCTTCTTTCTTATAGTCCGACGAAAGCTGGGCTTTCTTAGTTCGGATTTTTAAATAAACACGTGTCAGCTTCTCAGCTAACGTCCTATCCTCACTCATTTCTAGTTCTCCTAATCGCACGACAAATTATGTCGGGAGATTCACTCTACTAACGTATAATGCCTTAGTCAAGCAATTCTTTGTAAAGATCAATCATTTTTGTGTGTACGTCGATTCTGTTATCTAACAGTGTGTAAACACGTTTCTCTACGGCGGAACCTTGGAGCTGGACGATAGTACACTTATGGTCTTGTCCTGACCTGTGAACACGCGCATTAGCTTGGGCGTAAGTCTCTAGCGAACTGGTAGGCCCCCACCATACAACTGTGTTAGCGGCTGTTAACGTGACACCGTGAGCGGCGGCTCGTGGTTGGATTACCAATACACGTGGGTTATCGGTCGTTTGGAAACGGTGAAATATATCTGTGCGTTTGGGTGCGGATACATCACCGCGAATAATCTCAGTAGTTATCCCATCGTCGAGTAGTTTGTTTGTAAGGATGTCTATCGTGTGCTTGAACGACACGAACACCAGAACCTTCTTACTACTCTCGTCGATTACCTCACGTAAAACTTTGTATCGGTTCTTGATGTCAAACTCTAACGCCTCTCCGTTATCGGTGTATACCGCACCAGAAGATATTTGTAGGAGTTTGCTCATGATAATGGCGGCGTTAGCCGCTGTGATCTCCTCACCTGCGGCCTGTAACACCATCTTATTCTTTAGTTCCTTATAGTATTTGGCCTGCTGGCGCGTGAGTTCTACCTCTCGCTTGACATATACCATAGGGGGTAAGTCCAGACACTCGTCTTTTGTGAACCTGATAGCAGGTTGCAGTGCGTTATAGACTGTATCCGAAGCAGTTTCTTTCGGCTTCCATTTGAAGTTGGTGACTTTATACATCACCATATCGCGAAACGAACCAAAGAACCTCGGCACGGCAGTGGGGTTGACTAGCTTAGCAATGCCGTAAGCGTCGAGGGGTGATTGAGCCGCAGGGGTACCTGTCATCATCCATAGCCAAGTCTGAGCGGATAACAGTTTATTCAGTGTCTTCCATCGTTTGGTATGTGCGTTCTTATAATGGGTAGCCTCATCCACAATGATGCAGTCGAACCCACCCTTGGCTATGTCATCAGCTACAATCTCTACCCCATCATAGTTAATGATGACGTAATCGGAGCCTTGGTTGATGATTTTCCTACGCTTTTCTTTAGCACCGTAGGCCACATCGACCGTGCGGTGCATGGCAAAACTAAACAAGTCATTGCGCCACGCGCTATCCATGATCGAAAGCGGGCAGATAACTAACACACGGTTTATCTTACCTTGGGTCATTAGGAAATCGGATGCCCATATCGCAGAGGCAGTCTTGCCTGTGCCTTGCTCGTTAAAGCAAAATGCTCGACGGTTCATCGTAAGGAATGCGGCTGTGGTCTTCTGATGTTCGTACGGTACGTACTGACCAGACCATTGATATTGACCTTCAATAGGTGAGGGTACGTTTATGTTTAACTTCTTGAGGGTATGCGCTTCGTCTACACCCCAGTTGACTACTACTTGATTGTTTGGTAGCTCTCGACTCTTCTCGACAACTTTAGTAACTTTGTTGGGGTTTTTTAGGCGCAGTAATAGCGCCTTGTTATCTAATATCTGCACTTCATTCTCCATCGCAACGCCTTTCGGCGCGATGTTAGTGTGGCACTAACTTATTTTTTTCGGCCTTTGCTCAAGGTTCCACCTGCCGTACGGTTACGCTTTCGGCTTTGTACTGTCACACCGTTTCTGTTAGACCCCCCACGTGACAACGGTTTCTTGTGCGCTACGTCCTTGCCTTCTCTCTTGTCGGCTTTGCCGTTCTTGTTAGCGTCTTTACCTGTCTTATCCATCTTTCTTCTGGCACGCTGTCTTTCCATACGTGCCTTAAACTCTTTACTATTGACAGGTTTGTTCTTTTGTTTCTTACGATCTGCTTTATTTTTGTACGGCATTAGTTACTCCCATTGTGAGCGCACACGGTGACAGGGCAGTGCCTTTTGCACAGCCCATTCGGTCGCGGATTCCAGATGTTTTTATCAGCGGCGGTCTTCATGGCCTCATACTTGCCTAGCCATTTATCCCATAAGGAGCTAACATCGTACTCATGGTACTTCGCTTTGATAAGATCATTACTAACAACAAACACTAGCCCTGCTTTAATTTTCTTTACTTCGGAGTAGTGTATAAACACAGCTAGGGCCATTAGTTCTAACTGCCCCTTGTCTGCGTATCGTGCATTTTTACCCGTCTTGTAGTCGATGACCCATGCGGTTTCCCCCAACGTGTCAACAATTAGCAAGTCAATGATCCCACGGAACCAAACATCTTTATCGTAGAATCCACATGCGGTTAGGTTCTCGGTTACGCCTACCTTTTGTTCGCATAACTTCACACCACGCTTGTCGTTGAGTGAATCAAGCATTGCTTGCGCGTAGTCAAACCTCTTAGGTAGCGGAGTACCCAGTCCAATGTAATTTTCAGCGGCTTTGTGAAACTCGTTACCGTATAAAATCGCATTGGTTTGGACGAAAGGATACTCTTTAAGTATTTTCTCGTGGTAAAACTGTTTAGGGCATTGTTCAAATGCCTTAATCTTACTGAACGACCACGGGGCTACACTCATTCACAATCTCCGTAAGATTTTCCTAGTCCACTTTCACAATTGATAGGTAGACCTGTCGCCCAGTCGGGTGTCCAACGCATACGCTCCTCAACAAACGCTCTCGATTCGATCACGTCCTCGTCTTTTACACATACGACGATGGAGTCATGCACCATTAACACAATGCGACATCTCTTGCTGATTTGTAACATTTGCTCCCCAATAATGCAACGCGCTACCGCCTGACATACATTCTCTGTTACCTTCCCACCATAAATTCGGGTGCGACCACGCCGTGTCTTGTAACTGTACTCAACGCCACGCTCACCTTGTTCACCTAATAAGTCGTCATAACGTAACATCAAACCAGAAGGGAGAAGAATCCCACGTTCTGATCCTAATACTTTTAACACACCTTCCCTACCTACCTGTATGGTATCGCCGTTCACCATGTACTTAATCATGTTTTGACAATCGCGCCATAACTGATTGATTTTCCAATTAGCTTCCCGATAGATATTGATAACTCGACGCGCTTCATCCAGTCCCATCTCAAACCCAAAGCCTTCTAACTGTTCTTGAAACCTAACTGCACCCATCCCGTAACCTGCGCCAAGGATGGTAGTCTTACCCACAAACCGTTGCTCTTTAGTTATTTTATCCTCGGGAACACCATAGATGCGAGAAGCCATAACCTTATACACATCTTCGTTGTTAGCGAATGATCGAGTAATATCATCCTGACCTGCTAACCATGCAAGTACACGTGCTTCGATCTGCGAACTGTCACAGTCAATCAATGTGTGGCCTTCTGGTGCTAGGATGCTACGCTTTAACTTCTTACCATTTAGGCCACGGCTGGGTAGGTTCTGCATGTTGATCTTATCATCACCGCCCCATCGCCCAGTATGTGCGGCGTAGTATCTTACTGGAACCGGCAAAGTTCCACGTTTACCTATACCTATAAATCTCTGAGTACGTGTTTCCTCAAGGGTACTTTTCGTGCCTAGACGTGCGGCTACTGCCGCTTGCACCCTGTCATCCTCATGGGCAGCTAGAGCCTTAAACCCTTCGTCGGTCTTGGCGAACGCGAATGTTTCTTTGCCTGTACGTAAACTTATTTTCATAGGCGGCTTTACACCTAGACCCTCAAGCACTGTGGCAAACTTAGGATTAGACATAAGGTCTTCCTTAGATACACCTGCATCCTCAAGTAGTTGGTCTTTACGTTCTCGCGTATCCTCAAGGTGCTGTTCAAGCAACCCAATATCCAACTCCAAGAACGGTTCAATAAACATACGTAGCGTCATGTCTATTATCATAAGTTCTTGTTTAGGAAAGCCTTTCTTTAGAAAGATGTTGAAGAGTTTGTATGTTAACTCGACATCATTGATACAGTAGTCCCCGTACAGCGCCAAGTCTTCTTCGGAGAAATCGGCTCGACGTTTGCCTATCGCATTTAAGACTTCGGTCCCCTTAGTCCCAATCTGGTATCGTTCAGATAACGCCCTGAGACTGCCGCCAACTTCCACCCCGTGTAAAGCACGGGCGATACACAGAGTATCGGTATACACGCGAGGATGAATATCAAACACCCAAGAGAGAATGGCACCATCAAACAAAGTGTTGTGAGCAAGAACCATGCTTTCTGCCCAGTTGAAGGTGTGTAAGTACTGTTTAAGTTGTTCACGTGTTCCACTTGCCCATTCAGTTCCTTCATTGTTCACCTTTATACCTACGCCGATCACCTCAAATTGGTGATCGCGTACGTACTCCTCAGTTGTTAACTTAGATAGGGAAAAATCCTTGTCGTAGTAGGTTTCAAAATCTATCGTGATTAAGTCCATCACCTCACCTCCAACAACTTCTGCATGTAATGACCTGCTTTGTCCAAGTCATTGGTGTTCTTTTCTCTGGCAAGATACTTAATGATGTTGCCCTTCAAGAACCCAACGAACTCTTCATTAGTCATCCACGCTTCTATTGCCGCCCAAGGCTCGACGGATAAAGCCACGTAATGTTGTCCACCAACCTGTCTTTGGTTGGCGGCTTGCGGCTTTTTTCTAGTGCTTTTCGCTTCCTCCTCTGCGACAAACACTGCTGTCGGCGGTACGATCTTCCGCATTAACTTGTAAGTATACCCATACGATACGCCCGTAGCCTTTGCGACCTGTGCAGGAGTAGCTGCTTTGTTATTAACTAGATACGCCCGTACCTTATCGGCCTTGCGGGGTTGTTTCTTGGGGGATTGTTTCTTCTTGGTAATCATGTCGTTCTCCTAATGCTCGTACGATATAACAAGTGACCACAAGACCCTCGTACGGTTAAGGTCCGGCGGTTAGGTTGATTACTCGGGGGATTGTGCGGCTTGCTTTCTTGCGTACTTCTCACCCCACGAAAAGAACAACCGCATGGGGGAATACTTCGGAGCAATCAGATAAGCCTCGACGCAATGATTTGCGATAGCCCTCCATTCCGCTTTAGTTCGTTTCTTGCTCATGCTGTCCTCCTAAACGGGTTCCTCGTCACTTAAATGTCTCCCTGTAGAAACTCAAAATATTTCTGGGCAGACACTACGACATCGTCCGCGTCTTCTTCACGCAGCCGATGCCGCACGGCATTAGCGAGCGCTTCTACTCGATTTTGCCGCTCTACTTCTGTTTCACTTCGGTTTTGTTGTTCTACTTTCATTTTCACTTCTCCATGCGGGAGCGTCCCGCGTTACAATAGGTAACTCACATTATTCCTCGCATAAAGTAGGACCAGATGCCCACGAGGGTAACTATGCCTATACTCACAAGCACAGCGACGGCTATACAACAAACCGTTTTCACAACGATTTCTAGCGGGGAATCCACGTGTTTCCTGCTAGCTGCGTTCCGTTGACACACCCTATTACGTTTCCGTCTGCGATTACGACGATGCCATCGATACAGTGGGATTCTGCGATTTTGACCTCGTCTTCCGTGGCAAGGGTGCCTATGCTTACAAGCACGGTGACTGCCAGACAAAAAACTGCGATTTCTAGCTTGGCTCTTTCTGTCACTTGATCAGTCCAGCTTCATACATTCTCTGTAGCGTGTCGGAATGGATAATAGAACATTGAGATTCTTTCATGAATTCACTTTCTTCTTTTTTGGTTAATTCATGATGCCCGTAATACATAGCGACCCAGTGGGTTGCGGTTGCAAAATCTGCGGAAGAATCAAACCAAAAGCCAGCTTTGTCCACACACCCATAGAACTTTTCACACCCCCTGAATCGCTTAAAAGTTTCCCAAGGTTTTCTAGGAACGCTTTTTG
>Ga0114916_1001826_pt1 | contig 11671 bp, 9 predicted proteins | sample MalvirAntarct_66_FD_83501 | JGI IMG/M metagenome (GOLD analysis project Ga0114916, IMG submission 83501) | Marine viral communities from the Global Malaspina Expedition - Malaspina viral metaG Antarct_66 | ecosystem: Environmental > Aquatic > Marine > Oceanic | place: West Anvers Island... | reverse complement strand
GTTGGACGCCGGGTCTCCGTCGATCAGGTTTCGAAGGAAGAAATCTGCGCCCAGACGCCACGGCAACCGGAGAGTGAATATCCAGATCGACGCAAACCACATTCGCGCGTGATTGTGCAGATACCCGGTTTCCAAGAGCTCCCTGACCCAGAAATCGAAGCACTCGACGCCTGTGTCGCCTGCCAGCGCGCGATCGAGTTTTTCCCTCAAGACGGCATCCGCCCCAAGACGGCTCAGATCGGCTTGCAAGCCGTCACGATACAGATCCCAGATGACCGGCCGGCACTCGAGCCAACCCTTGAAGTAGCTGCGCCAGAACACTTCCTGAACGAATTTCTCCGCACCTTCGAGGCCGTGACTTTCGACAACGGCCGTGACCACCTCTTCTTCGGTGACCAGCCGCCGGCGCAGGTAGGGCGAAAGCTGCGAGACCGAATTGTGTTGGCCTGGTCCCCGATCATGGTTCCGGCCTGTTGAATAATGCCGTCCGGCATTTGGCGTGAACGCGGCCAGACGCATCAAGCCCGCCTTCCGTGAAGCCATCAAGTCTGAATCTGCAAACAACTGCCCGCAACTCCTGCCGTAATTCTTGGACGGTCAGGTAGGGCAGACAGATGGCGGGGCGAGTCGACCGCCACATTTTGACGCGGACCGGCTGTTCGAGACTGGTCCCATGAAACGCTGCCAGCTTCCGTCCTTGCCGCGGCCAGATTCAGTGAGACCCCCAACTCTGCTTCAGAACTGACCGTCGGGCGAAACTCGCCTGCCCGCCCATTGCTGGAGCAGGTGCCATCAGTCCAAGTTCCGCATCGTTCTGCGCTTCACACGTCGATCCAACCAACAGCGGTCTTCAGACGGTGGCGGATGGTGTTGCGAACGCCCAGCGTCTGCTCGATGAAACAGCCCCTCTTCGCCGTCTCGATCAGTTCCACCACACGCTCCTGCGGATCATCGGAATCGATCATCACATCGATCTCGAAGGCGTTCGGGGCGGTCTCGTAGACCCGGCCCCTGGCTTCCCAGTCCCACACGATGCGGGTCTCGACCTGCAGGTCATTCAGAGTGACACCCAGACGTTTGGCGAAGGCCCTGATCTGGGTCATGATGCAGCCGGTAAGTCCGCCGGTGAACAGCGCCAGCGGCGGCGGTGCGCTGGCATCGCCGCCATGAAACGAGCCTTCGTCAGTGGCAAGCTCAAACGGCCCCTCCTCGAAGGGCAGCTTCATATGGACCGACAATTCGTTGCGCATCTTGCCGGTTGCCTGTCCGAGGCAATCGAAACGGACCTGTGCTCTTGGCGGGATGCCCTTGTTGGGATCATCACTCATCTTGATCTGCCTTCTTTCCAGTGAGCCATTGGCAAACCTGCTACCGGCGAGCGGAACCAGGGGATATCGGTGCCGCGCAGACTGCCGATATAGACGTTTCTGAGATCTGGCCCGCCGAAGGTGATGCTCGCCATCCAGGGAGCAATTGTACCGCCGCAGGCCATCATGTGTTCTGGCCGGGCCTGGCCCTGGGCAAAGGCCGCAAGCAGTTCCCTGCCGGCCCGGGAGCCGTGATCATCATCGAGCAGGATACGCAGGTCGCCTTCCGGCGTGAGCGCAAACACCCGGTCAATCATCACATGCGTTCCCCACAAATTGCCGAAGGAATCAAATGCAATGCCGTCTATGAAGGCTCCGTGGCTGTCAGGACCGAAGGTTTCGCGGTGGGTGAGCGAACCATCCGGCTGCACCCTGAGCCGGGTGATCTTCATGCCGGTGGTTTCCACCACATAGAGCCATTCCTCATTTGCATCGAGACGGATTTCATTGGTGAAGGCAAAGCCATCGGCGACGATGCGCAGGCCATTCTCGTCTGCAAGGGCGACGAAACCGTCATGACGCAGCGAGCCGGCAGCCTCCATCCAGTTCGGTATCGTCGTGGAGACGGTCAGCCAGATACGGTCCTTGGTATCACGCAGCACGAAATTGACCTTGCCGATCGGCTTGCCCGCGAGCGTGTCGTGCAGAACCCTGGTCTCGCCGGTCTCACGTGTCATGATCTCAAGCCTGTCGGTTCCGAAATTGGAGATCAGGATGTCGCCATTGCGTGCAAAGGCCAGACCATTGGGCAGCGTGCCTTTCGTAAAACGGCTGACCTCGCCGTCGGCACTGGCAAAGTCGTTGCGCTCCTCCTGAACGATCAGCTTCTGGGTTCCGTCGGGGCGGATGTGCATCACGCCGCCGCGGGCATCGGCGGCCCAGAGCGATCCGTCGGGTTCGGCAAGAATGCATTCAGGCCTTTGCAGATCGTGACCGGTCCGGTGGATGGACGCCGGGTCAATTTCAAAGCCATCGAGCAGGTTCGGCGCAGCCATGGCCTAGAACTTCACCATGTCGCCGCCCTTCAACTGGAGCGCCTGTCGGGCTTCAGCGGGGGTGGCGATTTCCATGCCGAGCTCCTCGAGAATATGGCGTATCTTGCGGACCTGCTCGGCATTCGACTGGGCCAGTTCGCCACGGCCGATATAGAGCGAGTCCTCGAGGCCAACGCGGACATTGCCGCCCATCATCGCGGCCTGGGTGATAAACGGCATCTGGAAACGCCCGGCCGCCAGAACCGACCAGACATAGTCATCTCCGAACAGCCGGTCCGCGGTCTGCTTCATGAACATGACGTTTTCCATGTCGGCGCCGATGCCGCCCAGAATTCCGAAGATCGACTGGACCAGGAAAGGCGGCTTTATCAGGCCCGCATCCACAAAATAGGCGAGGTTGTAGAGATGGCCGATGTCGTAGCATTCGTGCTCGAACCTGGTGCCGCAGCCTTCGCCCAGATGCTTGAGGATGTAGGCGATGTCCCGAAAGGTGTTGCGGAAAATGAAGTCGTCGCTGGCTTCGAGAAACGGTTTCTCCCAGTCGTGCTTCCACTCCTTGTACTTGCCGGCAAGCGGGTGAAGGGCGAAATTCATGGAGCCCATGTTGAGCGAGGTCATTTCCGGTTCGGCCTTGAGCGGGCCTGCCAGTCGTTCCTCCACCGTCATTCCGAGGCCGCCGCCGGTGGTGATGTTGATCACCGCATCGCAGGACTGCTTGATGCGCGGAAGAAACTGCATGAACACGTCCGGATCGGGCGTTGGCCTGCCGGTTTCGGGGTCGCGGGCGTGCAGGTGAATGATGGAAGCGCCCGCTTCGGCCGCCTCGATGGATTGATGGGCTATCTCGTCAGGCGTAATCGGCAGAGCGTCCGACATGGTTGGCGTGTGCACGCCACCTGTGACAGCGCAGGTGATGATCACCTTGTCGTTCTTGCGAGCCATGGCTGAACTCCTTCAAATGCAGCATCAATCGTTGAAAATGGCGACGGCGCGGGTAAAGCCCGCCGAGGCACCTTTGATCTTCCAGGGAAAGCAGGAGATCTCGAACCCGGTGGCGGGAAGCGCATCCAGATTGGACAGTTTCTCCATGTGGCAGTAACCGATCTCCATGGAGGCGCGATGGCCTTCCCAGATGATGGAGGGATCCCTGGTTTCCATCCAGCGTTTGGCGGTCAGGGCGAATGGCGCATCCCACGACCAGGCATCCGTGCCGGTTACACGCACACCACGCTCGAGCAGGTAGAGGGTGGCATCCATACCAATGCCGCAGCCCTTCATGATGTAGTCGTCATGGCCGTAGCGCTCGCCGGCGGAGGTGTTGACCACGACGATGTCAAACGGCTGGATCTCGTGACCAATGCGTTTGAGCTCGGCCTCGATATCGCCGGGAGTGCAGACGTAGCCATCTTCCATGTGGCGGAAGTCGAGCTTGACCCCGGGATTGAAGCACCATTCCAGCGGGACCTCGTCGATGGTGATCGCCCGCTCTCCACCCTCGGTAAACCGGCGGTTCATCGTCGAGTGATGATGATAGGGCGCGTCGAGATGCGTGCCGTTGTGGGTGGCGATTTCCAGGCGCTCGATGGCCCAGCCTTCGCCGCCGGGCAACTGGTCGCGCTCCAGCCCCGGGAAGAACGAGGCGACCTGATCGGCGGTCTGGCCGTGGGACAGATACTCGATTCTTGGCAGCATGATTGGCGGGTCAGAGACGATGTCCGCCTCCAGCGCCACCGATATGTCGACAAATCTTCTCGGCATGACGTAGTTCCTCAGATCAATGCGGTTGCGAGTTGGGGGAAGATGAAAACCAGCGCGAGGGCAATCAGCATCATGGCGGCAAAAGGCGCCGCTCCCAGAAAGATGTCACCGAGTTTGACATCAGGGTCCTCGATCACCGACTTGATGACATAGACCGAAATGCCGAACGGCGGCGTGAGCAGGCCAATCTCCACGGCGATGATCGTGACGATGCCAAACCAGATGAGATCCACGTCATAAGGTGCCAGCACCGGCAGCATCAGCGGCACCAGTATGAGCAGGATCGACGAGGAATCGAGGATCATGCCCATGACGATGATGACTGCGAGATACGCCAGGAGGATCATGGTGATCGACAGCTCAGCATCAACGACGTAGTTGCCGAAGCCCGCGGGCACACCCGAAAATGCAAGCATGCGCGAATACATCTGCGCGGCGATGATGAGAAAGCAGACCGATGCCGTCACAAGGCCGGTTTCGACCAGAACCCGCCACAGCGATGCCCAGTCAAGCGTTCGCTTTGCCAGTCCCAGCACCAGGGCGCCGATCGCACCAATCGCGCCGGCTTCCACCGGTGTGAACAGGCCACCATAGATGCCGCCGAGCACCAGCAGGATGAGCAGAGCAATCGGCAAGGCCTTGAAGAGGATCTCCGACAGACCGAGCGGCGGGATGTCCGCAGTGTGCGGTTGGCCGGTAAAGCCCGGCATGAAACGGGCCATGGCAATGGCGCACAGGGCAAACAGGACAGCAAGTATCAGTCCGGGGATGACACCGGCGATGAACAGATCCCCGATCGATTGCTCGGTGAGTACGCCATAGAGAATAAGCAGCAGCGACGGCGGTATGAGCATGCCCAGAACCGAGGAGCCGGCCACGAGCCCCAGCGCGAAACGCGAGGTGTAACCGTGGCGGACCATTTCGGGAACGGCGATCTTGGTGAAAATCGCGGCCGAGGCAATCGAAATGCCGGTGATCGCGGCGAAGATGGCATTGGCTCCAACGGTACCGACGGCCAGTCCGCCCTTCAGTCTCCTGAAAGCTGAGTTGGCCACGTCATAGGCATCGCGGCCGATACCCGATTCTGCCACGAGAAATCCCATCAGGACGAACAGCGGCACCACGCCGAAATAGTAGGACGAGATGGTGTTGTAGGCGGCAAGTCCCAACATCTTGGAGGCGAGCAGCGAGGAGCCCTTGATGGCCCAGACCCCGACAAACGAGCAGGCCATCAACGCAATCGGCACGTAAAGCCCACCGATGACCAGAACAACCATGGCGGCCAGAGATACAAGGCCGATATCGAAAGACGTCATCGGCCATCCGTTCCTGCGGCAGGTGGCTGCGCGAAGGGCACGAAGCGGCGGGCGATCCGCGCAACGAATTGCAGCATGAGAAGCACGGTTCCGACGACGATGATCAGTTTTACCGGCCAGACCGGGGCGGTGAAGTCCCCGACGGCGCCGACGAAATTGTTTTTCTGCCAATCGGAAACGAAGAGCGGCCACGACGCGTAGATCAGGGCCGAGAGTATGGCGATGGCGACCAGATCATAAATCGTCTCGAGGGTCGCGCCTGCTCTTGGCCAACGTTTCAGAACCAGGCTGATCACCGAATCCGATCGCGTGAACCGGCCGGACCGCAATGCCTGCGGAACCTGCAGAAACACGATCGCGACGATGGAAAGCGAAACCAGTTCAGGGACGCCCGAAAGCGGCGCGTTGAAAGCCTGGCGGCCGAACACATCGGCTCCGATCAACACCATCAGCGCAACGATCAGCAAGGTGCCTGTCACGTTAAAAAGCATGGTGATGCGGTCAAGCAGCGAAAAGGCAATGCCCCAGCCCGGGGCCGGGACATTGCCAGGCGAGTAACTCGCCATGGAGCGCTACTCCTTGTCCCAATCGCGCAGCGGCGTGGCGCCAGCCTTGCGCATCTCCTCCATGTAAAGGGAAAGGACTTCGGTGCCCTTGACACCCTTGCTGTCGAGATCAGCAGCCCAGGTCTTGGCTGCATTGTCCATGCCCATGGCCCAGGCCTTGCGCATTTCCTCGGGCGCTTCCTTCACTGTCGCGCCATTGGCGGCCATGATCTCCAGCGCCTTTGCCGCAAAGCTGGTGAGGTCGTTGTTGTACCAGTCCTTGGCCGCATCCGCTCCCGTGTGGAGAGCAGCGCGAACCTCATCGGGAAGGCTCTCATACCAGTCCTTGTTGGCGCCAAGCACACCGGCAAACTGAGCGCCAAGACCCATGCGGGTGACGTTGGGCGCAACCTCGTAGAGCTTGCCGGGCACGGCGGCCGACGCAAAGACGATGACACCGTCATACACGCCGGTCTTCAATTCGTTGTAGTAAGTGGTCAGATTGCCCGAAACACCTACCGCGCCGGTTCCCGACAGCCAGTTCAACGCCGCGCCGGGTGCGGCGATCTTGCGGCCCTTGAGATCATCGAGCGAGTTGACCGGGAAATTCGTCATCAGCAGATAATCATCGATACCGATCGGCGCACCGAGATAGACGATGTTGTTGTCCGTGTAGGCCTGCTGCAGGCGGGCATCCTCCTTGTGCAGACGGTCCATCATGTTGGAGATCTGATTGACGTCGGAGGACACGAAGGGTGTGTAGTACGTCACGTTCTGCACGGCCAGCTTTGCCGGATCGAACAGGGCCTGCACCGTCCCCATTTCGGCCAGGCCTTCACCAACCGCCTCAAGCTCCTCGCCGACCTTGGCAATGGCTCCGCCGGCCTGGAGATCGAAGGTCACCGAATGGCCGCTTCCCTCGAGTTCCTTCTGGACCGTGGGGACGAAGACTTCGGGAATCATCTTGACCCAGCGGAAAACCGGCGGGTGCCCCGCAACCACGGTTGCGCTGAAATCATCGGCACGCAAGGTATTCTGGCCAGCGAGCACTGTGCCAGCTGCGGCAAGCAGTGTCAGCGCCATGGTTTTGAGACCGGCTTTCATGTTTTCTCCTCCCAGTTTGAAACGCGGTTCCTCCCGTCCCCGCGCAGTCAGCAATGCAACAACTCCCATCCACGCTGTCAAGAAGAATGAGCTGGCGAGGCAATCGTGCCCGCCCGTCTTTACACCCCAGGGTAAATTCTGGCCTCCTACGGCAAGCGTGAAGGTTGCGGGACCGGAGCCAGACTTTCCGGCAAGGACAAAGGTCTGAATTTCCAGATGCAGGTCAACCTGCCCGGTTCATACGGGGGTTGCCGATTGCAGCCCGACGTGACATCGACGCAGTCCATGCTCGACGACCAGGGAGGCAAACGCGCCATGTCACATGCACCGCAAGCGAACGAGGACATGCATGATCTGTCGGCTGGCTGGCGTGTTACCGATGGTAGCCACAGCGTGGCGTTGCCGGTTCCCGGAGATGTGCATTCAGCGCTTCTCGCGGCCGGCATCATCTCCGATCCCTACTGGCGTGACACGGAAACATCCCTCGACTGGATCCATGAAAGCGACTGGACGGCGACGAAAGTCTTCGACCTTGAAGCCAAGGACGAAGGACACTGGACGCTTAGTTTTGCGGGAATTGACTGCGTGGCCGAGGTCCGGCTCAACGATGTGTTGCTGGGCCTGCCGCGAAACCGATTCCTGCGCCACGATTTCGATGCCGGACACGCGCTTGTGGCGGGCGAAAACCGCCTGCAGGTGGTGTTCCGCTCGAATTCCACCGAGGCAGAGCGCCTGGCTGGCGCCTCGCCGTACCCGGTCCCCTACATCAGCTGGAACAACCGGCTTGCGCATTACAATTTCCTGCGCAAGCCGCAATGCGATGCCGGTTGGGACTGGAACATCGCGCTGTCGCCGGTCGGTTTTTGCGGCCCCATAACCTTGAAGCGCACAACGCCAGCGCGGCTTGACGACGTGATGGTGCGGCAGCGGCATCAGCCGGGTGGCGATGTAAGGCTCGAAGTCGATCTGCACTACACGGCTTTCGCACCGGCCACAGTCGAAGCCGAACTCGTTTGCGACGGCCTGACAACGGCACATTCGGTGCAGGTCTGGCCAGGAGAAGGTAAGAAAACCCTAACATTAACGATCAAGGATCCGGATCTTTGGTGGCCCGCCGGTCACGGGCGACAGCATCTCTATACGCTGAAGCTGCGGTTCGGGGCGGAACGGCGCAGCCTGCGGATCGGGTTCCGGCAGGTCGAACTTGTCACCGACGCCGATGATACCGGTCATCGCTTCCTGTTCCGGGTGAACGGACGCGAGATCTTCATGCGCGGCGCCAACTGGATCCCCGCCGATGCGCTGCCGGCCCGGGCCACGCGCGAAGCCGTGCGTGATCTGCTGACCTCGGCGGTCGAGGCCAACATGAACATGATCCGGGTGTGGGGCGGCGGACAGTACGAACCGGACTGGTTTTACGACATGTGCTCGGAAATGGGGCTGATGGTCTGGCAGGATTTCATGTTCGCCTGCAACCTTTATCCGGCACATGATCGTGACTGGCTCGACAGCGTGCGGCTCGAAGCCCGGCAGCAGATCCGGCGGTTGTCATCGCAACCCTGCATGGCCTTGTGGTGTGGCGACAACGAGGTGATCGGCGCGCTCAACTGGTTTGAAGAAAGCAAGGCGAACCGGGATCATTATGTCGCGGTCTACGCGCGGCTCAATGCGGTCCTGGAAGAGGCGATTTCGGAAGCCGATCCGGATGTTGACTTCTGGCCGTCCTCGCCCTCGGTCGGGCGGCTTGATTTCGGCGACGGCTGGCATGACGACACCTCAGGCGACATGCATTTCTGGGATGTGTGGCACTCGTCGAAGGATTTCGAGCACTACCGCACCGTTAAGCCGCGGTTCTGCTCCGAATTCGGTTTCCAGTCGTTCCCGTCCAACCGGATCATTGCCAGCTTCACCGAGGAAGAGGACCGCAATGTCTCCTCGCGGGTGATGGATGTCCACCAGCGCAATCCCGGCGGCAACAGCCGCATCGTCGAGACGCTGGCGCGCTATTTCCGTTTTCCCGACCGGTTCGAGGACATGACATGGCTCAGCCAGGTGAGCCAGGCGCTGGCGATGAAAACCGCGATCGAATTCTGGCGCTCGGCCAAGCCGCGGACGAGGGGAACACTGTACTGGCAGCTCAACGACACCTGGCCGGTGGCGAGCTGGTCGTCGCTCGAATATGGCGGCGGGTGGAAGCTCACCCATTACCTTGCGCGGAAATTCTACGCGCCGGTGCTTGTGACGGCGCAGCCGGACGAAGCAACCGGTGAGATTGTGCTGTGGGCAGTCAACGACACGGCCGAGACAGTGCATCTGCATGTCACAGCCTGCAGGGTATCAATGTCCGGCCTGATCAGCGAAGCCGGAAGCTGGGCGCTTCAATGTCCTGGTGATCGCCCTGTCGAAGTGGCACGGCTCAGGTCAGGCAGCATCGGCGAAGACGAGTTCCTGAATTTCAGTTGGCAGGATCCGGATGGCTCCCATGCCGGCGAGAACGACTACCTGCCGCGCAGGCCGAAAGACTTCCGCTTCGCCGATCCGGAAATCCATGTAGAGGACGAAGGTGACAGCATATCGCTGACCAGCGACCTGCCCGCGCTTTTTGTCACACTCGATCATGGCGGATCGGATATATGGTCGGACAATGGCTTCACGCTGCTGCCAGGCATCCCGAAAGTGATCCATCGAACCCGGGCGCGCGGCGGAATCCACGGTGATCGCGAAATCCGGCATCTGAAGAATTGACCCCTTTTCCAGGATCATGTCCGGCACGATCAGCCCTCGGCGCGACCCGATTTTTGCCATGGCCGGCACGAACTTTTGGGGGTATTTTCCCATGCGGAGAAATCGGGCAGCATGGCGCCAAGGGGTGGCTTTGCCAGACACTGTTTAATCGATATACCAGCACAGGAAATCATCCCTGAAGGCAGATATTCTGCGAAGACTGGCCAGTTCGGGTGCGCATCTGGCCTCTTTTGACGAGCCGCACATGCAAATAGCGAAGAAAGATTTGAAAAATGGGTAAGAACGCTGCCATCCAGGGCCGCAAGACAGACGCCATCGCGCGGGGCGTCGGCATGATGACGCAGGTCTATGCGGACCGCGCCGAAAACGCCGAGATCTGGGACGTCGAGGGCAATCGCTACATCGACTTTGCCGCCGGCATTGCCGTGGTCAACACCGGACATCGCCATCCCAAGGTGATCGAGGCGGTCAAGGCCCAGCTCGATCGCTTCACCCATACCTGCCACCAGGTCGTGCCCTACGAGAACTACGTTCACCTGGCCGAGCGCCTGAACGCGCTGGTGCCCGGCGATTTTGAGAAAAAGACCGTGTTCGTGACAACCGGCGCGGAAGCCGTCGAGAACGCCATCAAGATTGCCCGTGCCGCCACCGGCCGCCCGGCGGTCGTGGCATTTTCAGGCGGTTTTCACGGCCGTACCTTCATGGGCATGGCACTGACCGGCAAGGTGTTTCCCTACAAGGCGGGTTTTGGTGCAATGCCGGGCGATGTCTACCATGCCCCCTTCCCCGCGGCCTTGCACGGCGTCTCCGTCGAGCAGTCGCTGGCAGCACTTGAGACCCTGTTCAAGGCCGATGTCGATCCCGCACGGGTGGCGGCGATCATTCTTGAACCGGTGCAGGGCGAAGGCGGCTTCTACGAGGTCCCGGCGGGTTTCTTCAAGCAGTTGCGCGAGATCTGCGACAGGCACGGCATCCTGCTGATCGCCGATGAGATCCAGACCGGTTTCGCGCGTACGGGCAAGATGTTCGCGATGGAGCATCATGGCGTGGCGCCGGACCTGACCACCATGGCCAAGGGCTTGGCCGGCGGTTTTCCGCTGGCAGCCGTCACCGGCCGGGCCGACATCATGGATGCGGCCAATCCCGGCGGATTGGGCGGCACCTATGGCGGCAACCCGATCGGCATTGCAGCCGCGCACGCTGTGTTGGATGTGATCGAGGAGGAAGGCCTGTGCGACCGCGCCATGCAGCTCGGCAACCGGTTGAAGCAACGGCTGCAGGCGATCCGCGAGGATGTGCCGGAAATCGTCGACATCCGCGGCCCCGGCTTCATGAACGCCATCGAGTTCAACGACGTCAAGACCGGCAAACCAAGCCCTGATTTCACCAATGCGGTCAAAGCCCGGGCGCTGGAAAAAGGGTTGATCCTTCTCACCTGTGGCGTCTATGCCAATGTCATCCGCTTTCTGTCGCCGGTCACTATCCAGGACCCGGTGTTCCAGGAAGCGCTGGACCTTCTCGAAGCGTCCATCCGTGAAGTTCATGCAGAAATTGGAGCGACCGCGTAATGAGCAGCAAACCCCTTGCAGAGATGCTGAAAGATCCGAGCCTTCTTGTCACCTCGGCCTATGTCGCCGGCTCCTGGATGAAAGCCGCGCCAAGCGGCAAGACCTTCGATGTCCTCAACCCGTCAACCGGTGAACTGATTACCGCCTTGCCGGATCTCGGTGTCGATGAGACCAAGGCCGCGATCGATGCAGCCTATGTGGCGCAGAAAGACTGGGCCGCAAAAACCGGCAAGGAGCGCGCCGCGGTGCTGCGCAAGCTCTATGACCTGATGG
>Ga0114916_1001825_pt1 | contig 11674 bp, 10 predicted proteins | sample MalvirAntarct_66_FD_83501 | JGI IMG/M metagenome (GOLD analysis project Ga0114916, IMG submission 83501) | Marine viral communities from the Global Malaspina Expedition - Malaspina viral metaG Antarct_66 | ecosystem: Environmental > Aquatic > Marine > Oceanic | place: West Anvers Island... | reverse complement strand
GGGTTCCTCATAAGCGTAACACCACGGGAGGGACACAGTGACCGCCCCAATCCAACCACAAAGTGCCGTCATTCCCGCGAAGGCGGGAATCCAGGGCCGCATCGCACCAGTCTTCGGGCCGCTCTGGACCCCGGATCACGTCCGGGGTGACGAAGATAGGGGCAGGCGGGTTCCTCATGGGCGCAGGATCACGGGAGGAAATCAATGACCGCCCTTCCCTCTCAGACTCAGAAAAAGCTGGGCCTTGTGATCGATCTGGACATTTGCGTCGGATGCCATGCCTGTGCGGTGAATTGCAAGGAATGGAATACCGGTGGGCACAGCGCGCCATTGCCGGACAATGACCCCTATGGTGCGGATGCGTCGGGCGTATGGTTCAATCGCATCCACAGTTTTGAAGTCGTCCCGGAAGACGGTGGCGACAGTCGCATGGTGCATTTTCCGAAATCCTGCCTGCATTGCGAGGACGCGCCCTGTGTCACCGTCTGCCCGACCGGCGCGTCTTATAAGCGCGAAGAAGACGGGATCGTTCTGGTCAATCCCGATACCTGCATCGGCTGTAAGCTGTGCAGTTGGGCCTGTCCCTATGGGGCGCGGGAATATGATGACGATGCCGGGATCATGAAGAAATGCACCCTGTGCGTGGACCGGATTTATAATGAAACCCTGCCAGCGGACATGCGGGTTCCGGCCTGTGTATCGACCTGTCCGGCCGGGGCGAGGTCCTTTGGAGATTTTGGCGATCCCGACAGCGCGGTTTCCAAACTGTCTGCGGCCCGTGGCGGCTATGCCCTGATGCCGGAACAGAATTGCAAGCCCGTGAACCGATATCTGCCGCCGCGCCCGCGCAAATCCGTGGCGGAAGAGGCCATGGGCGGCGCAGGCCTGACCCCCGTGGCCGACAGCAGTGCCGGCGTCATGGCCCGGTGGCTCGATAAAATTCTTTCCTTATGAGGCGTTGTTATGCATCCGGCTAAATCGGTCATCTTTTTTACCACCGCATCGGGCGCAGGGTATGGCGTGTTGATTCTGTTCATCCTGATGGACATTGCAGGCCTGATTCCCGGTGGATGGGATGTCACGCTGATCAGCCTTGGTGTCGCCCTGGGTCTGATCACAGCGGGACTGTTATCGTCTACCGCCCATCTGGGTCATCCCGAACGGGCCTGGCGGGCCATGAGTCAATGGCGAACATCCTGGTTAAGCAGAGAGGGCCTGTTCGCCCTCATTACCTTTCTTCCCGTCCTGATCTATGGCGCAGGGCGGTTGGTCTATCCCGATATGACCACCCCCTGGCAGCCTGCAGTCGCTGCGCTGTCGGTCGCCCTGGCCCTTATCACGGTCTATTGTACGGCGATGATCTATGCCTCCCTGCGGCCAATTCCGGCCTGGTCCAACGGATGGACGCCGGTCTGTTACCTGACCCTATCGCTTTCCAGCGGGGCGGTCCTGCTAAATGCGCTGTCCTTCTTTCTGGGCTTTGCCAGCGTATTTTTGATTTTATTCAGCATTGTTTTGTTGTTGGCGGGGCTGATCGCGAAAGTGATGTATTGGCAGTCCATCGCATTGGCCAGCCCCCGATCCACTGCCGAAAGTGCGACGGGACTGGGCGGCATGGGCTCGGTGAAACTATTCGAGGCACCCCATCAGGGGGATAATTACCTGATGACGGAGATGGGGTTTAAGGTCGCCCGCAAACACGCCGCACGGCTGAAGCGATTGGCGATCCTGTGGGGCTTTGTCTTCCCCATCATCGCGATCTTTCTGACTCGCTATAGCGAAGGCGCGATCACCATTGGCCTGTTGGCGATATCCGTTCTGACCGCCGCGGTCGGCCTGATCGCGGAACGCTATCTGTTCTTTGCAGAAGCGAAACATTCCGTGACCCTGTTCTATGGCGAAAGCGCGGTCTGATAGTGTGGTGCGTGATTATTTGGAAGCACCACACTACTCCGTCTCTGACGTGCCGCCGATGCGGGCAATGCGCAGCAGATTGGTTTTGCCCGGTGTGCTGAAAGGCACACCCGCCGTGATCACGATGCGGTCCCCGATATTACCAAAACCGTCAATTTTCGCCTGATGGGTTGCGGTTTCCGACATATCGTCCAGGCTGGCGGCATCGGGCACCCGGGCAGGATGAACTCCCCAGACCAGCGCCAGACGCCGGGCGGTATCATCGCGCGGTGTCAGCCCCAGGATCGGTGCCATCGGGCGTTCCCGGGCGATGCGCAATGTCGTTGATCCTGATGTCGTATAGGTCGCGATTGCATTCACATTCAGCGTTTTCGCCATTTGTGCAGCGGCCGTCGCCACCGCGTCTGCGGTGGTTGGCTCCGGCTTCTGGCGCTGTGCCTCCATCCCTTCCCGATAGACCGAATCCCGCTCCACCCGTTCAATGATACGGTTCATCATCTCAACGGATTCAACGGGATAGTCCCCCACTGCCGTTTCTGCCGACAGCATCACAGCATCGGCCCCGGAATACACCGCCGTTGCCACATCGGACGCCTCTGCCCGGGTCGGGACCGGCCGTTCGACCATGGAATCCAGCATCTGGGTCGCAACCACAACCGGCTTCCCGGCCATACGGCACGCATTGATAATGCGCCGCTGCAGCACCGGCACGTCTTCCGGCGGCATTTCGACGCCCAGATCACCCCGCGCGACCATGATCGCATCCGCTGCGGCCACAATTGCATCCAATTCCGTGATGGCAGACGGCTTTTCCAGTTTCGCCAGAATACCAGCTTCCCCTTTGATCAGGGCGCGGGCTTCTTCGATATCTTCCGCACGTTGGACAAAGCTCAACGCAACCCAATCCACCCCCAGGCTGAGACCATATTTCAGATCGATCAGATCCTTTTCCGTCAGAGGCGACAGGGGCAACAGCACGCCTGGTACATTGACGCCCTTGCGTTCCGATAATGGCCCACCAACAGCGACGCGACATTCGGCAAATTCCGGCCCACAGGACGTCACCACCAGCCGGATGCGGCCATCATCCAGCAACAGTTCCGCATCCTTCTCCAGAGCCTGGAAGATTTCCGGATGGGGCAGGGTCACGCGGTTGATATCGCCGGGTTTGTCTTCCAGGTCGAGGCGGAACTGCATCTCCTCAACCAATTCAATCGGGCCATCCTTGAAGGTCCCGATCCGCAGTTTTGGGCCTTGCAAATCCATCATCACCGCAATGGGGCGGGCAAACTTCTGTTCCAATCCCCGAATGATGTCCAATCGGGCCTTATGTTCCGCATGGGCACCATGACTGAAGTTCAGCCGGAACACGTCCACGCCGGCTTCAAACAACGCCTGAATGGAGGCTTGGTCCCCGGTTCCAGGACCCAATGTGGCGACAATCTTGGTACGGTGCTGACGGCGCATGGCTGCGCTTCCCCTTTTTCGTGCTGAACATTCATAAGTGTCGTGTCGCCGCACTATAAGAGAGCGACGCGGTGTTTGCTTGCAAAAACCGCAGCCTTGGGTCAAATCATTTTATCGCCATTTCCACAGGGTGGAAAATAAGGAAATATCTGCCTTTATCCGGTTGGGTCGCTTCAGAGGGATATGCACGCATGGAAGAGAATGCCAAAGATCCGGACCACAAACCCAGGCGGGGGCGACCTGCCACAGGCCGGGATAGCGGAGGCGTAAAATCCAATGACAGTGATACCGGCGTCCGGTCTTTGAACCGCGCCTTGTCCCTGTTGGAAGATGTTTCGACCCAGCCCGAAGGGGCAGCGCTTGGGGATTTGGCGCATCGCGCCGGTCTGGCCCCGTCCACCGCACACAGGCTTTTGAAAAGTCTGGAACTGCGCCGGTTTGTTACCCAGGATGCGGAACGCGGACTGTGGTTCACCGGGGTTCAGGCCTTCATCACCGGCACTGGATTCCTGCGCAATCGGGATGTTGTCGCCATCGCGCGCCCCTATATGCATCGCGCCATGGAAGAAAGCGGTGAATCGGTGAACCTGGCCATTCTGGATGGGACCGAAACGATCTATCTGTCCCAGGTTGAAAGCCGCCAGATGATGCGCGCCCTTGCGCCGCCGGGTGGTCGCGCCCCGTTGCATGCCTCTGGCGTTGGCAAAGCGCTGTTATCCGGATTGAACCAACAGGCGGCGGAACAGCGCATCGCCAATCTGACCTTCACCCGATACAGCGATAAGACCATTCGGGAACCCGCTGCGCTGATGGCCAGTATCAAACAGGCAAAACTTCAGGGATACGCAGTGGATGACGAAGAACATGCTGTCGGGCTGCGTTGCCTTGCGGCCCCGATTTATAATGAATTTGGGGAACCGGTGGCGGCAATTTCCATATCCGGGCCTCTGGCACGGATTGAGGATTCGCGACTGCCGGTATTGGGCGAGCTGATCCGCAGCATCGCGCAGGACATCACCGCCGCCTTTGGCGGGGGGACGCCAGCTGGTCGGAACTGATGCCTGTTCCCTACTATCTTTCGGATTGAGCCGCCGATACGTCTTCGGTTTTCCACCGTCGCACCAGATCCGACTGGATGCCAAACAGATCCAGGACGCGCCCGACCGAATGATCGACCATATCGTCCAGACTGTCGGGCTTTGCATAAAAAGCCGGAACGGGCGGCGCGATGATGCCCCCCATTTCCGTCACGGTCGTCATATTGCGCAGATGAACCAGGGTCAGCGGCGTTTCCCGTGCCATCAGGACCAAACGGCGGCGTTCCTTCAAGACCACATCGGCAGCACGGCTGAGTAGATTTGCCGTCACACCGGTAGCGATTTCCGCCAGGGTCTTCATGGAACAAGGCGCAATCACCATGCCATCAGAGGGGAAGGACCCACTGGCACAAGGAGCCCCGACATCCCCGATAGCATAGGAAACATCGGCCAGTGCGCGCAAATCGCGCGGCTTCAGGTCGGTTTCATATGCCAGCGTCATCTCCGCTGCTTTGGACAGGATCAAATGCGTCTCAACCCCTGCGGTTCGCAGTGCCTGCAACAGCCGGATGCCATATACGACGCCAGAGGCGCCGCTGATTCCGACAACTAATTTGCGCTGCACCATCGATTTTCCTTCACATTCAAAGTGACTGTAGTAGGCTATTACATACCGCGTCTGGCGAATTATTCCAGTAGGGAGTGTTCGTCATCAAGAGTGCGGGACGGCGGGTTCCACTTGCCATTTGCAATGAGGCGCCTCGCCACAGGCCCAATCCCTTGATAACCGGCACGGTAACGTGAGGTAACGCATTCTCAGTAATGGGTTGCCGGGCGAGTGCTGAATCTGGCCTCAGGCATATAAGCCTGATTGGATTCGACACGCATCATTGATTGCTTTGCTCAAGGCGTCAGGAAAGGAGGCTCACTTCATCAGAAGAACCAGAACCCACCAATTTGGTGCATATGATTATGCTCTCTGCCTGGAAGTCAGGCGATTGGTGTTTCGGGTTTCGCCTTGGTGTCTTCCAATCGTTGATCGTGGCTTCGCTAACTCTGAACACTGGACCGTTATGGTCTTAACGTATGGGAGATTAGTCAAAAATGAGCACAGTTCACCGTATTGAAAGCCTGAAATCCAAACATGCTCAAATTGATAAGCGTCTTTCGGATGAAAGCGCGCGCCCGATGCCCGATGAAACAACCGTCCTGGCGCTCAAACGGCAAAAACTTCAAATCAAAGATGAAATCCAATCACTGACGGCGCATTGACGCCTGCATTTAAGGGTAAACACCCTTAAATGCGTGTATGATCGACGATGCGGTCGGTCCAATGACCTTTCAATTTGGACCGACCAACCGTCCCCCAAACGACGATGTTGGCACCTATGTGTCAATTTGCCACAGGCTTTTTTACAGCCACTTCGTGTTCTGGCATACCATATGCAACTTTTCAAAAAGCCCGTAAAAGGTGAATACCCGAATATTCACCGATTCAATTCTCTTTTTACGCGGTATTGCTGTCGGCAGCATCATTGTGATGGTATTTTTTGAGGAGGCTGGAACTTCTGGATCAAGGCGATTATTATAAAAAATGAGTAAAAAGCCGGCAATTTATTTCTCGCAAAGGTTTATAAATTTCTAAATTGATATACATATATAGTAAAGGTTGTCATTCTGCTTCTAAAAATAGTGTTTTGTAGAAGTATTTAATTTTAGATATTTTTTACTAACTAATAAATAGTGAGAAAAAAACTTAAACAATTTGAAAAGAAACAGAATCCTTGACTGAATGGCGTTTAGACATTTTGTAACAGCGTGAAGCAAGATCTGCTTCGTAAGTGTGGCGTGGATTGTGCATCCATGTTGCTGTGGTTGGTTATCAATAGTTCGCACAGCACCCGACCCCGGTGTAAGCAACTTAGAAAAGGTGGACAAATGCCTCATCCTGTAGACGTAACGGTTGGCAACCGTGTTCGCGAAATGAGAATTCGCAAAGGCCTCTCCCAGCAAGCCTTGGGAGAACAAGTCGGTGTAAGCTTTCAACAGATTCAAAAATATGAACGGGGCACGAACCGAATGGGGTCGTCACGACTGATTCAAATCGCCGATGTACTGGACGTGCCCGTATCGACCTTCTTTGAAGGCCTGGGCAAGTCCGAAGCGACCAATGTAAGCAGCGCCAGTGAAGAAGGTCCATTGAATGTCAAGGCGTCCAAAGTTGCCCGTGACTGGCAGCGCATCGGGGACGAGCGGTTACAAACCAAAGTCGCCGAGATGATGCGGGCCTTATCCCGGGGCTAGAGCCCTCTGCTGATTATCTAGATCCGTCTCCCATTTATACTGTCGGATATGAACCAACGGCGCGCTGGCTGAATTGATGTCGTAATCAAAAGCCGGTGCGCGTGGTTCCCGAACGCAAATGGGCGAGATACTGTGCCGCATAATCACACCCGACCAATTCAGTGAAAAGACCCATCAGACGTTTGGTGACCGGACCCGCATGGCCCAGGTAACTGCGTCCGTTCAGGCTTCTGACGGGGCACAGACATAAGCTGGTCGACGTGAAAAAAGCCTCTGACGCCGTCGCCGCCGTGTGGAGCGATACATCCTGTTCTGAGACATCGATCCCGTTATCGCGGCACAGGTCCAGCACCACGGCGCGGGTGACACCCGGCAAAATATTGTCTGCCTTGGGCGTGATGACACGGCCATCCCGGACAAAGAAGACATTGCACCCAACGCCTTCTGCCAGATTGCCATTCATATCCAACTGCAAAGCCCAGGCGCCAGGCTTGATCGCCGTGACCTCCCGCTGGGCCAGCATCGGATTCATGTAATTATTGATCTTCGCATTGGGGCTTAACGCGTCCGGCGGCACCCGTTTCAGGGGCGCTATGACGGCTTCAATCCCATCCCGAAACATTGCGGCCCTGGCCCGCAGAGGCAACGGGGTACATTCAATCACAATTGTTGCACCGTCTTGAATGGGCGGCTCTCCATCCAGGCCTATGACACCGTTGGAGATACGCTGCGATACCCAGTAATCCTCATCGGGCCCCAGCAGGGCACGGTTGCGAGCCACGACTTCTTCGGTCGTATCCATAATCTCCTGCCGGTCCATCTGAATTTCGATACGGGTATAGGCCAGGCTTTGAAACAGTCGATCCACATGCTGTTCCAGTCGGAAAATTTTGCCCTTGAACGTGCGCGCCGTATCAAAAACGCAATCGCCATAGACAAAACCGGAATCCCGAAAGGACAACAAGGCCCGGCTTTCCGGTAAAAAAGCCCCATTCAGGTAGACACAGCGTTCATTCGCGCGGGTTTCCATATCAACGCCCCCCTAAATCTCAGCCGTGCGGTCGCGCAGGGCAAATTTCTGCACCTTACCCGTGGACGTCTTTGGCAAAGGGCCAAAGACAACATGCCGGGGACATTTAAAATGTGCCAACCTGTCTCGAGCGAAAGCAATGATTTCCTCTGCACTTGCTGTTTCTCCGTCCTTCAAGGTCACAAAGGCGCAGGGCGTCTCCCCCCATTTCTCATCAGCCTTGGCGACCACAGCGGCCTCCAGGACCTTTGGATGGCGATACAGCACCGTTTCCACCTCGATGGTGGAGATATTCTCACCCCCGGAAATGATTACATCCTTGGATCGATCCTTTAGTTCGATATAGCCATCGGGATGCCAGACCCCCAGATCGCCCGAATGGAACCAGCCGCCGGCAAAAGCCTCCCGCGTCGCCGCTTCGTTCTTCAGATAGCCACGCATCACCACATTGCCCTTGAAGAAAACCTCCCCCATGGTGACGCCATCCTTAGGCACCGGCTCCAGCGTTTCTGGATTGGCAACCATCAAGGCCTCCAGCACATGATAATTCACACCCTGGCGGGCCTTCAGCCGCGCGCGCTCCTCCGCATCCAATACATCCCAGTCAGAGTTCCACTCACACACAACCGCCGGACCATAGACCTCTGTCAGGCCATAGACATGGGTGATGTGAAATCCTTCCTCCTCCATTCGTTGCAGGACGGAGGCGGGTGGCGGGGCCGCTGCGGTCATCGCTTCCACCGTTTGCGGCAGGATGCGCTTATCCTCCGGCTTTGCATTGACCACCATGTTCAGCACAATCGGCGCACCACAAAAATGCGTTACCCCCTGATCCGCGATGGCATCAAATATCGCCTTTGCCGAAACCTGCCTCAGGCACACGCTGGTCCCGCCAATCGCCGCCAAGGTCCAGGGGAAGCACCAGCCATTGCAGTGGAACATCGGCAGGGTCCATAAATACCGTGCCCCCGACCCCATCGTCCAGGTCACCACATTGCCCAGCGCCAGCAGATAGGCCCCCCGGCTGTGATAGACCACGCCCTTTGGGTTGCCTGTCGTGCCACTGGTATAGTTCAGACTGACCGCCTGCCATTCATCCGCAGGCGGGCCATAGGCAAACTCGGGATCGCCGGTTTCCAGAAACTGTTCATAAGTCATCTCCCCCAAGAACGGGCCAGGATTCCCGGCCAGGGGATCATCGATATCGATGACCAGAATATCGCGCCCTGCCTCTTCCAGTGCCGGCCCAACAATAGCGGCGAAATCCCGATCCGTGATCAGGACCTTGGCCTCCCCATGATTCAGGATGAAGGCGATGGTGGCGGAATCCAGCCGCGTATTCAGCGCATTCAGCACCGCCCCCACCATCAGCACCCCGAAATGCGCCTCATACAAGGCCGGGATATTGGGGGCCATGACAGCGACCGTATCGCCCAGACCAATGCCGCGCTGGGCCAGGGCGGACGCCAACCGGCAGCACCGCACCTCTGTCTCTGTCCAGCTATAGGACAGCGCACCGTGCACCACCGCTTCACGGTCCGGAAAAACCTGGGCCGCACGCTTTAGAAAACTCAGCGGTGACAAGGGCGTATGATTCGCCGGGTTCCGATCCAGCCCGGTCTCATAGATGCTCGGCTTTTCCATGCCCATTGGTCCGTTCCTCACCCTGGATTCTTATGCCACAAATTGCGGTCCCAAACAGTGCCCGATACGCCCCGTCCCTGCCAATCTCTTTCAGCAAGGCACCCCAAACCAGCCGCCTTGAGCCCACCGCATGACTTGGCTAATCCAACGCATAGGAATTGATCCCTTCCGCAGGATCCTATCTTGAGGCACGCCTTTAAGATGTGTATTCTCCAACACGGCGCATCCGCGATGACAACCGGGAAATCGCACGTCCGGTTCAGTTTGCACCAATGGTGCCATCTGCTACGTGGAGAGTGGCGTACCACCTTCGCGGATGCGCTACCCTCGCACCTGCGGTGCCTCTCAAGACATTTCAAACATACAAACGGCGCCACCATAACTTGAAACATTGCCCCGTTTAACCTAAGCTGAACCCCGGCGCATCCGCGATGACAACCGGGAAATCGCACGTCCGGTTCAGAGCGCATGGTTTTGCCATGCCGTCTGCTACGTGGAGAGTGGCGTACCACCTTCGCGGATGCGCCAGCCAATCACGACCGCTCTATAAAAGGCATCATATTTCTGTTCGATATCATTTTCCTTGAGCGTGCCTCCTACCCTGCATAGAGTCTCGCAACCACGGGGTGTACTGAAAGGACGCGGCGCATGGCGGTGGCAGAGGCGGCGAAGGTAGTGTTTCAGACAGCGCTGGCGGGCACTTTGGAGAGCAAGGGCTTCCGTCGGGTTTCTGACACCAATTATGTGATCGAAGGCGACGGCATCGAATGGCGCGTTGTCTTCGGGCCAGAATACAAGGACGCGCCCGGCACCTTTCTCGACGCGACCGGCATCTTCATTCCTGAGATCGACCGGCTCAATCTCGCCCTTCCAAACCAGACCAAACCTCTATCAGAGCCGATGGCCCGCACGAAGTACCGGGCGCATTTCAAAGATTACCTTAGTGGATTGACAGATCATCGCTTAAGCTCAGTCGACGACAAGAACTTCGATCCATGCTTTGTTAAGCTCGGGCAATCTCAAGAGAAACAAAGTCACTGGGATGCAGAAGATCAAGACTGGGAGGCATTGGGACATCGTATCGACAACTACTGGAAACTGGAAACTTGGCCCTGGTTGGAACACCGCCTTAGCCTGGAAACAGCGTGTGGTCCCTTGCCGAAAGAAGAGTGGCGGGCGAACGGCTTTCGGGGCTCCTGGGGTGATATATTAGGATGGTGGGTTTGCGGTCATAAAGACTATGTCATCGAGGAACTTGAAACGATCGAGCGGGATGCGAGACTCAGTGATGATGAAATCCGTCCCCTGATACGAGAACGCCTTCGGAGAAATAGTATACTGCCATTTGACTTGGTTCTTCGGCGCGTAAGACAAAGTGAGATCGATGAATGGCGAGATTATCGAGTTCGAGAAATGAGGCTCGCTCAAGATATTAAACGGGTTATTGGCTTGATTTAGCAAAAACTTAGTCTAGGAAAACCCAACAACGCCCACAATCCAATACTATAATCCAAGGCCTCCAGCGACCGTCTGTTACAATCACTGGAGGCAAGGATAATCTTATTCGGACTTAGAAGATGGCAATGTGGCACCTAGCATTGCTGACAATGCCAATAAGGGGATTGGATTGGACTTGCTACTCTGAGCTCGATAAGCCATCGCCCTTTGTAAAATTGTATCTGCTTCCTCCTTCGATAACTTTCCTTTTTTGACAACATTGCCAAGACGTTCAGTTAAGGAATCTTGTAGATACTTTGGATCAATTTGATCCAATCTAACACGAAGATACTTAACATCTTGAACACTGAATTTTTCGGCTTCTTTACCAATTAAAGCTCTTTTTTCCTTTGTACCAGTATCGTTAAACTTTTGGGATGGTTTCAACTCCGCCTTACCAGATTTCACTTCTATTGCAGTGCCTAGTTTCCTCTCATCAGGACGCCAAAAAATGCCCAACAAGTTATCGACACCTTCAGGCGTTGCTGCGTCATAAATTCTAGCACTCTCAGCAAGGTCATGCTTTTTACCCACAGCAAGGTATTTTCGTTCATCGACCACATTAAAACCTGCATCCTTCATTGCCTCAACAACCTCTCGCTCAGAACTGTCTCCCATAACACCATTCAGTAAGTTTTGTATTTTCTGCTTATTGGCTTCAGGTATTCCCTGAATCAGCTCCTTGGTATCGAAGGATTTGAACTTCTTGGGAAACTGACGTTCAAACTTTGCAAGGCGCACGCCCGCAACCAGTTTTCGGCCGCCTGCGGTGGTGCGCAGG
>Ga0114916_1001822_pt1 | contig 11681 bp, 8 predicted proteins | sample MalvirAntarct_66_FD_83501 | JGI IMG/M metagenome (GOLD analysis project Ga0114916, IMG submission 83501) | Marine viral communities from the Global Malaspina Expedition - Malaspina viral metaG Antarct_66 | ecosystem: Environmental > Aquatic > Marine > Oceanic | place: West Anvers Island... | reverse complement strand
ATTTCTATCTGCACGCCAATTCTGCTTTTTCAATGTCAGGTTAATGGCAAGCTTAGGTGTTAAACGATATAAACCTTCTAATTCGTATATCCAGCCATATCCTTCGGCTTTGTGAGTAAAGCTTTCAGGTTGAGCGAAATCAGAACGCAGATTCCAGGTCGCAGAAGCATCATAAAATGCATAGTGATATTGCATTCCAAACTTTAAACGGAAACGTTCACTCTCATGCCACAGCCCTTCTAAACCTATCCAGGGGCCATACCAAGTGGTTTTATATTGAGAGTCAAGTCCTTCAAATGCACCAAAAGCAGGAATAGTTTGAAAACCATCCTGAATGACCAGGTTTTGTTCGTGGTAACTCACACCCAGTAATGACCTGATCTCGCTGTACCAGGATTTTGATTTATTTTCAGTCCAATACCATCGATATCCTGCATGAGCTGAAATATCCAGAACATCACCATCATCCGTACTGTTATTGGAACGCGAAAACTCCATCGTCCGGTTATCACCAAGGTAATCTGAATCCTGGTTATCTCCCGACTTGATTTGACCGAATAGTAAATCAACGTTCCCCAGCCAGTGATTACCGAAATACAGGGTAGTGCCAACATTGGCAGTCAGAATAAATAAGTTATCCCAACTTAATTCGGACAGAATATTAGGTTGACCACCGCGTCCTGCCTTATTCCAGAATAATTCATCTTCACGAAAACCGGTTTTGAAATAGAACTCTGCCCGTTCATACCTCACCGGAAAAGTTTTGGACTGCGGTTGAGAAATCGTCTGGTTTTCAGGAATATCAGCTTCATTCGTATTATGAATAAATATATGTGTCGTTAATTCTGGTTTTTGTAGATCATCTTTGTCTTGAAGTTTTGCATTATTCTGTGGTGCTGCAACTTCATCAAATACATGCACTTTTAATGCGGGCGCAGCATTGATCTGCATGCCCAGTCCAAGCAGATAAAATACACACAACATCCTTGTTAAATTCATTTCAGTTATCTCAGTGAGGTAACAACTTCATTGAAAGGCAGAGCAGAGACTAGATACAGGTAGGTAGTCGCTTGCTCAGTACCAATAGGTGCTAATTGAGTGTTTTCCACTGAGGCTGCCAGCCACTTGCCATTAATATTCTGATAATCCACCGTCACGTTCTCCGAGGAACGATTAAACAGTGCAACAGCTGTGATATATAAACCACCTCTGTTCCAGCTGGCTTCAGGTACAGTTTTAATACGAGGATCATCAAACAGTCCTGCAACTAGAGGCAGTACATCCACTGGTTTATATAACGCATCTTCCGGTCGCTGAATTTCGGGAGTTCGAATAATCGTGGCGGCATATTCACTCATTTGCTGATATAGCCTTTGCCGTTTTTGTGCAGGTGTCAGTTCGGGCTCGACGATCGATTTGTCTTCAGATTTATCGATGAACCTGTTGGGGAACTCCGGCACTTCAGGATATTGCTGATTATGATCTCGATAAAAAGCATTATCTGTCTGACGAATATTCTCACTTTGTTCAGGGCTATTAATAATGCGAGGCGTGATTAACAAAACCGTCTCACTTTGCTGTTCTGCTTCAATATCGGATCGGAAAATACGGCCAATCACTGGAATTTCGCTCAGCAAAGGCACTTTGCGTTCTTCGTCATTTTTACTGGTACGAATCAGCCCACCCACGGCAACCGTTAAACCATCTTTCGCCATAATCGTTCCGGTTAATCTGGCTGTATCTACTGTATCAATGGAAACGTTGACCGCATCGCCTTCATCATTAATAACCGGGATGGAACCTCCTCCAGGATTAATAGTTGAACTTTCCTGTTCAAGCAATAATTCCACCGTACGATCAGCATTGATCCTTGGTGTTAAACGCAGTGTAATACCAATTTCCTGAAGCTCAGTAAGTGTTTCAACATACGCGGGGCTAATGATATTACCAAGCGCATCACGTGTGGCGGGGTTAAAATTGAACCCTCTTGCTAAAACATTTTCTTCACCAATAAATAGTTCTGCTTCTCGATGATTTGAGGCTAATACCATTGGATTTGAAAGGACGCGTAATCGTCTATTGGCCTCCAGAAATTCAATATTGGCTCTCAATCGATCATTGAGAAACTCATAAACAAATGTACCGGTGTTGAATAAAGCATTATTTCCCAACAAGGCAGGTTGGTTGGATTGATTGCTGCCACTGGGCTGAATTTCAAAATTAAAAATTGAATTAAACTCTTCACCCAGTAACACATCGAGAATTTTCATTTCCAGCATGACCTGTGGTACAGCCAAATCCATTTCTTTGACAAGTTTGGTGATCGAGTCGATCACTTTCATATCATCGGTGCGTACCAGAATCATATTGTGTTCATTATTCACCGTGACATAAATCGGTTGAGCTTGTGATGTAATCTCCTGGAGGGCTTGATTATCCATTTGGCCCTGGTTGACACTTAATAATTCAGCAATTTGTTCTACCTGGTTCAGTGATAAATTGTCTGAGGTCACCTGAGATCCAGTATAGGTCGTTTGATTTCGGCCACCTCCCAGACTTCTACGATTGCTGACAGATCCTCGACTACTGGACCCTCGACCGCCAGTTGTCTGTTGCTGACCGGGTTCAATACCTAGTGATAAAATAACCCTTTGGCCAAACAGATCTTCAATGGCCTGGGCGACAATCTGTACATTGGCATTTAACAGACGGAAAACCTCAATATGCTCGCTTTCCCGAACGATCAGATCCTTACCGTATTCTTCACGGGTCATAATGCGATAGGTATTGGTGTCATCATCAAACCGATACCAGAGATCACTGATCCGAGCGATCGATTTCACGGCATTCAATACGGATGTGTTTTTTAAATGAATGGTGATAATTTTTTTGGTTGCTTCAGGAGTCGCTATGATATTGCTGGAAGACATCTCCGATAGCACACGCAGAACGTCAATCAATGGTGTTTCATTAAATTCAACTTCACTGATTTTTTCCTCGGCATACAGTAAAGATGTATGGAAAAAAAGCAGAGCTAATAACAACAGTTTTTTCATTTAGCGTAATACCCTTACTGTGCCAAGGATCCCTGTTTCAACCGTCAGGCTGAGCCGAGAAATTTTAGTGATACGGATTGCATTGCGTGGTTGGGTCGGATCAATGTTGATTTCATCGCCTTCACGGACCATATGGATACGTTTACCGCCGATCTGGATGAGCGCCATTGGACCTTCTTTGCCGTTACCGTCAATAAAACCTTTAAACACCAGTTCAGGAACACGAAAATCACCACGGTTTCGTTGAAAGCCATAGCCAAACCCGCCACCAAATCCAGATGATTGGGTAAATGTCTGGCCATTTTGGTTCTGACCGTAACTCACCTGAGGATCACTGAAAGGATCACGTAAGCTGGCGATATTTAACGCGTTATCCTGAGGGGAGAGGGATCGCCATTCCATCGTATCAATTGGTTCAATTGGTTCTTCGGCATAAGCGAAAGCAGAGAGAGTGAATAGCAGATATAAAAGGATATTTAATTTCATAGCGTTACCCGGCTAATGCGAACATGGATTTGAAAAAGGCGTAATACACATAACCAACAATTCCGCCAATCAGTAAAATAGCTGCAGGCTCTGTCGCTGAAGCAATGGCTTTGGTGATAGTGCGAATGCGTTCTTCATAAAATTCTCCAGCGTCACGCATGATTGAAACCATGCTGCCGGTTCGTTCCCCAACCAGGGTCATTTGTTGAATCAACTCTTCGATATAGGGTTTCTGGAAACTTTTGCCCATATCCGACCCCCTGAGGATTTCTTCAGATGCATCGACTACATTTTCAGCAATGGCTTTGTTATTAATCAGATCGCCAATGATTTTCAGGGCATGAACAACTGAAACCCCACTCTGTAATAAAGTGGCGAGTCCCCAGGTGATCTGGGACATGGCATTGGCTGAAATCATTGACCCAATAAGCGGAACCTTGAGCAACAGGATATCAATGTAAATACGACCTCTAGGTCTGGAATAGGTGTAAACAATTGCACTGATTGTGACGATTATGGCAATTATCACGTAGTACCAGCTGGTGGTAATAAAATTCGAGATGGCCATCAATTGCAGCATCTCTGAAGGTGGTGTTCGGCCAGTGCGTTGGAAAAAATCAGCAAATTTGGGAATAACAAAAATCATCAGGAACACAAAAACACCAATCGTCATTAACAACACAACAATGGGGTAGGTCATCGTGGAGATCAGCTGTTTTTTTATCTCGGCTTTGCGCTCCATAAAGTTTGCAACACGAATCAAGGCTGGCTCTAATTCACCACTGGTTTCGGCGCTGCGAATCATATGCAGCGCCAACGGCGTAAAAGTGGACTCGTAATTTTCCAATGCCTGAGAAAAAGATTGCCCGCTACTGATTTTGTCGTTTAAATCAATAATAATCCGCCGTAAACGCCCTCTTTGAATACCGGCAAGAATGGTCAGTGCTTCGGTGACGGATAAACCAGAACGGAACATCAATCCCAGCTGACGGAAAAAGAAAATTTTCTGGTTGGTTTTAACCGGCAGAATAGCTAATGTTTGATCAAGTGCTTCGGATATTGACTCAAAGGCTTCATTACGGGCTCCAGGCGTGGCACTGATAGCAACTTCTCGTACACTGGTGACATAAATCCCCCGGGATTGAAGTTTTTCAACCGCCTTATTCTGGTCGGATGCATTAATTGCCCCTTGCCGATCATCGCCGGTACTGGTTAGCCCCTGATATTGAAAACGCATCAGGCAGCCACCTCTTCAAACTGCTGAATTAACCCCAGACGTTTTAATTCCTGAATAGTGGTTAACCCCTGCAAGACTTTTTCACGACCATCATCGACAAGACTGGTAAAGTGCTTAGCTTTTTTACGCAACGTTAATTCATCCGCACCTTCGGTGATCAATGCTTCCATTTCATCATCCATCCAGAATGTCTCGAATAATGCAATTCGGCCCTGGTAACCATTGCCACCACATAAAGGGCAACCCTTGGGCTGCCATAACGTGAGCGGCTGATCCGTCGCTATGTTCAAAGCGTTTTTTTCACTGTCACTCGCTTGATAGGTTTCACGACATTGCTGACAAAGTCGTCTTGCCAGACGTTGAGCAATTACGCCAAGCAGGCTGGAAGCAATCAGGAAAGGTTCCAGGCCAATATCCCGCAGACGTGTGATACTTGATATTGCAGAATTGGTATGCAGAGTGGAAAGCACCAAATGCCCAGTTGTAGCAGCTTTTAACGCAATTTCACCGGTTTCACTATCGCGGATTTCGCCGACCATAATGATATCGGGGTCATGGCGCAGAAAACTGCGTAAAGCAGAGGCGAAGTTGACCTTGGCATTCATCTGCACCTGAGAAATACCATCAATCGCCATTTCGACTGGATCTTCCGCCGTAAGAATATTGACCTCTTCGTTTTTCAGCTGGGTGAGGGCAGCATATAACGTTGTGGATTTACCGCTTCCTGTGGGACCGGTAATAAGAATGATTCCGTGAGGTTGTTGAATAATTTCAGCAAACTGGGCTAATGCCTCATCAGACATCCCCAGTTGTTGCAAAGTGAATAGCTGATTGTCGGTGCCTAACAGCCGAATCGTGATGCGTTCACCGTATTTTGTCGGTGCGGTGGCAATACGTAAATCAAACTCATCATCCAACGGGGTTTTATGCTTGGCACCACCATCCTGAGGCATTCTGGTTTCAGCAATATCTATATTGGCCATTACTTTGATACGACTGATTAAGGAAATGCCTTCCTCATGGGTGTAACGTCGACCATGTTCCTGCAATCGACCATCAATACGAATCCGCGCCAGATAACAATCTTCAAGCGGTTCAATGTGAACATCGGAAGCACGGTTTAAATAGGCTTCATTCAGCAAATCATTGACCTGATCCACTGCATCAAACATCAAAATACTGTTTTGCAAACCACTGTATTGATGTATCAGATATTCCATTGTCACCGGATCAGTGACACACAGCTCAACTTCCAATTTCATCAGCCGGGGAAGTTGGTTTCGTAACGCCGGATTATCAGGAGAATCCGTGACGACATATGCCAATTGATCTTGCTGAGTATCCATCAGCACTGGCAATATTCTGAACTGTCGAATCACTGCAGGGGATAAGCGTTTTAATCGTTTGTGATCAATAACAATCTGTGAAGGCCTTAAAAAAGCCAGTTGCTGCATAGCCGCAAAAGCATGATAAAAGCGGCTTATTGATAAACGCTTCACGTAACACAACGTGGTCAACTCATCACGTTGAACGCGTCTGGCTTCAAGTTTGGCCTGATCCCGATCAGATGTATTAATGAGCCCATGCTCTATTGCTGCTTCAATCAGACTTTTCTCACGAATGGCCATCTTTAGCGAGTTCCCAACATTCTCAAAGAGGCTTCAAATTGTTCTTTGCGAGCTGTCAGATACAGTGCCTGCTCACGTGTAATCAAACGTTCATGAACCCGTTTTGCCAGAGCATATTCAAATGTCTGGTTACCTAATGCTCTGCCGGTTTCCATCATTGAGCGAATCTGTGATGGATTATGTTCACGGATCAGGTGAGATACTGCACCATTGACGATAAGGATTTCATTCACAGGGACTCGGCCCGTACCCTCGGCTTTTCTGACCAGCGTTTGGGTCACAACAGCACGCAGTGCCATCGATAGTTGCTGGCGAATGGTGTTCTGTTCTTCGCCGGGAAACATTCCAATCAACCGATCAATAACACCTACGGCATCATTGGTATGTAATGTGGCAAACACCAGATGACCCGTTTCAGCAGCAGTAATTGCTGCATGCATGGTTTCCAGATCACGCATCTCACCTAATAAGATCACATCGGGGTCTTCACGCATAGCATTGCGAATCGCTTCTGCAAAGCTGGGGACATCCACCCCAACTTCACGCTGATGCACTACCGCCTTACGGTGGTTATGAATAAATTCAATGGGATCTTCAATGGTCAGAATGTGGCAGGCGCGATTTTCATTGATTTCATTGATCAGCGTCGCCAGAGTTGTGGATTTACCACTACCTGTAGCCCCGGTCACCAGAACCAGCCCGTCTTTTAATTTAACCAGTTCACCGATTTGAGGTGGCAGATTGAGTTTTTCATACGAATAGAATTGACCATCCAGCCAACGAACAGCGAACGCCATGCTGCCACGTTCATAATAAACATTGATACGAAAGCGGTGGTGTTGATCGGAGGTATAGCCCAGGTCACAACTACGGCGCTGCTGTAATGTGGCCAGTTGTTCAGTGCTGAGAATGGCATTGGCATAGGATTGCAGAATAGCGTCTGTCAATCGTTCCAGTTCTGCCCGTGGTTCTGTCAAACCATGCAGCCGAATAACAGGCGCAGTATTGACGGAAAGATGCATATCCGACGCTCCAATCGACACCATATGGTTCAACAGGGCTTCAAATTCAGCTAAATGAGTCAGATTTCGCATGATTACAAAGCCAGGGTCATTTCAATATCCAGCAGTCGATGACCAGATGGCGTAGTTCGCTCAGTGCTGTTAATACGGATGCGGGTTAACACAACGGTATATTCCAGCTCACCCAGATTTGTCATAAAACCCTGTAATGAACTAAAGCTGCCAGAGACATACAGATCATATAAAGGCCGATTTAACTGGGCAGAACCGGCTGGTGGAAGCAGATTGTTATTGTTAACCGCAACGGGCCGATTATTGTTTTTAGCCCTTCCTGTTAAACGTGGGGTGACCATTTGAATCAAGTCACCGGCATGCTGCCGTTTGGAAATGACCAGTAATCCATTTCGTTCAGCGGTACGGGTGATTTGTGCATGGAGCAGGGGCAGGCTGCCACTATCCTGCAGATTAACGAACACATGACCGGAGCCTGCCAGACTAAGTTGTTCAACATCAATTTTCGATTGCAGATCTTTTAAATCACGATTATCAATGGTTTTACCCTGATACTCCGGTAGTTTGATGGGCTTGCTTAAGCGGTCCTGAGCCCGCTTAAGTTTTTTATCAACAGTATTTATCTGTTCATCAAGAATAAGCGTCTCTCTGTCCAGCGCCGAACCACGAATAAACAAATAACCGCTTATTAATAAAACGCTGGTTAATACGCCAATCAGAATCTGTTCACGACGACTGGTTTTTTTAATGGCTTCGCTCATTGCATCACCTGTTGTCTGAGCGTGAATTCGAAGGCATAAATACCTGCCTGGGTAACATTTCCCTGATCTAGTCGACTGGGATTGTCCACAATCGTCATCTGTAAGGGTTGGAGATTGATCGATAACACCCGGTAAAAGTCATCAATACTTGATTGATCAATCGACCTTCCGGTCAAGGTGAAGTGATACCAGTCGGTTTCGACCATGGAATCCAGAATGACCCCATCATTAATACTGTGAGAAAGTGTTGGGAGGATTTTTTCAACGAAGTTTTTCCGTTTCAACATGACCTGCTGAACCAACTGTTTTTGGTATTGCAATCCAGCCAGTTCCTGTTCCAGCCCTTTGTAGAGCTCGATATTCTGATTCATCTTGTCGATATCAGACTGACTGATTTCCCGTTGATCGCCCATGCCTGATAAGGTCTTTTCTTTTTCTATTAATTCATCCCGTAGTGATGAAATTTCCCATTGATTGAGCACTTCAAAGCCGCCAATAATAATTGGAACCAGAGCAATGGCGGCGGCAACACGCACACCTTGTCGACGATAAAAAGGTTCGGGTGGTGGTGTTCCACCTAAAGGTGAGACCAGTAATGGACCACGGCCAAAAAAATGACTGGCGGCGCCTAATTCTGCCAATACATTGTTTTTGACTGTAGCGGGAACATCCAGTGACAACCGACTGGCTTTTGGCAGATATTCCGCTCGTAAATTGATACGACTTTCAAGTTCATCAAAAAACGAAAGTGTCTGACCATCTACATTGGCAATAAGCCAACGTTCGGCATCAGCAAATCGACCGGATTGCAATGTCTGTACTACTAAGTCAATTTCAAGTGGGTAACTGGAGGATTTGAGGGTGATAATATCCTGAATTACGCCATTTTCGAGTACGGCACATAATGCATATGCCGGATGAAATTCGGTCACCATTAAGACTTCATCATGTATTTCCGGCAGGGTCAGTGTGCTACCGGCAATTGGATAAACCTGTTTCAGTTTTAACTTCGGCAAGCCTTTATTACCGCTGACTTTATTAAAGGCATTAATCCATTGCAGATGCTGGGCGATAGGCATTGCACTGCAAATATAGTGTTGGGTTGCATCAAAAGTGTCATCTGTGGAAAATTCGGATGGCATTTTGGGTACCGGACGCCATTGTGTTATCAGACTTTGATCCGGTAATTGCAGTTTTTCCTGTAATTGCAGGCAATCCTTAACCTGGTCCTGGGTGGCCATGTGTTCGCGAACAGCCAGTTCCCCCACACGTAATGCCGTACCACCCGTATGTCTCGAAGAGAGGGCTTTCTCTTGGATTGCCAATTCCAGCAGCCGATCACGTTGTTCCTGTTCCAGATAACCACGGCCCTGTAATATCCAGCCTAAATCCCAAACAGGTGATAAATCCGCGACTACGCCGTCCATTTCCCAGCGCATCATCTCTGCCAGATTGGTTGGCGTGGCGCTGTTCGTGTTTTCGGCTATTTCCACTAAATTGGGTATCGCATTGATATGCATTAAAATCGCTTCGTTTGGCAGCGATGGACCTAATTGATTTTTTAATTGAGTAAGGACATCGGTTAATGCCACCACCGGATCAGTTTCCCAACTCATCACTGAGGCCAGAACTTTTAGTTCGTCGGCCTGACCTTTGATTACTGTGGCTTTCAAACTTAAACAATCACATTTTAAAACCAGTAATCCCTTGGAAGGTTTTTTGGAAAGTAATGCAAGAATATTTTTCATCATTCAGGACTCACCAAAAGGGTTACGGTCGGTTGGGTAGAACCCGGTAAAACGCGAATAATGTCGTGTGGAGTGGTACTAGGATCACTTGTAGTTTGCGGATTGAAAATCACCAGATGTTCACCGGCAGGAATAGCTGGTAACGCATCACTGATATCGCTGTCATTGAGCTGCCAATCAGCAGCATTTGAGTGCAAAGATTGGTATTGAATAATGGCGCCAGAGGCATCGGTAAGGCTGGGTGGTATATTTGCCAAAAAATGATATGTATCCCATCTGGCCTCATCACTTATACCGTTATTGTTATATACCAATAACGCCAATTCAGCGATGGCCGCAGATGCACCGGATTGATTCAATAAGTTGATATTGAGTTGTTGTGGTGAAATTAACCACTCGTTTTCTAGTATAGAAATTTCCCGATTTTTAAATATAACATCAGGTGAATTAAAACTGACGTGATACCCATTGGCAGTGGAAGCGGCTACAGAAAACTCATTCCCCCATCCATCTTTCAGAAGACCTTCGCTATCTAACCCACGTGTGATATATGCAGATCGATATCCTTTGTTAAGTGCAAAATCATCATTCAGTTTTCCTGTGGTTCCGGTATTAAAATATGGTGCAACTGCAGTAAAAGCCTGCCAACCACTGCTGGCTAACCAGGTGGAAGATACTTCGTCATAGTTAATTAATGAATCCAGTTTTCCTGTAGGAAAAGGCGGCAAAACCCCATTATCAATTACAAAACCACTAAGAACAGGCTGATTCCGATATTCCTGTCGTTGAATAATGGCATCACGAATCATCTGCATCTTCTGCAGTGTTTCGTCGTAACGGATCTGATTATCCTGATCATCGATAAACAACAGGGGCGTAGTGGCAATCAGGGCGACAATAAATAACACCAATACCAGTTCCAGTAGAGTGAAACCGGATTGTTTAAAGTTGGATTTACCCTTTTGGTAAAAAGATGATGAGTTCATATTCATCTCAGGCAAAGCACCAGATCATCACCTGACGTGTCACAGAGCTTATCTCGACTGCAATAATTAACGTCGCCGGAATCGGTTTCTGTGTAATCACAATTCACTGGTTCATAAACCCCATTTGGCCCAAGACTGACAATTCTAGGTATGCCAGGGCGGGGCAGGGTATCGTTATTGAATAAATCCAGATCCAGTAATAGATAGGGACGACCAAACTTGGTAATCCGGTTACCGAGGTGATCGTTCGGGTTAAAACGATCAATCTGACTTTGCCATTCATATATGCAATCGGCTGCATTGCAGGCTTGGGTACTGCGTTCAACGCCCGGAGTCACCGAAAAATTATCGAATTTATCGGGTAATGCCAGAATATTTTTGATGACAGCAGAATCTATATCATGCGGTGTACCTATATTACCGCTACCGTCAGTACCATCATGCTTTATGCCATCACCAATATCGACATAAAACAGCTTGATGCCTTTTATATAAGGGCCACGCCATCCTTTACGATAGTCACTGCTCCAGATGTTATCTCTTTTTGCATCAGGGTCGCTTGGGTCTGGTAGTGGTTCGGGGTTCGATAGTAAAAAAGAAATATCCGCCGGATGCCGATAAGCACCGATTTCAATTTCCTGTTGCCAACTCCCTAAGGTGACTGGAAGCGTATCAGGTTCCGGGATGTCATTCAGATCCGCCAGATAGGCATCAATGGCTTCACCGAGTTGACGCATTTCTACTT
>Ga0114916_1001821_pt1 | contig 11682 bp, 10 predicted proteins | sample MalvirAntarct_66_FD_83501 | JGI IMG/M metagenome (GOLD analysis project Ga0114916, IMG submission 83501) | Marine viral communities from the Global Malaspina Expedition - Malaspina viral metaG Antarct_66 | ecosystem: Environmental > Aquatic > Marine > Oceanic | place: West Anvers Island... | reverse complement strand
TTGCCGACGCCGTTGCGTCCGGTCACGCACAGCGCCTGGCCTTGCGACAAGCTGAGAGACAGGCCGGTGACGATGACGATCTCGCCATATCCGCCGGTGAGATTTTCAATCGAGAGAAGAGGCGCGACGCTCATTTGCTGCCTCCCGAATAGACGCGGGCGACATCGGCATTGGCGCGGATCTCGGTCATGGTTCCGTTGGCAAGCAGCGCCCCCTGATGCATGACGAGAACGTGGTCGGAGAGCCGCTCCACCACCTGCATGTCATGTTCGATGATGATGAACGTGGCCTTTGTCTGCCCGGCAATCGCGGCAATTGCCTCGATCATCTGCCGCGTCTCGTCTGTGGACAATACTGCGCAAGGCTAGTCGAGCAGGACCAGGTCCGGCTCGGCCAGAACCGTCATCGAAACATCAAGCATCTGCCGCTGGCCGACCGAGAGCGAGCCCGCCGCCTTTTGGCTCTGCTGAAGAAAGGGAAAGCGCGCCTCCAGCTCGCCAAGCATTTGGGTCGTCCAGCCATAGGGCCGCATCGAGAACATCTCCGCAGTCTTGATGCGATTCGCCCACAGGGCGATCTCGATGTTCTGGCGGACGCTGAGCTCGGGAAAGATCGAGGGAACCTGGAACTTGCGGCCGATGCCGTTTTGCGCCGCGATGAACGGCCTTGTGTTGCCGAGCGAAACGCCGCGCCAGTTGATCTCGCCCCCGCCGAGCGGCAGCCGACCGGTCAGCACGTTGAGCGCCGAGGTCTTGCCGGCGCCGTTTGGTCCGATGATGCAGTGGATGCCGCTTCGCGCAATCGCAAAACTCAGACCGTTCAGGATCCGAACCGGACCCATGCTGACGCCGACAGTGTCGAACCGTAAGTCGGGTGCCTCGCGATGCTCTTTCCCGGCCAGCATAGAAGGCGCGACACCCATGCCATGATCATGCCTTTCGCCTCCGAACCGCGATAGCGCGGCTGAAACCAGCCCGCTGATCCCACCCGGCATCTTCAGCACGACAAGAATGAACACCAGTGCGACGGCAACTTCCCAGTAGCGGAAGCTGTCGCGCAGCCCTGCTGCCATGAAGCCGATCAGCACCGCGCCGGCGACCGGTCCTATGAGGCCGAAGCGGCCGCCGACCGCAGTCCAGATCAGGAGTTCCGCGGACAGCACGAAGCCCACCGCCTGCGGCGTGACGATGCCCTGATGCGGCGCGTAGAGCGCGCCTGCCAGGCCGGCGATGCCGCCGCTGATGGCGAAGGCTGCGGCCTTGAGCATCGACGTGCGGAAGCCGAAGAACTGCAGCCGTTCCTCGTTCTCGCGCACAGCGATGAGCATTTGCCCGAACGGTGCCCGCATCACATGCGCCAGCGCCAGGGTGGAGACGATGAGCACGCCGACAATGACGAAATAGAGCGTCTCGTAGGTATCGACGCCAGGCAGACCGGGAACTGCGGTCATGCCGTTGAAACCGCCGGTAATCCCGCTCAGCGAATTGGCAAGCTGGAACCCGAGCATCGACAGCGCCAGAGTGATCAGGGAGAAATAGGGGCCCGAGCCGGTCTGCCGGTTGAACACCAGCGCGCCGATCAATCCGGCCAGCAGTGCCGGCACAAGGCAGGCGACGGCAAAGGCGGGGAGCAGCAGCGCCCAGCCCAGATCGGCCTTCAGCGCGGCGCCCGAGAGATAGGCGCCGATGCCGAAGAACAGCGCCTGCCCGAGCGGCAGGAAGCCGGCGCGCCCCCAACAGAGCGCGATGCCCTGCGCCACCATGCCGTAGAGCAGGTAGAGCCCGAGCTGGTAGGCCGTGAAGCTGTCCGAGAGCAACGGAAACGCCAGAAGCAGCCCGGCGAGCGTGAATTTAGCGGCGCGAGAAAATGCCATCGGGCCTCAACCACAAAAACAGGATGGAGATCGCGAGCACGCCGAGATAACCGGCGGTCTTGTCGAAGATCGCGGAGATGACGACGTCGGCGCCGCCGATGATGCTCGAGCCAATGATGAGCCCTTCAAGGGTCCCGAGACCGCCCACCACCAGGATGAAGAAGGAGGAAAGCAGGTAATCGAGCCCCATATAGGGTTCGACCCGCACCAGCGGCGCGAGCAGCACGCCCGCGAGCCCGGCGATGGCGACGCCGGTGACGAAAGTCGCACGCGACAGCCGCGCCGTGTTGATGCCGACGGCTGCGGCAAGATCGGGGTTCTGCACCATCGCCTTGATCCGGGCGCCGGTGTTGGAACGCTGGTACCAGACAAACAGCGCGGCAAACATCGCAACGATCACCGCCATCAGCACCAGCCGGTAGGCCGGGTAGTCGATGCCCATCAGGCTGACCGTGCCCGGCAGTGACTGGTCGACGCTCTGGTATTCGCGTCCGAAAGTGACCTCGACGCCCTTGCGCATCAGGATCGCGATGCCCCAGCTCGCCAGGAACGTGTCGAACGGCCGCCGGTAGAGATGCCGTATCACCGACCATTCCATCAGCCAGCCGATCGCGCCGCAGACGATCACGGCGAGCGGAATCGCCAGCACGAACGGGAGTCCTGCCTGCTGTACCATCAGCGCGCTGTAGGCGCCGAGCATGACGAACTCGCCATGCGCCATGTTCATGACGCCGAGCAGGCCGAACACCACCGCAAGCCCCAGGACGATCAGTCCCAGGGTTGCGGTGGAATAGGCGAAATTCAGCCCGTAGGTGACAACGAGATCCATCGCCTCTTCTGGTCCTCAGCCGCAATTGTTGCCGGGATCGACATTCTCGAAGGTCTGCACCACTTCGAACGTGGTGCCATTCGCCTCGGCCAAGTAGATGTCCTTGGCGACATGACGGTTCGACATCGTCGCCACACCGCGCGGCCCCTCGTAAGACGTGCCTTCGGCGATGGCGTCGATGTCGCTGGCTGACAGCGACTGCGCCTTGCCGGCCAGCGCGCTCAGAAGCAGCACGCCCTCGTAGCAGGATTGACCCAGCGAATTGAGCGCTGCGGCGTCAGCGCCGAACTTGGCGGCATAGGCTTCCGCGAAGGCCTTGGCGGCGGGCGTGTCGATGGAGGCGAAGTATCCGGCCGAGGAGTAAAGGCCTTTGGAGTTTTCCGCGCCGATGCCGGCCAGGGTGTTTTCCTCGATCAGCGTGCCGAGCCGGATGGCGCTGTCGGAGAGGCCGAAGCTGGCAAACGCCCGGTTGAAGCCGACCGAAGCGCCGCCGACCAGCGTGATCAGCACGGCGTTGGCGCCGGTGTCCTTGATCTTGGCGAGGTTGGAATCGAAATTGTCGGCCGTAAAAGGCAGGTATTCCTCGCCGACGACTTCGCCGCCCGCCGCCTCGATGTAGCCCTTTGCTGCGGCATTGGTGTCGCGCGGCCAGTTGTAGTCATTGCCGATCAGGTACCATTTGCTCGCACCCTTTTCCTTGGCCAGCCACGGAATCACCGGGGCCAGCTGCTGGTCCGGCGTTTCGCCGATGACATAGGTGCCCGCAGCGCATTCGCCGCCCTCGTAGACGGGGGTGTAGATATAGGGAACCTGGCCCTTGAACAGGTTGGTCAGCGCGCCGCGCACGGCACTGTCATGCATGCCGATGAAGGCTTCGGCCTTCTCGCCCTTCCACAGTTTCAACGCCGCCTGCGTGGCGTCCGCCGGCGGTCCGCCGACATCGGCGAAGACCGGTTCGATCTGGCGGCCAAGAATGCCGCCGGAGGCGTTGATTTCGTCCACGGCCATCTGCGCGCAGTTCTGCGAGGACGGGCCGAACAGTCCGGCCGGGCCCGATAGCGGGATCAGGATGCCGACCTTGATCGGGCCTGCGGCAAGGGCCGAGGTGAGGGCATTGCCAGAAAGTGCGCCGGCGAGGGCCACGCTGAGCGATGATTTGATGAAGTCGCGTCTTTTCATGTTTGTTCCCCTGTTGTTAGGTTTCAACGGATTGGTGGTTTCGCATCGAAGGCGAAGACGGTTTCAATGGCGGTGGCAATGGCAAGCAGCCGATCGTCCGACAGCGCCGGGCCGTCGAGCTCCATGCCCAGCGGCAAGCCGTCGGGGCTGAGCCCGCTTGGCAGGCTGATGCCTGGGATCGCGGCATTGCTGCCCGGATCGGTGTTGCGGATGAAGGTCGGGAAGGTCGGAACCCGTTCGCCGTTCAGTTCCACGGTCTCGTCGTCGCCGATCGGCCGGGCCGGAAGTGGTGCTGTCGGGAAGATGACCGCCTCGACGTCATGCGACTTGAAGTAATCGGCATAGGCCGCCAGCAGCTTCGGGCGGTCCTCGTCGAGCGCTTTGCGGTAGACCGCCTCCGGCATGGCCTCCGTGCCCATCTGGGAGGCGACCAGCCCCTTGACGTCCGGGCTGCCGATGCCCTCGAGAATGTCCTGCATGGTCAGGTCCAGTTCTTGGTCGCGAAGGTAGGCCGGCAGGTCCTGCATGAATTCGTAGAGCACGACCGGGAAACTCACCGCCGCATCGAGCGCGCCAATATCCGGAATGTCCGCCTCGATGAGCACGACGCCGGCTTTCCGCAGCGCGTCGAGCGCGGCTTCAGCATTGGCGGCCACGACCGGGTCGAGGGTCTCGTAGAAATAAGTGCGCGGTACGCCGAGCCGCAGTCCCTTGAGCGCCGCTGGAGCTGTCGCTGGCGCGCCGCCCGCCATCACGCTGTCGAGCAGTTGCGCGTCCGCGACCGAACGGGTGATCGGGCCTGCGGTGTCGCGGGTATGGCTGATCGGGACGATGCCTTCGCCCGGATAGCGCCCGACGGTGGGACGGAAGCCGACGAGGCCACAGAGCGAAGCCGGAAGCCGGACCGATGCGCCGGTATCCGTGCCGATGCCGCCGGGCATCATCCGCGCCGCGACCGCCGCGGCGACCCCGCCGCTCGATCCGCCGGGGATCATCTTTGGGTTCCACGGATTGCGGACCGCGCCGGTAACGCCGTTGTTCGAACTGATGCCGAAGGCGAGTTCGTGCATGTTGCCGCTGGCGCCGAGAAGCGCGCCGGCATCGAACAACGCCTTTGCCACCGGCGCGGGCGCCCTGGCGACATGGCTTGCCAGCGCCCCTGTGGCGGCACCTGTCGGCAGGATGCCGGTGTTGATGTTGTCCTTGAGGCACAGCGGAATGCCGCCGAGCTGCTGTCCGGCCTTGCCGGAAGCATCGATCTTGCTGGCGGCCTCGAGCAGTCTGTCCCAGTCGTGCGACACCAGCGCGTTGAGCGATTTCCGCTCTTCCGAGCGCGCGATCAGCGTCTCGGCGTATTCGCGGGCGGAAAAGCGCCGTGCCGAGAGCCCTTCGAGCGCCTGCGTGATCGTGAGATCGAAAAGGTCGAGATCGTGATGTGGCATTTTCCCTCCGCCTGTGGTGTCGGACCGAGGGACATGATGCGTATGACGGAGGCTGGATTCCTATCCTCAGTAATGAGGATATTTCAGTTCAGTGCGTGATCACCCTGGAGAGAAGCTGGGTGCGCCCGCTGATCCCGAGCTTACCATAGATGTGCTTGAGGTGGGACCGGACCGTCGTGAAGGAGATCCCGTATTTTGCGGCGATCTGCTGATCGGAGAGGCCCGCCAGCACGGCTGCGCAGATTTCCTTCTCGCGTGCGGTGAGCATCGCGCCGGTGGCGGCCTGCTCGAGCGCGGAGACAAGGTCGACCTTGCCCTGCGCGGTCGTCTCCCGCGCCAGGGCGCTGCGCATCGCATTGGTGAAACCCGGGCCGATGGCGTCGAGGATCTCGAGCTCGCGGTGGCTGAAATCCTCCTTGGTCTTGCCGCGCCAGATCCTGAGGTCGCCGATATTGGTTCCGCCGGAATAGGCGTAGAAGTTGACGCCGAAGTGGAGACCGTCATTGGCAAGGAAATCGTTGAAGAACTCGGTGCGCTCGAACCGGCTGCGCGGCATGATCTCGCTGACGCAGGTGGCCTTGCGACGTCGCTGCAGCACCGGCGTGATCGGATCGCAATACTGGAAGTACTGCTCATAGGCGCCCAGATTGTCATCGCTCATGTTGATCGACACGCGATCGCAAAACGCATTCTGGGCATTGTTCCAGACATAGGAGGCGAAATATTGCGCGCCAAGCAGGTCCAGCAGCTTGAGGCCCACCCTGCGGCGCAACTCGTTCGAGCCGTAGCCGTAGGAAAGGTCAGCCATGATGCTGAAGACGAGATCGGTTTCCTTTGTCGTCAGGTTCAAGGACGGGCCCGCCGGTTGGTGCGCAATCGAGGCTTGACGATACACACAAGGCCGGTTCCTTTCAATCCGGCTCGATGGCGGCTAAGAAACTGAGCCTTTACGGCGCTGTGCCGACCGATTCTGTCGCCGCTGCAATCTCCGGGATCGGGCCGCCGCGACAGAGCCGCTCACAAAGAGCCAGCCCCGTCGGCATCCGCCAGCCGGAAACGCGGATTGAAGTTTGCCGGAAGAACGGCTAGTCGAAATCCATGTTGAATTCCGTGCTTATCGTCGCGGCCGGCCGCGGCCATCGCCTCGGCGGCGAGATCCCGAAGCAGTTTCTCCCCTTGGGCGGCATCTGTTCGCTCCGCCGGGCGGTCGACGCGTTTCTGGCGCTCGATGCGATCAATCTGCTGCGCGTGGTCATTCATCCCGATGATCAGTCCCTGTGCGAAGCGGCGCTCGCAGGGATCGATGACAGGCGGCTGCTAGCCCCGGTGCATGGCGGCGCGACGCGGGCGCAATCGGTGCGGCTGGGTCTCGAATCCTTTTGTGACACGGGCACCGGCAGGATCCTGATCCATGATGCGGCGCGCCCGTTCATCCCGGCAAGCGTGATCGAGGCCGTGCTGGCCGCACTTGATCAGGCGGAAGGTGCGTTCGCAGCCCTTCCGGTCGTCGACGCGCTGTGGCATGCCGAGGGTGACCAGGCGCTGGCGCCGGTTTCCCGCGACGGGCTGTGGCGGGCACAGACCCCGCAGGGGTTTCGCTTCGATGCCATTCTCGCTGCCCATCGCGGCCATGAGGGTGAGGCCCATGACGATGTCGCCGTTGCCCGCGCAGCCGGCATGGATGTCAGGATCGTCGAAGGCGCGGAAGCCAATTTCAAGATCACCACCGCTGCCGATCTGGAACGGGCCCAGGCCGAACTGATGCGTCTTGAGAATGACCGCCGGGCGAACTGACGAGGCCCGGCGCCGCCGCCCTTACCCCATGTTGACCGCTCGCCGCCGCGCGATCTCGATATGCCTTTGCATCGCAGCCGCCGCGGCTTCCGGATCGCGCGCCTCGAGCGCCTCGATGATGCGCAGATGGTCGCCGATCACCGAGGGGATCATCGGCACGTAAAGCCGGGTCTCGGCCAGCCGGATCAGCCTGATCTTGATCCAGTTGACCCGGTAGGCCTGGGCAATGATGTCATTGCCAAGCCCGTCGATGATCGCCTCGTGCAGTTCGAGATCGACGGCTTCCGCATCCTGCATCAGCCCGTCTTGCTCGCCCCGTTCGAACCGTTCGATGATCTGCTCATGATGGGCGCGCAGTCTCGCGATCAGGCCGGCATCGGCATTGGTGGCAAACAGCCTGACGGCCGCCACCTCGATGAATTCGCGGAACTGGTAGGCGTTGCGCACCAGATTGAGATCGACCTGCGGGACCTGCATGCCGCGCTGCGGCACGGTGCGGATCAGGCCTTCTGCCTCCAGCCGCGGCACCAGTTCCCGGATCGCGCCGAGCGGATATCCGGTGATCTCCACAAGTTGGCGCTGGGTGATGAACTGCCCCGGCCTGATCTCTTGCGACAACAGGCTGCGTGTGTATTCCTCGTAAGCCTGCTCGCGCAGCTTGAGCGGTTCACCATCCTTGTTGTGGGGTGTCGGGGGCGCGATCATCGGTGCTCCTCAGGCGGTGGCCATGACGGCGTCAAAGGATTGGATCAGTTTCGACTTCCGCTCCGGGCTCAGTTCCATGAGCGGTGCGCGCACGGCATCGAAACCGGCATCGCGCGCCAGGTGCCCGACCAGCACCTTGACTGCAGGCATCACCGGGTTGGCGACAATCAGGTCGACGATCTCGCTCACCAGCCGCCCGTCACCGCCTGAATGGATCACCGACGCCAGCAGCTCCGGCGTAATGTTCGCCACCCCGCAGATCGATCCCTCGGCGCCCTTGGCCATGGCGCGCGGCAGCAGCCGTTCGTCACCGACCAGCACCGAGATGTCGCCATGGCTGGCGAGATAGCGCTCGGCCGTGGCCCAGTCGCCCGAGGAATCCTTGATGCCGGTGATCACCCCGGGCCAGGCCTTGCGCAGCCGGGCGATGAGTTCGGGCGACAGCGCCACCGCTGTCTGTCCCGGGATATGATACAGGATGACGCCGCGAAGCCCCTCGCCGATGCGTTCAAACACCTGGTTGAACCAGTTGAAAAGCCCCTCGTCATCCACGCCCTTGAGATAGAACGGCGGCGCTATCAGCAATCCGCTTGCGCCTGCATCGAGTGCGGCCCTTGACTGCGCCACCGCGTCATCGATGGCCGACGCCATGATGCCCACCTGGATGCGGGTATCGACGGGCAGGGTGCCGGCCACCGCATGATACATCGCCTTGCGCTCCTCCAGCGACAGGCCGTAGCCCTCGCCGGTGGTGCCGCACAGGGTGATGCTGTCGCAGCCGCGCGCGAGCATCGCGCCGGCGTGTCTGGCAAGCTTGGGAAGGTCGACAGCGCCTGACGCGGTGTAAGGAGTCACCAGGGCGGCCGAAAGGCCGAAGATCGGTTTGGACATCAAGGGTAGCCAGTCTGTTGGAGCTAACATGTTAGTGAGATGTCACTACAGTGTTTGCTCCCGGCGGTAAAGCCCGGTCAACGCAGATCAGCCGCTTTCAACTCTCAATGATTGTCGCGGGGAACCGACTTCTGGGCAACGCGCTGGAATTCGTCCGCCCCGCGCAGCACCATGCCTTCCGAGAACGGCTCCGCCAGCTCGCGGAAGTATTTCTGCCAGGGCGTCTGGCTCGGCGGGATCTGGTAGCCGCCGGCGGCCTCCAGCTCGCGGGCGCGCTTCTCCCATTCCTCCTGCGGCACGAGAGCGTCGACCCGGCTCTTGCCGAGGTCGATGCGGACCCTGTCGCCGTTGCGCAGCAGCGCCAGTCCGCCGCCGGCTGCAGCCTCCGGAGAGGCATTGAGGATCGAGGGCGATGCCGAGGTCCCCGACTGGCGGCCGTCGCCGATGCAGGGCAGGGCGGTGATGCCCTTCTTCAGCAGGTAGCTCGGTGGCCGCATGTTGACCACTTCCGCTCCGCCCGGATAGCACAGCGGCCCCGCGCCGCGCATCACCAGGATCGAGTTTTCATCGATCGCGAGATCCGGATCGTCGATCATTCGGTTGTAGTGTTCGGGGCCGTCAAACACCACCGCAACACCTTCGAAGGCGTCCTTGTCGTCCGGGTTCGAAAGATATCTGTCCCGGAACTCCTGCGAGATCACCGAGGTCTTCATGATGGCGCTGTCAAACAACGAACCCTTGAGATTGAGGAAGCCCGCGTCCTGCATCAGCGCATTGGTGATCGGACGGATCACATCAGGGTTCTCGGTCTCGCGATTGGCGCAGTTTTCTCCGATGCTGCGGCCGTTGACGGTGAGTGCGTCCGGATGCGGCAGCAGATTGGCCTTCAACAGTTCGGCCACGACGGCGGGTACACCGCCCGCCCGGTGGAAATCCTCGCCCAGATACGCGCCGGCGGGCTGCAGGTTGGTCAGCAGCGGCACATGGTGCCCCAGCGTCTGCCAGTCGTCATTGTTGAGTTCGACACCGATATGTTTGGCAACAGCTACAATATGGATCGGCGCATTGGTCGATCCGCCGAGAGCCGAGTTGGTGACGATGGCATTCTCGAAGGCTTGACGGGTCATGATGTCGGATGGCTTGAGGTCCTCGCGGACCATGTCGACGATGCGCTTTCCGGTGGCATAGGCCATCTGGCCGCGCTCGCGGTAGGGCGCCGGGATCGCCGCCGATCCGGGCAACTGCATGCCGAGCGCTTCGGCCAGCGAATTCATCGTCGAGGCCGTACCCATGGTATTGCAGTAGCCCACCGACGGGGACGAGGATGTCACCAGTTCGGCGAACTGCTCGTCGTCGATCTTGCCCTCGGCATGCAGCTCGCGGGCTTTCCAGATGATCGTGCCCGACCCGGTGCGCTCGCCACGGAAATAGCCGTTGAGCATCGGACCGACCGAGAACGCGATCGCCGGAATATTGACGGTGGCGGCCGCCATCAAGAGCGCCGGTGTTGTCTTGTCGCATCCGATCGTCAGCACCACGCCGTCAAGCGGGTAGCCGAACAGCGATTCCACCAGCCCCAGATAGGCGAGGTTGCGGTCGAGCATCGCCGTGGGCCGCTTTCCGGTTTCCTGGATCGGATGCACCGGCACTTCGAGCGGCACGCCGCCATTGGCGATGATGCCGTCGCGGATGCGTTTGGCGAGTTCGATGTGGTGGCGGTTGCACGGAGACAGGTCCGATCCCGTCTGCGCGATCGCGATGATCGGCTTTCCTGATTGCAACTCGTCGCGCGTTAGCCCGTAATTGACGTAGCGCTCGATATAAAGCGCCGTCATTTCCCGGTTCTCGGGATTGTCAAACCAGAGCTGTGACCGCAGCGGCGTCTTTTTCGTCTCGTCTGACATCTTGGTCTCCAATCCCGTTTTCTTGCCCGTCAAAATGAATGATGGTGCGAAAGGTGGCGGCGAGTTGCCGACCATCTTCGCCATTCGATGGGCAGTTTTAGCAGCCCCTGCGCTCTACATAAATCGGTTTGCACCATGTCCGCACATAAATCATCAGCTCATTCCGGGCTGAGCCTGCGGAGGCGGGCATAGCCTGCTCATGCATCGCAACCTTTTGCGACTGAAGCTGATCGCCTCGCTTTCGAACCCTTGGATCGGAAGCGGATGGGAAGCGTCCGTTCCATGATCGCCCCGTGTTCTGACGCGAAGCAAACAACTTGAATATCGGTTGCTTAAAAACCGTCCAGACGGTATGTTTGTGCCATGATGACGAAACCTCAACGCAAGAACGATCCGGACGCGGTGCGGGCCAGGCTGCTTGAATGCGCCGCACGGCTGATCGTCGATCATGGTCTGCCGGCGCTGACCCTGGAAAATGTTGCGCGCGAGGCTGGCGTGAGCAAGGGCGGATTGCTGCATCACTATCCCGGCAAGAACGCGCTGATCGACGGACTGTTCGAAGAGGTTGTCGACTGGTTCGACGCCCGGGTGGAAGATGTGCTTGAAAGCGATGAGAGCCGACCGGCACGGTTCTCGAGAGCCTATCTGCGGGTCGTCGCCGCAATCGACATGTCAGTACCCGAGGAAAAGCGTCTGGCTGTGTTGATGCTGATGCTCAGCTCCGACCCGCATTATTGCGCCCGCTGGAACCAATGGGTGGAGACGCGTCTGCAGCGGCACGCTGAAACCGACCTGACACCGATCGCCCGTACCCTGCGTCTGGCGGCAGATGGACTGTGGCTGTCCGACCTCGGCGGCGGACCGGATTCGAGCCCGTCCGCGCGCAGGGAAATCCTGGCGTTTCTTGAAGATCTCGATGCAACAGGGGCAATACCGGCCAAGCCCCCCCAACAAGGAGGGCAGTGACATGCCATGGCTGTTTCTCGGCATCGCGATCACAGGCGAGGTTATCGCCACCACGGCGCTTAAAGCCTCCGAAGGGTTTACCCGGTGGGGATATGGCGG
>Ga0114916_1001817_pt1 | contig 11699 bp, 12 predicted proteins | sample MalvirAntarct_66_FD_83501 | JGI IMG/M metagenome (GOLD analysis project Ga0114916, IMG submission 83501) | Marine viral communities from the Global Malaspina Expedition - Malaspina viral metaG Antarct_66 | ecosystem: Environmental > Aquatic > Marine > Oceanic | place: West Anvers Island... | reverse complement strand
TCTCATAACATTGAGAGGGACTTCTATTTTTATATATCCCCAGTACGAGGCAATAATTTCTCACTTGTCACTTTAAACGGTCTTCACATTACCATCTAATAACAGCACTTGCCCAGGTAAAGCCACTACCAAAAGCAGCAAGGACAACGAGGTCTCCTTCTTTTATTTTACCTTCTTCCCAAGCTTCGGTTAAAGCAATAGGAATAGAAGCTGCTGTAGTATTTCCGTACTTCTGAATATTATTAAAGACCTTGTCGTCAGACAGGCCAAATTTCCTTTGAATAAACTGAGATATACGCAGATTCGCTTGATGTGGAATCAACAGATCAATATCAGCTACGTCGAGATTATTTGCTTGCAAGCCTTCGTTAATCACTTCAGAAAAACGAACCACTGCATGCTTAAATACAAATGTCCCGTTCATATGTGGATAATACGGAATGTCTTCTTGTGGATTCTCGGCTATGATTTGCGGCACCCAATAGCGTGTACTTGGCCCTTGCAATGCAAGTTCATCCTTATGTTTTCCTTCGGAATGTAAATGTGTAGAAAGAATACCCACACCCGACTGTTCGTTTCTAGATAAAACTACTGCACCCGCTCCATCACCAAATATCACTGATACGTTTCTTCCTCGGGTTGTAAAATCTAATCCGCCGCTATGATTTTCAGCACCAATTACAAGAATATTTTTATACATCCCAGTTTTAATGAACTGATCTGCAACAGATAGCCCATAGACAAAACCGCTACATTGGTTTCTGACATCTAGTGCCGGAATTGTTTTCATGCCCATCTGTTCTTGTACTTCTACTCCCCCGCCTGGAAAATACATATCTGGACTCAAGGTGGCAAAAATAATCATTTCTATATCATCAACAGAAAGACCTGCTCTTTCTATGGCAACTTTTGACGCCTTAACAGCCATAACAGATGTTGAATTTCCATCGCCTTTTTTAATGTGTCTGCGTTCTTTGATACCCGTTCGTTCCTGAATCCATGCATCATTAGTGTCCATCATTTGCGACAGATCATCATTTGTGACTATATTTTCTGGAACATATTTACCAAGACCGGTAATTTTTGAAGTGTACATTCTTTGAAGTTTTACAAGTAGCCAATATAACCAATCATAAAATGTAACCGAAATTTTTTCTGGTTCAGTTGCTATGCATGCATAGCTGTTGTTCTCCTAAAAAGTAAGGGCACATTTCTGTGCCCTTAACAACCAAACCAAAAATTATCGAATTTCCTTTTTCATAGCAAATTTCATCCAATAACATGAGTATAAAGATACTCTTTTGTTCAAAGTAAGTTTATTTAAATTAAACAAAGTATTGTTAAAGTTTCCGAGAAAGATTCTGCCATCATGTCATAATTACTAGTGTGGTACTTTATTTGACTAGTACCTATCAGAAAAAAACAATAAACCAATAATAAAATGAGCAAAGGAACTATTAACGTAGCGGTAGAAAATATCTTTCCACTTATCAAGAAGTTTTTATATAGTGATCACGAAATTTTCTTACGTGAATTAATCTCTAACGCAACAGACGCAACACTCAAACTTAAACACCTTTCTAGTATTGGTGAGGCGGAAGTAGTATATGGCAATCCCATAATCGAAATTAAAATAGATAAGGAAAAGAAGCAGCTTCATATTATTGACCAAGGAATTGGCATGACAATAGAGGAGGTTGAAAAATACATCAATGAAATTGCCTTTTCAGGAGCTGAAGAATTCCTAGAAAAATATAAAGACAAAAATGCAGACGATGCTGGAATTATTGGCCATTTCGGACTAGGTTTCTATTCAGCGTTTATGGTAGCAGAAAAAGTTGAGATAATCACCAAAAGCTACAAAGACGAACCCGCTGCGCATTGGACCTGTGATGGATCACCAAATTATACCATTATTAAAGGGAAGAAAAAAGATCGTGGTACAGAGATAATTTTACATATCTCTGAAGACGAAATCGAATTTTTAGAAGACGCCCGCATCACCGAATTGTTGGTTAAGTATAACAAATTTATGCCCGTACCAATTAAATTTGGAACCAAAACTGAAACCTTACCAAAACCAGAGAGTGCTAAGGAAGAAGATCCTGCGCCTACCCAAGAAGTTGACAACTTCGTAAATAATCCAAATCCAGCTTGGACGAAACAACCCGCTGAATTAGAAGATAAGGATTACTCAAGCTTCTATCGTGAATTATACCCGATGCAATTTGAGGAGCCTCTATTTAACATCCACCTTAACGTGGACTACCCTTTCAATCTGACTGGTATTTTATATTTCCCAAAACTAAATGGGGACATGAGTGCTCAAAAAGATAGAATTCAGTTATATCAAAATCAGGTGTTTGTAACAGACAACGTAGAAGGTATAGTTCCTGAGTTTTTAACAATGCTTAGAGGTGTTATTGACAGTCCAGATATTCCATTAAATGTTTCGCGTAGCTACTTGCAGGCAGATGGAGCCGTAAAGAAGATTTCTAGTTATATCACGCGTAAGGTTGCCGATAAGCTTAAGAGTTTATTCAATCTTAGCCGTGAGGACTTTGAGGCCAAATGGAACGACATTAAATTAGTGATAGAATACGGGATGCTTACTGAAGAAAAATTCTTCGAAAAAGCGCAAGATTTTGCTCTATATCCAACGGTAGATGGAAAGTTCTTTACGCTAGCAGAGTTGAAAGAAAAAATAGCACCAGCCCAAACAGATAAGGATGAAAAATTGGTCGTGCTGTATGCTTCCAATAACAATGAGCAACACAGTTATATTGAAGCAGCAAAAGACAAAGGTTACGAAGTCTTATTATTGGATTCACATATAGTTTCGCATTTATTACAAAAACTTGAGTCAACCAACGACAAACTAACATTCGCTAGGGTTGACGGAGATCATATTGACAATTTAATCAAGAAAGATGAAGAAGCTATTTCTAAACTTACTGAGGAAGAAAAAACAAGCCTTCAAACCTTTCTAACTGAAGTTATTCCTTCGGAAAAATTCACGGTACAATTGGAAGCGATGGATAGTCAAGCGAGCGCCTTCATAATTACGGAGCCAGAATTTATGAGACGTATGAAAGAGATGCAGCAAAGCGGCGGCGGCGGTATGTTTGGAATGGGTGGTCTACCTGATATGTACAACCTAGTTATTAATACAAATCACGAATTGGTTTCTGAAATATTAAACACAAAAACTAAAAAGAAAAAGGAGCGTTTGGTTAGTCAGGCATTGGATTTAGCAAAATTGAGCAAAAATTTACTTTCGGGTGAAGAAATGACAGCCTTCATTAAGCGAAGCTATGACATGATAAAGTAAACTTTTCTGTCTCTGTTTCGTCTTAGAAACCGTTACAGATTAATTAGAATTCAAAGTAGTATAATTAAGCGCAACGATGCTATCATCGTTGTGCTTTTTTTGATTTATGGGGTTTCAAAATGCAAGTTTATGAATAGTTAATTGCCGCTCAACTGCAATAACTATTCAATCAAATGCAGTAGGTCCATTAACCCTCCATTCACAATTTGGGACACCAATTACAATGTAAAGGACATAGAAAAATCTTTCTGCAAACGATTAACACATGACTGCTCTACGTTGTTTATGGCACTATATTTTTGTGTAGCGCTACTTCAGGACTAGATCAACCAACCAATAGAAAACCCCTTCACGAAAGTGAGGGGTTTTTTGTTTTAAAAGCATTATTTTTGATACCATTGTTTCAAAACCACACTTCATGTTAGCTTGGCATCATTATCTTTTCGGTTTACTATTCATCCTCGCTGGTGCTAATCATTTTAGAAAACCAATACTATACTTGCGCATAATGCCTCCATATGTACCAATAAAAAGCACCATGGTGCAATTAAGTGGTATTGCTGAAATGGTTTTTGGTCTTATGCTACTCAATCCAGAGACTCAAGAGATTGCTGCATGGGCAATTATTGTAATGCTAATCCTATTTATTCCAATTCATATCTATATGTTTCAGAATAAAGAAGCGTCTTTGAAATTACCTAAATGGGCATTAGCTCTTCGAATTGCTCTTCAATTTTTTCTTTTGTATTGGGCCTTTATCTATACCTAATATGGATTTATTTTCGGCATTAGAATCTTCAGAAAAAATAACACTTGACTTACCTCAGGCAGAAATTATATATTACCCTTCATTTTTTACTTTGGAAGAAGCTTCTAAAATATTCAAACTTATTTCAGAAGAAACACCTTGGCAACAAGATGACATAAAACTATTCGGAAAAACACATAAGCAGCCTAGGTTGACAGCCCTTTATGGAGACGAAGGAAAAAGTTATACCTACTCAGGTATAGCAATGCATCCAAACCCATTCACACCTGCTATATTGTCCATAAAAAAGCGTATCGAGGCTGTGGCTGGAGAACGTTACAATTCGGTTTTACTAAACCTATATCGTGATGGCAAGGACAGTAATGGTTGGCATAGTGATGACGAAAAGGAGCTGGGAATAAACCCCCATATCGCATCTGTCACATTTGGGGCGAAAAGGATGTTTCATTTACGTCTCAAGCAAAATAAAAAACTAAAACACTCATTGCAGCTTGAGCACGGTAGTTTATTACTAATGGGGCAGGATACACAGCATTTCTGGCAACATCAAATTCCAAAATCAAAAGTAATTCAAGAACCGAGAATCAATCTCACCTTTAGATCAATAATATAAGACGTCTAGCTTTTATTTCAACAAATACAGACGTTGATTCTAAAATGCAGATTCGCATTCCAACAGTATAAAAACCATCAAGTTAAAGATGATTGTTGGTGATAATTATTTAAAAATATCGTTTAAAACTACGGCCAGCCTAATACCGCCTTTCTGCAGTTGGTTACGCACAACATTGACATAATCGTACATATATTTATAGCCAAGCTTCTCTCCACTTTCTGTATTCGCATAGATAGATTCGCAGAGAGTCCTGCTATCCGCAACCCAATCAAGAAGGTTACCGCTCTCAATTGCTTGTTGATCACCTTTACTTAATCTGTTCGTATTTGAAGCAAGCTCAGAGTAAGACATATTGTAAGATTCAATTATTTTAGTATCCCATACCGAGTGTAAGTTGGTTCCTCCGCCAAACCACTTCACTTGAAATTTATTGCCACCGCGATCCTCGCTAATACCAACATGTAAGGGCTGATGCAAATCACCAATAAAATGAACTAGCATTTTTAAATGAAACACCTTGTCAGCCTGACTTGCATTTTCGTTTTTGAGCACTTCAACACATGCTTCAATAGCAGCTACTAAATCGCCCTTTTCGCTTTTCAATGACTCGTCATACGTAGTGCCGAAGGGAAAATTCACATAATGCCATGGTCCATAAGGCCTATATAGTTCATCACTCTTAATCTCATCGCCATAGGTAGACACAAAAGCCAAGGACTGACCGTTAAGCAACTTATCAATTGCTTTCTTAGCCTTTCGCGTTAGATGCTTTTCCGCAATTTCACCAGTCGTTCTATGACCAACAGCTCCCCAATCTTCGCTCGCCTGAAGATTAAATACAGATAAAAACAATGTAAAACTTAGAATAATTAATGTACGCATATCAAGTTGTTTGACACAAATATACGTTTCCTAATTCGAAACATTTCATAATTAAATTTGGAGAACTCAATTTCTTTCACTTATATTTGTTTAATATCATTTTAATATCATAATAAATTTTATTCTATGTCGAACGAAAAATCTATTACACCCCTAAGTGGCTATTCAATGTTGTTTGCTTTTCTGCTTCTTTTTCTAGGAGGGATATTTGCCATTATCTTAATAAAAGCACCCATTTTTATTGCAGCCATTATTCTTGGCCTTTTTTTACTACCAGGCTTTGTCCTTGTAAATCCGAATAGCTCTCGCATTCTGCTTCTCTTCGGAAAGTACATGGGTACTATAAAAACCAACGGACTCTTTTGGGTGAACCCACTTTATAGTAAGCAAAAAATTTCCCTTCGGGCGCGGAACTTTGATAGCGAACGACTGAAAGTGAATGATAAGCTAGGAAACCCAATCATAATTAGTACAATTTTGGTTTGGCGCGTAAGCGATACGCATAAAGCTGCTTTTGATGTAGACAACTATGAACATTTTGTACGAATACAAACTGATGCAGCTGTGCGTGAGTTGGCAAGTAAATATCCTTACGATAATTTTGCAGATGAAGGCAAGGACGAAGATATAACATTACGTTCCAGTATGACTGAAGTAAACACCGCTTTAGAGAAAGAGCTTGAGGAACGCCTTGCTATTGCCGGAATTGAAGTGTTGGAATCAAGAATTGGGTACCTGGCATACGCTAATGAAATTGCTAGTGCGATGCTTAAGAGGCAACAAGCAACGGCAATTGTAGCTGCGAGACATAAAATTGTTGAAGGAGCTGTGAGTATGGTAGAAATGGCGCTAGAACAGATGAGCGCAAAAAATATTATTGATTTGGACGATGAGCGAAAAGCAGCTATGGTAAGCAATTTGATGGTAGTTTTATGCAGTGACAAGGACGTTTCCCCAATTGTAAATACAGGAACTTTAAACACCTAAGGCTACTCATTTTAAGCACAAGGCTACTAACAAAAATTGATGACCAAGGAATTCAGTATCAATTCTATCAGACACCATAAGTACATATGCATAAAACAGTATCAATAATAATATTGCCGATATTGGTTATCGCTTCTGGTACAAAATCAAATACAATACCCGCTTTAAATTACGTTTATAAAGAACACATGTTACATCCTATGAAAAACCTATTCGTAATTACCCTATTTTTCACACTAAGTCTTTGTTTCGCACAAAAAGGCAGAGATATTAGTGTCTCTCCCTTTATAGATGGTACAGTTCTAGTTCCAACAGATTTAGAAAACCCTCCATTAGTTATTATTATTGGGGGCTCTGGTCCAACCGATAGAAATGGAAATCAGCAAATGGTGGAGAATAATTCACTTCGTTATTTAGCCGAAGAATTACATGAAAACGGTATTGCGAGCTTCAGATATGACAAACGTATCCTCAAGCAAATGAAAGACAGAACTTTGAATGAAGAGAGTATCCGTCTCACAGATTTCATCACAGATGCAAAAGAGAGCATTAATTTTTTTAAAAAAGGTGGTGATTTTTCAAAAATTTTCGTCCTTGGACATAGCCAAGGATCACTCGTAGGAATGGTAGCTGCACAAGACCTAGCCGATGGTTTCATTTCCTTAGCCGGCGCAGGACAATCCATAGATGACGTAATTGTTGCACAGCTTGAAAAACAAGCGCCAGGACTGGCTGAGAATGGCAGAAATGCTTTTAACGAACTAAGAGCCAATGGTAACACAACTAATTATAGCGCTGGACTATCCTCTATCTTTAGACCATCAATCCAGCCCTTTATATATAGCTGGATGGCGTTCGACCCGAAGGTTGAGATTGCCTTGTTGGACATGCCGGTGTTAATTATTAATGGTGATAAGGATTTACAAGTACACCCCAGTGAAGCAGAATTGTTAAAAAATGCCAAGCCAAGTGCAGCGTTATATATCATTCCTAAGATGAATCATATTTTGAAAGTTATTGAAGGAGATGATATGGAGAATCAAAAGTCTTACAACGATTACAGACAGCCTGTCTCCCAAGTTTTAATAGAAAAAATAAGCACCTTTATTAAAAACTAATATGTCTAAGAAAAAAGCATTCGCCCTTCGCGTAAACGAAGACATGATGAAAGCCATTGAAAAATGGGCTGCAGACGAATTCCGTAGCACCAATGGTCAAATTGAATGGATGCTTCATGAAACGCTTAAAAAGGCGCAAAGGCTTCCGAAGAAAAAAGAATAAAAAAACGTATTTTGCATGAAAACTACCAACCATGCAAGAAGCCATCACCGAAGTAATTAAAGACACAACTCCACTATTTACAAGCGACACGATAGTCTTTGGCCTTTTAATGATAGCGCTAGGACTTATCTTCTATACTTCTAGTAGAAAAACAGGTTTCTGGAGCGGCTTTTATAAAATTGTGCCTGCCTTATTTATCGCCTATTTTGTTCCGGCATTACTCACTACTTTCGGTATAATTTCACCAGAATGGACAACTATTTCTGAAGCAGGTGAAACCACAGAACACAGCTCAAACTTGTATTTTGTGTCAAGTAGATACCTCCTACCCGCTGCATTGGTGCTCATGACGCTCAGTATCGATTTAAAAGCGGTATTTAATCTGGGACCGAAAGCGTTAATAATGTTTATCACGGGTACCATCGGTATTATTTTAGGAGGTCCAATTGCAATTTTAATAATTGGAACCATTTCACCCGAAACCCTTGCCACTCCAATATTTCCTACACCAGCGACGGGAGAGTTTAATGATGTTTGGCGAGGCCTTTCAACACTTTCGGGAAGTTGGATTGGAGGTGGAGCAAACCAAACTGCGATGCTTGAAGTATATAATTACAATCAGAAGTTATATGGAGGAATGGTGTTTGTTGATATCGTTGTAGCCAATGTTTGGATGGCAATCATATTAATAGGAATTGGCAAAACAGCTAAAATAGATAAGTGGCTAAAGGCAGATACTTCTGCCATTGAAAGTTTAAAAGAAAAAGTTTCTACATACGCTAAAAAGATAGATCGAAACCCTTCTTTAAACGACCTAATGATATTGGCCGCGATTGCCTTCGGAACTGTTAGTTTTGCACATTTAGGAGCAGGCTACTTAAGTGGATTTTTTGAAGAATTTGTAAATGGCTTGGAAGCTGGTATTACGCGAAATATTTTTACGTTCTTAAACTCAAGCTTTTTCTGGATGATTACGTTAACGACAATTATAGGAATCATATTATCCTATACTAAAGCGCGCACTTACGAGGGTGCTGGTGCAAGTAAATTTGGAAGCGTCTTTATTTATATACTAGTAGCTAGCATTGGAATGAAGATGGACCTTATGTTAATTTTTGACAACCTAGGCTTAATCGCCATTGGTGTTGTTTGGATGATAATACACGCAGGCCTGCTAATTCTGGTCGCTAAATTGATTAAAGCTCCTTATTTCTTCTTGGCCGTAGGGAGTCAAGCAAACGTAGGCGGAGCCGCCTCGGCACCTATTGTCGCATCTGCCTTTCATCCGTCATTAGCTACAGTAGGCGTTTTATTAGCCGTATTTGGTTATGCCATTGGAACAGTAGGCGCAATTTTGTGCACTGTCCTGATGCAATTGGCCGCGGCAGCGTAGATATTAATGAAAAAAATGTGCATATTTGCGCTCTTCAAAAATGAATGCTATGAAATATTTTTTGGCCCTTGCCTCCCTTTTTTTACTAACTACGAGTTGTTCCAACGAAAATGAGATGAATCTCAGCGGAAACATTGAAGGTTTAAAAAGAGGCACAATTTTATTACAAAAAATAGTAGATACCTCATGGGTGTCTGTTGATTCAGTAGTGGTAGACGGAAATTCGGTCTTTGAGTTTTCAGATATTGTTGACAGCCCGGAACAATACTTCTTATTTGTACGCCAGGAAGATGGAGATTTAAAAGATGTACGCCTACCATTCTTTGCTGAACCAGGGGAGCTAACCATACACTCTACTATTGAGAACTTAGCCTTAGATGCAAAAATTACAGGCTCAGAAAATCAAGCACTGTATAAAAAATATCAAAAAATCATGTCGCGTTATAATGATCGAAACCTTGATCTAATAGAAGAGGCGCTTAATGCAAACGTCGCTGGGAATGATTCTTTAACTGAAGCTCTAATTACAAAACAGCAATCCAACATACGGTCTAAATATTTGGCCACAGTGAACTTTGCAATGAATAACAATGATATTGAGTTGGCACCTTATTTAGCACTAAGCCAAATTTTTGATGCAAATGTGACATATTTGGATACGGTTTATAAGACGCTCACTCCACGAATTAAAGATTCAAAGTATGGTAAAGCTTTAGATGATTATATCAAAAGCAGTAAAGAGGAGAATTAAGAAAAAATCTTCATAAAAAAAGCCCCTAAGCTAAATGCTTAGGGGCTTTTTTTTATTTGTTTAAGACCTAAAGCGCATTAATCTCATCGATTAAAGTTCTTCCTTTTGTTTCCAATTCAGCCTGAATACCTTTAAAGTGTTGCTTCTTGTTTACAACATCATTGGCGTTCACTTTTACGATTAAGTTGTCAAAAACTTCTATCGCTCCATCAATTATCTTTTCAGCCTTTTTATTGTCTTTTTCTGGATTAGTAAGCTCCCAGATATAAACAGCTTCAATAATATCACCTAACACATAATTAATATCTTTCTTTAAATCACGTACGTTTGCCATGTTCTTTACTTTATGTTTCTTATAAATTTGGCGCAAGTTACAAATTGTTAGGGAATGTATACCTCTAAAAGTGTGGCATTTTCTGTTTCAATATGAACTATTTCAGAAGTTGCTGAAAGCAATAAGGTTTCTCCTTTTATTAGATTTTCTGAATACGCTCCATCGCGAATAACAACTTCACCGTCAACGCACATATACACTACAAAAGAGTCTAATTTGGTATAATCTTTTTGGATAGTTTTTGAAAGCCTAAGCTTATTTGTTTCAAAATAAGGACTGCTGCATACAGGCACCGTTTCATTTTCAACATCTATATAGTCTTGTTTAGCATTCAAGGCTTTATAGTTAATAGCGTCAATTGCAAAATCATTATGAAGTTCACGCATAACACCATCTAAGCCCGGTCTGTCCCAATCATAAATACGATAGGTTATATCTGAAGTTTGTTGAATCTCGGCAAGCACAATCCCCGCGCCTATAGCATGTACCGTCCCAGGCGCAATAAAAAAAGCGTCTCCTTTAGAAACGGGTTCCGAATTAAGAATGGCTGTGATGTTATTTTCTGAAAGATGTTTTTTATAGGTACGCTCGTCCATTTCTTTATTGAACCCCAGTATAAGTCTTGCGTTTTGTTCGGCTTCTAAAACGTACCACATTTCTGTTTTTCCGAAGGAATCATGCCTGATTTTAGCTAATTCATCATTGGGATGCAGTTGAACCGAAAGATCTTCGGCAGCATCAATAAACTTAAAAAGCAACGGAAATTGATTCCCAAACTCCTTAAATACACGTCTACCAACTAATTTTGATTGATAGCTGCTCAGAAGGTCATTTAAATTCTTCCCTTTTAGCACGCCATTGGATACAATAGAAACAGCGTCTGTTACGCCAGAAAGCTCCCAGCTCTCCCCTGTATTAGAACCTTCTTCCTTATGGAATAAAGTATGTAATTTTCCGCCACCCCATACTTTTTCTTTCAGAATGGGTTCAAACTTAAGCGGATAAAGTTTATGTCTTTCTTTCGGTTCAGCCATTGTATACTACAAAATTACGGGGAGTTTCATATAATTTCACTGAAATGCCATACTTACCGTCAACTCGTGTTCGAAGCTTATTCCAAATAACGATGGCAATGTTCTCTACTGTTGGGTTGAGATGTTCAAATTCAGCAACTTCGATATTTAAATTTTTATGATCAAAAGGAGCTTCTATTTCTTCAGCAATAATATTTTTCAGAATCTTTAAGTCAATAAGAAAACCTGTATCTGGGTCAATGTCTCCGCTCACACCAACTTCTAATTCGTAATTATGACCATGATAATTTGGATTGCTGCATTTCCCGAAGACTTCAAAAT